>FZPU01000112.1_pt1 | contig 33745 bp, 28 predicted proteins | sample 1534781 | NCBI WGS metagenome assembly FZPU01 (sample SAMEA104161949, study PRJEB21768) | metagenome | isolation source: underground water
TTTTTTTTTAATGATACGGCGACCACCGAGATCTACACTCTTTCCCTACACGACGCTCTTCCGATCTGGACGCGATCTGGAGAAACGTCCGAAAATCGACGTGCACCAGTTCGACATCATGCGCAAGATGGCGGAGAAGGGCATCGTCGTCAAGGAAACGCACGAGCCGATGCGCGGCACATGCAACTCGAATGTCGCCGTGCATAACTTCGACAACCGTTCCGACCGCTACATCATTCCGCATGACAAGCTGTTCAAGGGGCACTTCAACTATGTGCCGCGCAAGCAGCGCGCCATCATTACTTTGGACAAGGAAACGGCGCTGGGCAATTTCGAAGAGCGTTTGGGCGTTCTGAGTCAGGAAGATGCTGTCGCCGAAGCCAAGCGCTGCATGAGTTGCGGCATGTGTTTCGAGTGCGACAACTGCGTGGTGTATTGCCCGCAGACCGCCGTGTCGCGCGTGAAGAAGACCGAGGCAACGCTGGGTCGCTATGTGACGACGGACTACGACAAGTGCATCGGCTGCCACATCTGCGCCGATGTGTGCCCGACGGGTTACATTCAAATGGGTCTGGGCGAATAATGAAGCTGCTCGTCACTTTGTTGCTTTGCCTGTGCATCCCGGCGGCTGTTGCCGCTGAAGCAAACACGCCCAAGCTGGATATCGGCATGGGCGGGCAGTGCGTGAAAGATACGCAGTGGATGCGCAAGAACCACATGCACCTGCTCAAGCATCAACGCGATGAGACGGTGCGCAAAGGCATCCGTTCCGATCAGGATAGTTTGAAAAACTGTATCGAATGTCATGCCAGCACCAAAGACGACAGCGTGATTGCGCGCGACGACAGTTTCTGCGTCGGTTGCCACCGTTATGCCGCTGTTCACATCGATTGTTTTGAATGCCACGCCAGCAAACGCAAGGCGGTCAAGGCGGCGCTCGCCGAGAAGGAAGTCCAATGAGCGACCTCAATTCACAACGCAGAAGTTTTTTGAAGACAACGCTGGGAGCGGCTGCGGTCGCCATCGCGCCGGGCATGCTGTTGTTCGATATGGCGCACGGCAAAGGCGAAGCCGCCAGCGGCAAAGTGCGCTGGGGCATGCTGATCGACACCGCGCAGTGCAAAGAAGGTTGTACCGATTGCGTGAACGCGTGCAACAAAGAGAACGGATTATCCGGCGGCACCAAGCCGACCGACTCGCAATATATACGCAAGATTGCCATCAAAGATGTGAGCACCGGACGCGAGCAGTCGCTGCCGATGATGTGCCAGCACTGCGAGAACCCGCCCTGCGTGGATGTGTGCCCTACTCAGGCTTCGTTTAAGCGTGCCGACGGCATCGTGCTGGTTGACAGGCATCGTTGTATCGGCTGCCGTTATTGCATGATGGCTTGTCCGTACAAGGCACGCTCTTTCGTGCACGAGCCTGTCGAAAACCAGAATCCAGATGTGCCGCGCGGCAAGGGTACGGTGGAAGCCTGCAACCTTTGCGTGGGTCGTATCGACAACGGGCAGACCACCGCCTGTGCCGAGGCATGCCCCAACAAAGCCATCCTGTTCGGCGATCTGAACGATGCGAATAGCGAAATCGCCATCAAGATACGCAGCGTCGCTTCCGCTCAGGTACGTGCTGATTTGCAACTGAACACCGGCATCCGCTACCAAGGACTTTAAAACATGGTCGATCTTTCCGCATTGCGCTCCAAGAACCGTCTGTACTACGTGCTGCTCGCAGCAGGTGGCTTAGTTGCACTGGGCGGCATGTATGCCGTCCACATGATGGAGTCTCACGGCCACATCATCTCCGGCATGAACAACCAGATCGTGTGGGGCATTCCCCATGTGTTCGCCATCTTTCTGATCGTCGCCGCTTCCGGCGTGCTTAACGTGGCCTCCATCGGTTCGGTGTTCGGCAAAGCCGTTTACAAGGCTCGCGCACCGCTGGCCAGCTTGTTGTCTATCGCCATGCTGTCGGGCGGTCTGGCCGTGCTGATGCTGGATTTGGGAAGACCTGATCGCATCATGGTGGCCGCCACCAACTACAACATCACTTCGGTGTTTGCGTGGAACATCGTGCTGTATTCCGGCATGTTCTCGCTGGTCGTCATCTACCTGTGGACCATGATGGAACGGCGCATGAATCCGTTCAACAAAGCCGCAGGTTTGGCAGTGTTCATCTGGCGTTTCGTGCTCACCACCGGCACCGGTTTGATTTTCGCTTTCCTCACCGCACGTCAGGCATACGGTTCGGCGCTGCTGCCGCCGATGTTCATCGTGTTGTCGTTCGCATGGGGGCTTGCGGTGTTCCATGTGGTGCAACGCGTGATCTATGCGTGGAACGAGAAATCGCTTGACCCCGCAATCCAGCAACGCACTAGGAATCTGCTGGGCGTATTCGTCATCGGTTCGCTGTACATGGTCGCCACTTACCACATGACCAATCTGTACTTTGCGCACAAATCCGGTTTTGAAAACTTCATTCTGGTCAGCGGCGGCATCTACCCGAATTTGTTCTGGTGGGGTTACATCGTGCTGGGCAATCTGCTGCCGTTGCTGTTGATCTACACGCCCGGCTTGGGCAAGACCAAGTGCGTGGTCGCGGCCTCGTCGCTGGTCATTCTGGGGGCTTTCGCCTTGCTGTATGTGTTCATCATCGGCGGACAGGCTTACCCGCTCAACATCTTCCCCGGCTATGAAGTCAGCAGCAGCTTCGGCGACGGACAGATCGCAAGCTATCAACCTTCGCTGTACGAGTTCCTGTTGGGCTTCGGCGGATTGGCTATCGCTTTCATCATCACCACCGTCAGCGTGCGTGTGTTGAACTTCATGCCGCAGGACAAGCCTTACATCGCAGATTAATTCTGTCGAGGTGCTGCCATGAACCGTATGCTGATTTCGGCAGCACACAAATCCTCCGGCAAAACCATGGTCAGTATCGGCCTGTGCGCGGCGCTTGCCGCGCGCGGTCACGTGGTGCAGCCATTCAAAAAAGGCCCGGACTACATTGACCCGATGTGGCTCAGTCAAGCCACCGGACATCCTTGTTACAACCTCGACTTGTACCTGATGGAAAACGACGACATCGTCGCTACTTTCGCACAACACAGCGCGGAAGTGAATCTGGTCGAGGGTAACAAAGGCTTGTACGACGGTCTTGCGCTGGACGGCAGCAACAGCAACGCCGCGCTGGCCAAGTTGCTTGACCTGCCGGTGATACTGGTGATCGACGCGCGCGGCATGACACGCGGCATCGCACCGCTAATTCTGGGTTATCAGGCGTTCGACAAGGACATCCGCATTGCCGGGGTGATCCTCAACAATCTCGGCGGCAAGCGCCATGAATCAAAGCTGCGCGCGGTGATCGAACACTACACCGATGTGCCCGTGGTCGGCGCGATCCAGCACGACGAGCGACTGAGTATCGTTGAACGCCATCTCGGCCTGATGCCCAGCAACGAATCGCATGTTGCCACTTCCAAGATCAAGCAGATCGGCGAAGCCATCGCCGAACAAGTCGATCTGGACAAACTGCTCGCACTCACGCAAAAAGCGCCGCTGGTCGTACCCCACAAAGCTAATGTGAGCCCGTTGCCGTGCGGCGAAAGCGTACGCATCGCCATCGCGCGCGACCGTTCCTTCGGTTTTTATTACGCCGACGATCTGGATGCGCTGCAAGCGGCGGGAGCGGAACTGGTGCCGTTCGATGCCTTGCACGACGCGAATTTGCCGGAGGTGGATGCGCTGTACATCGGTGGCGGTTTCCCCGAAACCTGCGCCACCGAACTGGAAGCGAATGTCACGCTGCGCGCCCAGATCAAACAAGCCATCGAATATGGCATGCCGACTTACGCCGAATGCGGCGGCCTGATGTATTTGTCGCGCGGCATCGAGTATCAGGGGCGCACTTTTGAAATGGTCGGCGCGATCCCCGGCGATGTGAAAATGCACGCCAAGCCCATCGGTCGCGGCTACGTGCATCTGAAGGAAGATGAAGCGCATCCGTGGCCACGCCCCGACAAACCGAAGGAATTTCCCTCACCTCAATCCTCTCCCGCAGGGAGAGGAGGCAATCGTGAAAATCAACCTTTGATCTTTGCTCACGAGTTCCATTACTCCAGTCTGGAGAACCTACCAAACGACAGCCGCTTCGCTTACCATGTGGAACGCGGTTACGGCATCGACGGCGAGCGCGACGGGCTCATCCTGCACAACCTGTTGGCTTCCTACACCCATCTGCGCACCATAGGCAGTTGCTACTGGGCCACCCGTTTTGTCGCGTTCATCCGCCGCTGCAAGGATCAACAAGACACATCAACTTTAACGATTGGAAAATCACGATGACACAGCAACAATACCAAGCCGCCATCGCGGCATTCGACAAGGCCAACGCCGAAGACCCGAACAAGGAAACAGCCAACGGTAAGGAATATCCCAAGGAATTACTGTACGCGCAGCGCATGACCGAGATGCAGGAACGCTATGTGCCGGAAGCTTCGGAAGCTGTGAAGCTGGCTTGCCGCGCCCAGCACATCCAGCGCTGGAAAAGTCCGCGCAGCAACTTTCCCATGGATCGAAACGGCTATCTGCAATGGCGTACCGGCTTGTACAAGTTCCACGCCGAGACCGCTGGCAACCTGATGAAGCATGTGGGCTACGACGACGAAATGATTGAGCGCGTGCGCACCATCATCAGCAAGAAGGCTTTGAAGGTGAACCCCGAGACGCAACTGATGGAAGACGTGGTTGATCTGGTGTTCATCGAGTATTACATGATCGGCTTCGCCACCAGCCATCCCGAATACGACGAAGCCAAGTGGATCGAAATCATCAAGAAGACCTGGAACAAAATGTCAACGCGCGCGCATGATTTTGCGCTGGCCGGCAAGATCGCGCTGCCCGAAGCGCTGGTTCCGCTGATACTCAAAGCAGTGAAAGGATAAAAACCTTTTTGCCCGCAGATTACGCAGATTCACGCAGATTAAGTCTGGTTGTTTGAAGGTTTTAATCTTGCTTAATCTGAGTAATCTGCGGGCAAAGGTTTTACAGACTCAATGAACTATTTACCAATCTTTGCTGATGTTAGAAACAAGCTGTGCCTGGTCGTGGGCGGGGGCGAAGTCGCCAAGCGCAAGGCGGGCGTGTTGCTGGACGCAGGAGCGAAAGTGCGCGTGGTCGCGCCGCAAATTGATGACGAGCTGGCCGGGCAAAAAAATGTCGAAAGTGTGGTTGCGCGTTTCGAGGCTTCGCATCTCGATGGCGCGACACTGGTTATCGCTGCCACCAACGAGCGCGAAGTGAACAAACTAGTTTCCGGTTTGGCGCAAGCGCGCAATATTCCGGTGAACGTGGTGGACGATCCCGAGCTGTGCAGCTTCATCATGCCCGCCATCCTCGACCGTTCGCCGCTGATGGTGGCGTTCTCCAGCGGCGGCGCATCGCCGGTGCTGACGCGTTTGTTGCGCGGCAAACTGGAAACCATCATCCCGCAAAACTACAGCCGCCTCGCTGCATTCGCCGAACGCTTCCGCGAGCTGGTTAAAACGCGCGTCACCAATCCGGCAAAGCGCCGCATCTTCTGGGAGAACGCGCTGGAAGGCGTGGTCGCAGAGAAAGTGTTGACTGGCGACGAGAGCAGCGCCGAAGCCATGCTGCAACAGATGCTGTCGAGCGAAGACAACATCCAGCGCGGCGAGGTGTATCTGGTCGGTGCCGGTCCCGGCGATCCCGATTTGCTGACTTTTCGCGCGCTGCGCCTGATGCAAAAAGCCGATGTGGTGGTCTATGACAATCTGGTATCCAAACCCATTGTCGAAATGACGCGGCGCGATGCGCAGCGTATTTTTGTCGGCAAGAAACGCGACGACCACACGCTGCGTCAGGAAGAGATCAACGAGCTGCTGGTGCGCCTGGCCAAAGAAGGCAAACGCGTGCTGCGCCTCAAAGGCGGCGACCCGTTTATTTTCGGGCGCGGCGGCGAAGAGATTGAAACGCTGGCCGCAGAAAACATCCCGTTTCAGGTTGTGCCCGGCATCACCGCCGCCTCCGGTGTGGCCTCATACGCGGGCATTCCACTCACGCACCGCGACTATGCGCAGTCGTGCATGTTCGTCACCGGCAACCTGAAAGACGGCACGATGAATCTGGACTGGGCCGCGCTGTCGCGTCCCAAGCAGACCGTGGTGGTTTACATGGGCTTGCACGGCTTGAATACGCTGTGCGCGAAACTGATTGAGCACGGTATGCCGCAAGACACGCCCATCGCCATCGTGCAGCAAGGCACCACGCAGAACCAGCGCGTGATTACCGGCACGCTGGCCACGTTGCCCGGCATCGCCGAACGCGAAAAACCGCAAGCGCCCACGCTCATCATCGTCGGTGGCGTGGTCACGTTGCACAAAAAATTGGCTTGGTTTCACCCGCAGCAAAAATAAGGAGGTAGTAAGGCGCAGTTCCGCAGTCCAATAATAATCAGGGAGAGATGAGATGGTACGAATGACGATCAAAAGTATGTTGCTGTCCGCAATAATTCTGCTCGGCAGCGCCAGCGCGCTGGCTGCCGATGTGATTCTCAAACCCTTCGTGCTGGCTTCCAACAGCGCCGGGACGGTAGCTGAAAAATCCGCGCAAGTGCGTACCGCACTGACCGCCGCAGGTTTCACCGTAGTCGGCGAATATGCGCCATACAGCGGAGCCGACATCATCATCGTCACCAACGATGAGTTGAAAAAGAATGCAGCCGCTTCTGAATTCGGCGGTTACGGCGCGGTGCAGCGCGTGTCGGTTACCGAAGCCGGAAAAGAAGTGCAAGTGAGCTACACCAACCCGGTGTATATGGCGAACGTTTATCGCATGCAGGGCGACCTCTCCGGCGTGGCGGCAGCGTTGGCGGGCGCGTTGGGCAAGGTGGAAGAATTCGGCGCGCAGGGCATGAGCGCGAAACAGGCGCGCAAATATCATTACATGATGGGCATGGAATATTTCACCGACCCCAGCGAACTGGCGGAATACGCCAGTTACGAAGAGGCCGTGCAGGCGGTGGATGCCAAACTGTCCGGCAACAAGAACGGCGTGTCCAAAGTTTATCGCGTCGATGTTCCGGGCAAGCAGGAAAGCGTGTTCGGCGTGGCGCTGAAAGGCAGCGGCGACAGCAAGAGCATGGACGACCAGTACATCATGAACGAGATCGATTTTCATGACGTGAAATCAACCGCGCACCTGCCTTACGAAGTGCTGGTCTCGGGCAATAAAGTGTATGCGCTGTACGCGCGTTTCCGCATCGCCATCAACTTCCCCGACCTCAGCATGATGGGCAAGAACAGCTTCATGAACATCATGAAAGCACCGGAAGCGATCAAGGGTGCGTTGCAAAAAACCGTGCAGAAATAATTTTGAATGCTTAGCAAACTAATCAATGCAGTCAAGGTAGGAGATTCCGCTTCGGTACGGCAGATGCTGGCCGCCGGAGCGGATGCCAATTCCCGCGATAAAGAAAGTTCCACCCTGCTGATGCTCGCCGCACACGCGGGCGATTTGCCCATGGTGAAGATATTGATCGAACATGGCGCAGACCTCAACGCGTACGATGAACGCGGCTGGTCGCCACTCATCAAGGCGGTTTACAACCATGAACTGAAACGCGGATTTGCCGATGTGGTGAAAGCGCTAATCGAAGCGGGCGCGAACATCGAGGTCGCTATCGGTTATGGCGTGCGTCCGCTGATGCTGGCGGCAGGTTACGGCGAAACCGTTGTGGTCGCTGTTTTGTTGAAGGCGGGCGCAGATGTATTGGCCCGCAACGAAGGCGGATACACCGCGCTGATGATGGTGAAGCAAAAGCATTATGTGGATGTCATCAACCTGCTGCACGAGGCCGAGCAGATGGCCGGAATCGGGGAGGGGAGTTGCGCCAGCAAAAACGCACCCGGTGCCAACGTCATCACATTCGTGAAACGTCCTGCTGCGTAATTCTGCAAGGTAACCATGCCCTATTACATCTACCACGTGACCGATTTTCCCATCCGGCAACTGAAAAAGCTGGAGCAGCATGACGCATATCGGGATGCCTCGGCGCGTGTCAAACAATTGCGGGCAGAACTGGCAGAGGGTTCGCCCATGACGATCAAAATTATGCATGCCGAATCGGAATTACACGCCGAAGATTTGCTCAACCAAGTGCGTGAACCCGAGCCGCAACTGGGGGATGACTGAGCCTTGTGGATGAAGCGGGCTGACGGCAGAAATTATCTTGGATTGCTTGTTCCAAAGCCAATGAATACGGGTATCTCCATTGTGCTCATGGTGTAGATCGCCTATTGACGGGCGTTCCCGCGAAGCTAGAGAAATCCGCGCGTGGCGCTGTGTTCGATTTTGAATGTTGGCGCAGAGAAATAAAAAAGCCAGAGAAGTGATTCTCTGGCTTTTTCATTCAGACACTGTCAGACAAACCGGTAAGGTTATCCCCGGGGTTGTCTGCGCAATAGAATGCGCTTGCCAATTTACGGGCAAGCTGCACATCCCCTTTTGTAGCATCCCGTGACACCGCTACATGTCATCGATTGACACCCGGCAGGGCAAATGAGAGCGGTGGATTTAGGCTGAGCGGCGGCGCTAGCGGCAGCCTTCTTTTTCTTGGGGGCTTTAGCCTTTTGCTTCGGGGCAGGTTGCGTTGTTTGTGTGGACGTTGCGCCGGGGGCTGGTGCGGGCGCTGCGTCTGCTGCCCAGGCGGGCACAACAATCAAGGCTAACAACAATAGCAACATTTTTTTCATGGTTTTCACTCCCTTTATAGTTAAAAAATCGCGGCTTGCCAATGCGCAAGCCAACCGAAACAACAACACCTACTACACCTATATCAAACAAGCCACTCCTTACCAAGCCAGCTTGAATCTGGCATACCATAGCCGCCCTTTGCTAAAGCGCGGGATCAGCGGGTCTATCTCCGCGTACTGGAAGTTTCTGCCCGTGGCGTTGCGCACGCCCACATCCACAGAGCCTTTGCGGTTGAATCGCCAGTTCAGGCTGGCATCCGTTTGGTTGAAGTTATCCTGAATATCGGTCAAAACGAGAATAGGATTCCCGTTTGAATCAGGAATGAAGAAGCCGGGCGCGCTCATCGCAGTCGATTGCTGTGTGGCGCTAATTAGGTTGTGACTCCAAGATAGTTTTGCCGTCCATAGTGCGCTGGATAACCAGCACAGTGCCAACTGCTGTGAACGCAAATGCTGCTGCTGGACAGAGTTCGGTTCGTTATTAGGGTCACGCAAGAGGAATTGTTCATCGTCGTAGGACAGGGTCACGTTCAAAGGATGATTGCCGGGTTGCCAGTGCAACGCCAAGCGAGACTCATCAAACTGTCTTCGGATAAGCCCCTGTACACCACTGGAAACAGCCGGATCGTCTGTCCAGCGCCGCTGTGCCTGCCCTTCCAGCAGCCATGCGGCATCCAGCTGCCTATCCGCGCCCAGTGCAACGCTTTGCACCAGTTTGTAAGTATCGCCGGGGCGGTTCAGTTCGATGCCTGCCAACGTGGCGGGAGCAAGCGACGCATTGCCCACCGCCGCATCATCTAGTTTTTTCCATGTTGCCAGACGTAGATGTGTTGCGTTGTCCGGCGTATAAACCATGCCCAGTTTGGGTAGCCAGCGCCGCAGATGTGTGGTTTTCGCTCCATTTTCCTTCTCGTTCAGACCCAAAGCTAATCCCGTCTCCAGTTGCCAAAAAGCGCCCAGTGCCTGCTGCCAGTCCACATAGATTTGATGTGCGATATTGGTAACGGTAGGTGGTGTGAAGGTGGATGGATTATAAAATGGCGAACGAACCGAACTCGTGCCCCATTGCGTGGCATAGCCCGCACCGCTGCGGCGGTATTGCAGTTCAATACTGCGAGCTTCGCTGCTGTTATGGTTCATTCCATATGTCGGAACACCATATATTGTCGAATCAAGCGTCGGAGCGGTGTAATACAGGTCTGAGGACGGAAGGAAATTAGTCATGAATTCCCAGTTGTCTGTTTGATTTGTCTGTTGGCGGCTGATCAGGCCGCGCAACTCGCTGTTATCGCTCAGGCTAAAGCGCAATCCCAAGCGCGTGAGGTCGCTGCGATCTTCATACTGGTGATAGAAGCCATTCCACAGCGGATCCGCAGGATAGGTAGTTTCACCGCGCTTTGAAATGAAAGACTGGTGCGAAAGGAATAGCTGTATGGAGTCGGACGGTCGCCATTGCACGCTTGCCTGCCAGATACGGTTGTCGAGATTGTTAAAAGCGCCCGAACCGTCGGTCTTGTATTGGCGCTGCGCGACGCTCACGCCCAGCGTGTCGCTGCCCACGCCCGCACGAACTTGTTCCCCCGAACTATTCTGGTTGCCCGCAGTGGCATCGGCTGCCAGTGTGGTGGGGCGACTGAACAGCTCGTCGTAGTTGTTGTAACTGGCTTGCTGCGCGTTGAGTCCGCTGACCGCGCCGTGTTGCGGGACGGATGCGCCGGTTTGGCCTGCGCCGTCACCATAGACATCCAGTTCGGATGGCAGGTTGCCCGGCTTGTCGTCAAACATGCTTTGCAGCAGCAGGCTGCGTCGCGCCGATTCGGCGAAACGCTGTCCCTGCAAAACATCGGCCTGATTTCTCAAACTGGACGAATTTTTTTCGCCGACCGGGTCGGACAAAGTATGGAAAGCGAGACTTTCCATTCCCAGTTGGCGCTGTGCCTCGGCGAGATTGGCTTGCAACAATTGCTCGTCTTCCTTGAGCAATCGTTCGCCGCGATAGACTGAGCGATAGGCCGCCCGCGCTTGTGCCTGACGCAAACTTTCGCGGGCTTGCAGCGGTTGGTTGATCTGCAATTCGGCTTGTGCCTGATACAACCAGGGCACGGGGTCTTTGGGGTCGGCTTGTTGGGCGCTGCGCCAGCTTGCCATTGCCGCTTCGGCTTGACCGAGTTGCTGTTGCGAACGCCCCAAATAAGTGAGTATCAGGGCGTTGCCGGGAGCGGATTCATTTGCCGCCTGCAATTTTGCGTGCCCGGCCTGAAAATTACCCAGTTTGGTTTCGGCCAAGCCCAGACCCAATAATGTCTTGGCATCCTTGGGATCGCGCCGCAAGGCAGTTTCAAACGCGGTCTTGGCTTCACTGGCATGTCCGTTGATCAGATAGACCAGGCCGCTTACGGCGATGACATAGGGGTGTGCTGCATCCACTTCATGCGCATGATCCGCCAGCGCCTTGGCCGATGGGAGTTGGTCAAGCGTCAATGCCAGTTCGGCTTCGCGCGCCAAGGCAATCGCCGATTGCGGTGTCCTTGTGTTGAAGCTATGCATTACCGTGTGCGCTTCTGTCAGGTGTCCCATGCCTTGCAAGGCATAGGACTGCACCAGATTCGACAAAAGACCGCCGCTTGAATTTTGCGCATGTTGCGCTGCGTCCAGCGCTTCCTGCATTTTTCCCAGTTGCAGGTACGCCATGGCGGTAAGCGCGTATGCATCCGCAGCGTGTTGGGTATTGGCGAGCAGGGGGGCGAGACTTTCAATCGCCTGGCGCGACTGGTTGCCTTGCAGCAAAAAACTGGCGCGCAGCAAATACAGTTCGGCCCCTACATCCGCGCTGTTCTTGCCGCTTTTGAGCGCGTCGTCTAGCAGTATCTGCGCATCGAGAAAGCGCGCTTCCAGCTGCGCCTGCAAGGCCGCTTGCATCACGGGAATGGGTTGTACGGGTTGATATTGAGTCGCGATAAGAGGCAAAGTCCAAATAGCGCTTCGGCCATAGCCCATGGCTTGTTCGGACGGGGTGCGAATTTGTTCCAGAAATACATCTTCATCGGCCGCATGCGCCACTTCAATTGTCAAATTGAAGATTAGTCCTGCGGCGCATAACAATGACAATACTCGCGAATATTTCATAGCCAAGGTCAAATAAAGGTAACTGGACACAAGCGACGGCAAATATTAACCCAGAACTGCATGGTGTTATCAAAAAAACTTGTGGATTACGGGGTGCTGGTAGCAAACGGAAAAGGCGGCTACCATTCGTTACCGCGAAGCGCGCTGATTGTGCGTTCCAGATCGCCAACAACCAAGACACCGACTGTGTTCCCTTTCTTCTACTCTGCCTTTTTTCATGCGCATTCTTATCAGTAACGACGACGGCTATTTCTCGCCGGGATTGGCCTGTCTGGCCCAACATCTTTCCGCCATTGCCGAAGTGACGGTGGTCGCACCCGAGCGCGACCGCAGCGGCGCGAGCAATTCGCTCACCTTGAACCGCCCGCTCAATCTGCGTCAGGCATCCAGCGGTTTTTATTACGTTGATGGCACGCCCACCGACTGCGTGCATCTGGCGGTGACCGGCATGTTGGACATGCAGCCGGACATCGTGGTGTCGGGCATCAACTCCGGCTCCAACATGGGCGATGACACAATTTATTCCGGCACGGTGGCGGCGGCGACCGAGGGTTTTCTGCTGGGCATTCCGGCCATCGCAATCTCGATGGCCAAACATGAGCCGGTGCATTACGACACGGCGGGCAAAGTGGCGGTGGAGCTGGTGCAGCGATTCATGACGCAGACCAATTCGCATCCGTGGTTGTTGAACGTGAACGTGCCGGATGTGCCTTACGCCGAACTGCAAGGCATGGAAGTCACGCGCTTGGGCAAGCGCCACAAGGCCGAGCCGGTCATCAAAAGCAGCAACCCGCACGGGCAACCGGTGTATTGGGTGGGCGCGGCGGGCAAGGCGCAGGACGCAGGCGAGGGCACGGATTTCTTTGCCACCTCGCAGCGCCGCGTGTCCATCACGCCGCTGCAAATCGACCTCACGCAATACAGCCAACTGGACGCGGTGCGTTCGTGGCTGAAATGAACAACCTCCGTCACGCCGGCATCGGCATGACTTCGCCGCGCACGCGCGCACGCCTGATCGAGCGCCTGCGCGCCGAAGGCATCGCGGACGAAACGGTGCTGGCAGCGATGAATGAAGTTCCGCGCCATATCTTCATCGACGAGGCACTGGCCACGCGCGCATACGACGACGTGTCGCTGCCCATAGGCCACGGGCAAACCATCTCGCAACCCTACATCGTGGCGCGCATGACCGAAGTGCTGCGCAACGGCAAGCAGCTTGCCCGCGTGCTGGAGATAGGCACCGGCTGCGGTTATCAGGCGGCGGTGCTGTCCAAAGTGGCGAAGGAAGTTTATTCCGTCGAGCGCATCCAGCCGCTATACGAACGCGCGCGCAAAACCCTGCGCGAACTGAAAATTTTCAACGTTAATTTGCGCTATGCCGACGGCACGGCGGGCCTGCCCGATGCCGCGCCCTACGACGGCATCATCATGACCTGTGCCGCGCCCGCGCTGTCTGCCGTGCTGCGGGAACAGCTCGCCGTGGGTGGTAGAATGGTGCTGCCGATGGGGACGCAGGAACAATACCTGTACCTGATCGAGCGCGACGAAAACGGCTTTCGCGAAAGCCGTCTGGAAGCCGTGAGATTCGTACCGTTGATGATGGGGAAAACATGATGGACGCTCAATTTTCGCAGGCATTGAAAACACGCTATGCAGTTTGGCTGGTCTCATTCGCCGCCGCTTTGCTCACTGCTTGCACCGCTCCTGTACCCGCTCCCGGCGGCAGACGCGCCCCCATCGTCGAGTACGATATTTCCGACAAAAAGCCCTCCGGCGTTGCGCCGAAATCTGTCACGCCACCGGCTGCGGTAGTGCCGACTACTGCTTCCGTTTCCACCAAGATCGTGCCGCCAGTGGCCGAGACCACGAGCCGTGTTTATGTGGTGCAGAAGGGCGATACGCTATATAGCATCGCGTTCCTGAACGGTGTCGATTACCGCGAAGTGGCCGAGCAGAATAATTTGCAGGATCCCGCCGCGATCAAGATCGGCCAATTGCTGCACTTGAATGTTCCGGTTGCGGAAACCTCCGCCGTGGCAGAAACCAAACCGGTGGCAGTGCAACCGCCAACGCAACCGGGCGGCATCAAAAATCAGCCCAAGGTGGGCAGACTGCCTTATTCGGAAAATGCGCTGGCACGGGCAGAACATATTCAGGATGATGTAGCGCCGCCCGCACGTCCGAGTGTCGGAGTTGCCGCCAAAGAAGCAGGCGATGAAGAAGCCATAGAGTGGGGCATGCCGACCAGCGGCAAACTGATCGCCGGATTTTCCGAGAGTGACAACCGCAAAGGAGTGGACATTGTCGGCAAGCGCGGGCAAGTGGTGGTGGCGAGCGCATCCGGCAAAGTGGTGTACAGCGGCAGCGGCCTGCGCGGCTACGGCAAACTCATCATCATCAAACACAACAAAACCTACCTTAGCGCCTACGCCCACAACGACCAGATTTTAGTGAAAGAAGGCCAGAGCGTAAGCAAAGGCCAGAAGATCGCCGAGATGGGCAACAGCGATGCCGATCAGGTCAAACTGCATTTCGAAATCCGCAAACTCGGCAAGCCGGTCGATCCGGCGAAGTATCTGCCGCTGGTCAAATCTTGAGTGAAAGCTCCCTAAGCGTTATCGACCACAGCCGCGACAGCGCCGGGTTGCATTATGTATATCCGGTGGTGTCGCGCCGCGCGGGCGGGGTTTCCGTCGGCATCAATCTCAACACCAACAACGCCTGCAACTGGCGCTGTATATATTGCCAGGTGCCCGACCTCGCGCGCGGCACTGCGCCGCCGGTGGATCTGGTTCTGCTGGAAAAAGAGCTGAACGGTTTTCTGCACGAATTGCTGCTGGGCGATTTCATGCAACGCGTGCCGCCCGAGGCGAGGCGCATCAACGACATCGCGCTCTCCGGCAACGGCGAGCCGACCAGCGCGCTGGAATTTCTTGATGTCATCGAACTCATCGCCAAACTCAAACCCACCGATCTAAAATTGGTGCTCATCACCAACGGCAGCCTGATGCAGCGCGACAACGTGCAGCAAGGCTTGCGCCGCATGGCGCAGCTCAACGGCGAAGTCTGGTTCAAATTGGACAGAGCCAGCGAAGCGGGAATGCAACGCGTCAACGGCACGAAGATGACGATGGATAAAGTGCGGCATAACCTCGCCACGGCCATCGCCTGTTGTCCCAACACCTGGCTGCAAACCTGCTGGTTCGCGCTGGACGGCATCGCGCCGGGCAAGCAGGACGAAGACGATTATCTGAATTTTCTCGCTGCGCTGTTGCGCGACCACATCCAGCCGCAAGGCGTATTGCTGTACGGTTTAGCGCGGCCTTCGCTGCAAGCGGAAGCGCCGCGTTTGTCGGCGTTGCCGGACGAGCAGATGCAAAATTTTGCGGCACGCATTCGGGCGTTGGGTGTGCAAGTCAGAGTGAGCGGCAAGGTGGGTTTGTAGGTCGGGTTTCAACCCGACATCTCAGACAAATTCCGTAAGCATGTCGGGCTGAAGTCTGTCCTGTGCCTGACGAAGCGGCCCGACCTACAGACCTACGCATTGTGTTAGCATTTGAAGCCAATATTGTTAATCTGCTTGTGCGAGTTATATGCGTAACGCGTTGTTTGCCTCTTGGAGGATGGTGTTTGCGCTGCTGGTCAGCATGAATACCTGCGCTTGGGCGGAAGACGATCTGCTCACCGAACAAGCTTACCTGCAAGATTTTCCGGTGGTGCTCAGCGCTTCGCGCTTGTTGCAGCCGATTTCCGAAGCGCCCAATGCGATGACGGTCATAGACCGCGAAACGATCAAGGCATCGGGTTTGCGCAGCATTCCAGATTTGTTCAAGCTGGTTCCCGGCATGTACGTCAGCTACTACAACGGCAATCAGGCCATCGTTTCCTATCACGGCACCACCGATCAGCGCGCGCGCCGCATGCAGGTGCTGGTGGATGGGCGCAGCGTGTACCTGTCGCCCGAAGGCGGTGTGGACTGGGAAGATATTCCGTTGCAGATGGATGACATCGAACGCATCGAAGTGATACGCGGTCCGGCGGCGGCTTCTTACGGCGGCAACTCCACGCAAGGCGTGATCAGTATCACCACGAGCGATGCTTCGGGTCCGCAAAAAATGAAAGTGCGGGCACTGTCTGGAAACAAGGGCGCGCGCGAGGCATCGGCTCATTTTTCGAGTTCGTTGAATGAATCGATTGACTATCGTCTGAGCGCGGGTGGCCGTCAGGACAATGGCTACGATCTCAACCAGTTTGATATTCAGAACGACAGCTACACCACGCGCCTGTTTAATCTGCGTTCCAATTACCACCCGAATGCGATTGACAGTATTGATGTGCAAATCGGTTACAGCAACGGTGTGCGCGGAAGCGGTTACGCGACCGATTCGATCAACACGCCGCACGATAAATTTGTTACCTCATATTTCCAGCAGATCGACTGGAAGCGCGCGCTGGGAGATGGGGATGAACTGAGTGTACGTTACTATCATATTTACTACGATGCACTGAATCGTACATATACTTTTCCAACGATTCTTCAGGGCATCCCCCTTGCTAGTTTCTTAGTCAACGACGGAGTAACTTCGTGGCGTGATCAGGCGGAGTTTCAGCACATCATAAACACTTCGGCAAGCAATCGTGTGGTGTGGGGGGCTTCAACGCGGGTGGATAAGGCTCGCGCACCGAGCAAATTTTTGGTGGCGGATCAGCGTTTGTCGCAAAACACACTGTTTGCACATGACGAGTGGCGCGTATGCGCGCGGTGTGTGTTGAACATTGGGGCGATGCTGGAACAAAACGGCTCGAACGATTCGTACACTTCGCCGCGTGTGGCATTCAACTATCATTTGAATGAGTACCACACCTTGCGTGTGGGCATATCGCGCGCTTATCGAGAGCCCTCAATGCTTGAGGAAAGTGCTTATTACCATTTCCTGCTTCCTGATTATCCATTCCCCGGAACTTCTTACAACTATGTTCGCTTACAATCCAACGGAGGGATAACGCCGGAGACCGTGTTGTCACGAGAATTGGCTTATATTGGCTCCATCCCTGAATGGGATACGACGCTAGATATTCGTGCTTTCCACGATCAAGTCGGCGACATCATTTATGGTTATAAGGATTCAAGCACAAACACGTATATTATTGCCAACATGATCAATGCAATCCATAGTGGATTAGAGGCAACCTTGAAATTGCGCGGGGACAAAGGCCTGTTGCTGCTGAATTATTCCCATCAAACCATCACCAGCAACACGCCGAGCTATCAGGAAACGATGCCGAGAAATAGCGTGAGTGGTCTGTACTCGATGCCGAAAATTGCAGACTGGGTTTTCAGCGTCGGCTACTATCAAAATGGCACGCAACTGGCGATTGATCGAGGTGCTCATGATCGGCAATTATTGAGCAGAAGAGTTGACTTGCGATTGGCCAAGTCGTTCAAGTCGGTTAATGCCAAAGAGACTGAGATCGCCTTTGTCATGCAAGTGCCGCAGAATGGTTCATATATCGACTATGCACAATATAATCAATTTACCCGTCGTGCCTACATGACGGTGAACATGGCATATTAGCGAGGAGAGTAGGGCGTGTGTACGACCAAGCGTGCCGGGATAGGAAACGGTAACGCGTCGGCATACAGTAGCAGGCAATATTTGAAAGGGCAGTCTTAAATTGCGGCCAGCTTTCCTCATTGAACGGGTTTTACTTTTTCGCCCGAAACTATTTTTAGCACACCGGTTGCTTCGCGGCATGGTGTGCGCTCTGTTTGCTTTCGCGCTGCAAGCAGAGGCCCAGTCGCTGCGCGTGACGGTGGTGTTGAGCGAAACCGGTGGCGCTTATCAGGAATTTGCTTTCGCCCTGCAAAGCAATATTGGCAAACATCATCTCGCGCAAGTCGTGAATGCGGGCGAGGCGACCGGCGATGCCGATCTGGTGATCGCGGTCGGCATGAAAGCCGCGACCGCACTCGCCGCGACATCGCAACCCGTGTTGAATGTGCTGGTGCCGCGTGCCGGGTATGACCGTTTGCCGCGCGCATCCACGCACGCTTCCGTTGCGATCTATATGGATCAGCCGATGGAGCGGCGGCTGGCGCTGCTGACTTCGGTGCTGCCCAACGCCAAAGACATCGGCGTGCTGTATGCCACTCCCCCGCTCGAACTGGAATATCTAAAAAAACTTTCGGCGACAAAACGCTTCGTGTTGCACGAGCGCGTTGTCGATCAGCAACATCCGCTAGCCAGCGCGCTGAATGATTTGCTGCAAGAGAGCGAAGTGCTGTTCGTGCTGCCCGATGCGGTCGTCTATAGCTCGGACACCATACGCAACATTCTGCTGGAAACCTACCGCAAACAGATTCCCATGATCGGCATCTCGCCCGCTTTTGTCCGCGCCGGTGCGCTGTGTGCCGTCTATAGCACGCCGCAACAGGTCGCGCAGCAAGCTGTCGAAGTGATCGAGCAACTGGCGCTTTCCGGCAAATTGCCCGTTAGCCAATATCCCAAGGAATTCGAAGTGTCCGTCAACGCACAAGTCGCGCGTTCGCTCGGCTTGGCAATCAAAGACGCAGAACAACTGCGCGCAGAAATCAGGAGGAAGCAATGAGGAAACACGGCATTGAACGACAGGCGCTGGCAGCCGCTCTGATACCGATCTTGATCTTGAGTGTGCTGCTGGAAGGTTATTATATTTATACGCGCATCGTCGATCTGGATCGCGCGATGTTTGATCGCTCCAAATTGATCGTGCACCAATTGGCGACATCGAGCGAATACGCCGTGTTCTCCGGCAACCGCAGCTTGTTGCAGCAGCAGGTGGATCTGGCCTTCGCCCAACAGGATGTGAATTCGGTGGCGGTGCTGGATGCGGCGGGCAAATTTCTGGCCGGCGCGGGCAACTCCCGCAATTCCGAGGCCATAGTGCAGGCCGCCGGCGGCGATTGGAACGAGATTCCGATCCAGGAAGACGGCAATGTGCTGACCGTGTATCAATCCATCGTGGCGACCCAGATCGAACTGGACGATCCCAATCTGACCACGCCGAAAAGCATGAGCAAGCCCTTGGGCGGCGCGGTTCTGGTCGTCAGCAAAAAACGGCTGAATGCCGAAAAGCTGCAAATGCTGGTGCTCAATCTGCTGCTGACCTTGCTGATTCTGGGTTTTGCCATTGTGGTTTCCATGCGCGTTTCCAGACGTATCACCGTGCCCATTCTGGGCATCCGCACGGCGGTGCGCAACATCGGCGAAGGGCGGCTGGATACGCGCATCGGCGAATCGCAGGTGCACGAGCTGAATGAACTGGCCGAGGGTATCAACGAAATGGCCGCCCAGCTGGAGCAGCAGCGGGACACCTTGCAGCAACGTATTGATGAGGCGACGCTGGAACTGCGCGGCAAAAAAGAAGAAGCCGAGAAAGCCAACTTCGACAAGACGCGTTTTCTGGCCGCCGCCAGCCACGATCTGCGCCAGCCCATGCACGCGTTGGGACTGTTCATGGGCGAGTTGCACAACCGCATCAATACGCCCGAGCAACGCAAGCTGGTGGAAAAAATCGAAGAATCGGTGGAAGCGATGTCGGGTCTGCTGGATTCGCTGCTGGACATTTCCAAACTGGATGCCGGGGTGGTGATTCCGCAGATTATGCCGGTCAAAATCGACACCATGATGAGACGCTTGGCGCAGGATTTTGCCGCCGATGCGCAACGCAAGAACATCACGCTGAGCATCCACAGTCTGCCGACCGAGGTCATCAGCGATCCGGTGTTGCTGGAGCGCATCCTGCTCAATCTGTTATCCAACGCCATACGCTACACCCCGCAAAACGGCAGCGTGCTGTTTGCCTGTCGCCGGCGCGGCGACGACCTGCGCATCGAAGTGCGCGACAACGGCATCGGCATTCCGTTGGAAGAACAGCAAAACGTGTTCCGCGAATTTGTGCAGATGGCGAACAGCGCGCGCGACCGCAGCAAAGGGCTGGGGCTGGGGCTGGCCATCGTGGATAGATTGTGCAAACTGTTGCATCACCCGCTGAGCCTGCGTTCGGAGCCTGGCCTTGGCTCGACTTTTGCCATCACCGTGCCGCGCGTATTCGATGTCGAAGATCTACTGGCTGAGCCGGCTGGCTCAGGTGCGCAACTGCCGGTGAGCGACGAGCTGAAAGACCTGCGCGTGTTGGTGGTGGAAGACGACCCTCTGGTGCGCGCCAGCATGGACGGGATTCTGAGCTCATGGGGCTGTAGCGTCTCGCTCGCCGAGAGCCGGCAGGAAGTCGGAGACAAATACGCGCAATCACATTTCGATCTGGTGATTTGCGATTACCGTTTGCCGGACGGCAACGGCATCGAACTGGCCGACCGCATCAACGAGCGGTGCGATGCGCCGCCCCCGTTCATTCTGATCAGCGGCGATACCGGATCGGAAGTGCTGCAGGCAGTCAACGAGCGCGGCCATCACTTGCTGCACAAGCCGGTGCGTCCGGCAAAACTGCGCTCTATGATTTCCTTTGTGTTGAGAGAGTGGGCTAGCGTTTAGCTTAACTGGCTCGCAAGCCAGTAGATTCGGGCATCTTCAGCCATCGCACATCAAAGATCGCCTATTGGCGCGGCTTGCGGGGCAGTTGGTGTTTGTAGGTGCGAATTCATTCGCATATAACACTCAATTCGTGCGAATGAATTCGCACCTACAACACCTTGGTGGTTTAATCCGCCGCGAGTCTGCCCAGCGCATCGCGGTCGGTCACTTCGATGTTCTCGCGCCCCAATCTCAACCAGCCCTGATCGGCAAACCCCTTGAGCAAACGGCTGACCATTTCGCGCGCGCTGCCGAGTTCGTCGGCGATGGCCTGATGCGTGGTGTGCAGCGGCGTGGGTTTGGAAATAAGCAATGCGGCGAGGCGCTGGTCGAGTTTCTGGAAGGCGACTGCGCTGACCAGTTGCATCAGATCGGTGAGGCGGTCGGAGAACAAATGGAACACGTAATTGCGAAAGGACTCCTGCTTGCCGAGCAAGGCGTGGAAGGCGGGCGCGGGCAGCAATACCATCTCCAACGCTTGTTCGACGATGCCGCGCGCGTGGTAGCGGGTGTGGCCCAACAGGCAACTGCTGGTAAGAATGCAACTCTCGCCCGGCAGCACGCGGTAGAGCTGCAACTCGCGTCCGTTCGGTGAAGCCTTGATGACGCGTATGCTGCCGGAGAGCAGCATGGGAAAGCCGTGACAGGGCTGGTTCTCGTCGAACACCACTGTTCCCGCCGCCAGCGGCATCACCACCGTATTTGCCAGCAAACCATCCAGCTCCGCCGCAGGCAACTCGGCCAGCGTGGGATAGTGTTGCAACAGGCGAGTGCGCAGGTCGGGGTTAAGCACAGTTAATGTGCAGCTCGCGAAGCGATTCGTTTGCCCCCTCGCCCGCTTGCGGGAGAGGGTTGGGGAGAGGGAGGCGAACATGGGTGAACCATCAATTTCATGTTCGCTACTCTGGCCGCATGTGCGGGAACAAAATCACGTCGCGGATGTTGGCGCTGTCGGTGAGCAGCATCACCAGACGGTCGATGCCGATGCCTTGTCCGGCGGTGGGCGGCAAACCGTATTCCAGCGCGCGCACGAAGTCGTTGTCCTTGAACATCGCCTCCTCGTCGCCCGCATCTTTAGCCGCGACTTGTGCATCGAAGCGCGCTTCCTGATCTTCCGCGTCGTTCAATTCCGAGAAGCCGTTGGCGATTTCGCGCCCGACGATAAACAGTTCGAAACGTTCAGTGATCTCCGGGTGTGCATCGCTACTGCGCGCCAGCGGCGAGACTTCGATCGGATAGTCAATGATGAATGTCGGCTCGAACAGGTGCGATTCGGCCAGCTCCTCAAACAATGAAAGTTGCAAGCCGCCCACCGCATCTTTCGGATTGTATTTTGCCTTCAAATCTTTCAATTGATTGATCAGGAAATCGCGGTCATTCATCTGCGCATCGGTGAATTGCGGATGGTATTTCTGTACTGCCTGCACCATGGTCAAACGATGGAAAGGCTTGCCCAGATCGAGTTCTTTTCCCTGATACGAAATGACGGTTGTGCCCAATACTTTCAGCGCCACTTCGGCGAATAATTTCTCGGTGAAGCTCATCAAATATTTGTAATCGCGGTAGGCTTCGTAAAACTCGATCATGGTGAACTCGGGGTTGTGACGCGTGGAAACCCCCTCGTTGCGGAAGTTGCGGTTAATCTCGAACACCTTCTCGAAACCGCCCACTACTAGACGTTTCAGATACAACTCCGGTGCGATGCGCAGATACATTTTCATATCCAGCGCATTGTGGTGCGTCTCGAACGGCTTGGCCGATGCGCCGCCGGGAATCGGATGCATCATCGGCGTTTCCACTTCCAGATAATCGTGGCGCACAAAAAAATCGCGTATCGCCTGAACGATTTTGGTACGCGCGATGAATACCTTGCGCGAATCCTCATTGGTGATGAGGTCCAGATAACGCTGGCGATATTTCTGTTCCTGATCGGTCAGGCCGTGGAATTTTTCCGGCAGCGGGCGCAGCGCCTTGGTCAGCAAACGCACTTGCGTTACGCGCACCGACAACTCGCCGGTTTTGGTTTTGAACAACACGCCCACCGCACCGAGAATGTCGCCCAAGTCGTAATGCTTGAACTCGCCATGCGCCGCCTCGCCGGTATTGTCGTTGCTGATGAACAACTGCACGCGCCCGCTCATATCCTGAATGGTGGCAAAACTGGCTTTGCCCATCACCCGCTTCAACATCATGCGTCCGGCCACCGCGACGTGGATTTGTGCCGCCTCCAGTTCGTCGTGCGTCTTCTCGCCGCAAGCGGCATGCAAATCGCCCGCCAGATTCTCGCGCTGGAAATCGTTGGGGAAAGCGATGCCCTTGTCGCGGATTGCTTTCAGCTTGGCGCGGCGCTCGGCGATGATCTGGTTGTCGTCTTGGGTGGGGATATTGGGTTCGTTGCTCATGATGGTGTGAATAGTGAGTTAATTTTTAGCGGCGTGAAATATATCACAGGGGCTGTTTGCGCTCATTAGTAAACTCCGTTTTTCACTAGGCCGTTTTTCCGGCGAAGGCCGGAATCCAGTCATAAAATGACTCCGCGAAGCGGACAAAACGAGCCTTAAGATCATTAGCCCAACAAACTTTGGGAATATCGAGAGCTGATGGTTAAAATTACCGGATGAATGCAAAAACTTCCGGCGCGCTCGCGCCTATTCTCACCCCGCACGGTCGCTTATTGCTGGCAGCGGAACCCGATGCACCACCCCTCACCGAGGCCATTAAAATCGGCTTGGAGAACGCCTTCACACGCGGCACGGGACACGGTCTGCTGTATCTGGGCGCAACGCAAGTGGGCAGCGCATTGCCGCCGATCTTTGGCTGGTGGCGCGATTTCGCTGCGCGTTATGTCACGGCGCTGTGTGCGACTACGGAGTCCGGTGCAGATGACATCGCCCTCGCGCCACCCGCAGCGCTTGATCTTGAGCAAATGATGTTCAACGCACCGCCGATGACCGGCGCGGAATATCTGACAGCGGAAGTGTTGCTCGCGTTGTGGAGCGAACTGGATGCTGCGTTCCGGGTGGAGTTGGCCGAGTCAAAAAATTCCCTGCAAGAATTTCTCAAGGCGTTGCATCCGGCGTGGAATCTGGTGGGGCGCGTGCATTTCAACTTGGCCGAAAACCGCAAGGATGCGGAAGCGCCGTTCGCGTTTATCGCCACCTACACCTCGCGCCTGTCGGCGCACGGCCGCGCGCAACACCAGCCTTTGTCGCAAGCCTTGAACGAATTTTCCGACGGCAAAAGCCGGGCGCGTCTGCTGTCTTTGTTGCTGCCGGTGCAGCGGGCGGCGCAAGGCTGCGACTGGTTGCAGGCCATGCTGGAATCTGGCGAGATTTATCATCCGCTGCGCTGGACACCCGCCGAGGCCTACCAGTTTTTGCTGGCCGTGCCGCAGTTCGAAGCCGCCGGCATCGCGGTGCGCGCGCCGGGAGCGTGGCGATCGGGGCGACCGGCCAGGCCGCAGGTCAAGGCCAGCGTGGGCGACAAGCCGCCCTCTATGCTGGGCAAAGATGCGCTGCTTGATTTCAGTTTGCAGGTCACACTGGACGGCGAACAACTGAGCGCGGCAGACATCCAAAAATTGCTGGCGGGTGGCGATGGTTTGCAGTTTATGCGCGGACATTGGGTCGAAGTGGACCGCAAAAAATTGAGCCGATTGCTGCAACAGTTTCAGGCCATCGAACAGGCCGCACAGGCAGGCGGGCTGGCCTTCTCCGAGGCGATGCGGTTGGTGGCGGGCGCTGCGCTTGAGGGCGAGGCAGAAGCCGCCGATGCGGATTGGTCGCAGGTGGTGGCAGGCACTTGGCTGGCGGATACTTTGCACGGCTTGCGTTCGCCGGAAGGTTTGGCGCAAGTGTCGCCGGGCGACGCGCTCAAAGCCACTTTGCGCCCTTACCAGCAGACCGGCGTGCGCTGGTTGTATCTGCTGTCCCGGCTGGGGTTGGGGGCGTGTCTGGCGGACGACATGGGGCTGGGCAAAACCATTCAGGTGCTGTCGTTGCTGCTGGTGCTCAAGCGCGAGCGGGACGGCGGGCAGCATCGTCCCAGCCTGCTGGTTGCCCCGGCCTCGTTGCTGTCGAACTGGGAGGCGGAAGCCGCGCGTTTTGCGCCAAGCCTGAGCGTGCTGGTCGCGCATCCGTCGGTGCTGACGGCGGCAGAATTGCTGGCGCTGGATGCGCCGCTTCTCGAAAAATTCGATCTGGTGATTACCAGTTACGGTTCGCTGTTGCGCATGCCGCTGCTGGAAACCATGCATTGGCAAATCGCGGTGCTGGACGAGGCGCAGGCGATCAAAAATCCGGGCACGAAACAGACGCGGCAAGTCAAAAAACTGATCGCCGCATCGCGCATCGCGCTCACCGGAACACCGGTCGAAAACCGCCTCTCCGACTTGTGGTCGATTTTCGATTTCACGCATCCGGGCTTATTGGGCACGGACAAAGTCTTCGCCAAGTTCAGCAAGCGGCTGGCCGCCGCCGAACATTTCGGCCCGTTGCGCGAACTGGTGCGCCCCTACATTTTGCGGCGCTTAAAAACCGACAAGCGCGTCATCGGCGATCTGCCGGACAAGACCGAACTGAAAGCCTTCTGCCACCTCAGCCCGCAGCAGGCGGCGTTGTACCAGCGCGCGGTGGAAGACCTCGCTGCGGCGCTGGAAGATGCCGACGGAATCGGGCGCAAAGGCGTGGTGCTGGCATCCCTCATGCGTTTCAAACAAATTTGCAACCACCCTTCGCAATGGCTGGGCGACGCGGCGTGGCAGGAGAAGGACAGCGGCAAATTCGCGCGCCTGCGCGAGCTGGCCGAAGTGATCGCGGCCAAGCAGGAAAAGGTGCTGGTGTTCACCCAGTTCCGCGAAACGGTTGAACCGCTGGCCGCTTTTCTCGGCGGCGTGTTCGGGCGCGAGGGGCTGGTGTTGCACGGCGACACACCGGTGGCGAAACGGCGCGAACTGGTGCAACGCTTCCAGCAGGATGAGCGGATCCCGTTCTTCGTGCTCTCGCTCAAAGCGGGCGGTTCCGGGCTGAACCTCACCGCCGCCTCGCACGTGATCCACTTCGACCGCTGGTGGAATCCCGCTGTGGAAAACCAAGCCACCGACCGCGCCTTCCGCATCGGCCAAACGCGCAACGTGCTGGTACACAAATTCGTGTGCCGGGGCACAATCGAAGACAAAATCGACCAGTTGATCGAATCGAAACAGCGGCTGGTGAAAGACGTGCTGGAAGGCGGCGCGGAATTGCTGCTGACCGAAATGAACGACAAGGAATTGCTCGATTTGGTCGCGCTGGATATACATGCGGCGCGGGAGAATTGATTCAAATTACGGCAATATTAAGGGATGTAGGTGCGAATTTATTCGCACAGGGATCGTTAATAGTGCGAATGAATTCGCACCTACAAAAGCAATAAATTGGAAGGAGATTTTGCAATGGGATATTTCGGATTTGCACCTTACGTTCCGGTGGCCGAGCGCCGCAGGAAAGCCGAAAAAGTGGCGGCCAAAATGAAGAAGAAGGGCGCTGAATTGAGCCCCGTAATCGGCGGTCGCGGCAGCATTGCCAAGACCTTTTGGGGTAAAGCGTGGTGCGAAAATCTGGAGCGCTACAGCGACTACGCCAACCGTCTGCCGCGCGGTCGCACCTACGTGCGCAACGGCTCGGTCATCGACCTGAAAATTGCCGAGGGCGCGATACTGGCGCAGGTCATGGGATCGAGCTTGTACCAGGTTGAAGTCAAAGTGTCTGCCGTGCCAGCTCTCCAATGGCAGGCCATCAGCGCCGACTGCGCGGGTTCGATCGAGACGCTGGTAGAGCTGTTGCAGGGGAAATTATCCAAGGCCGTTATGGAACGCATCTGCACCCCGAAAACGGGTCTGTTTCCCGCGCCGAAAGAAATCAGTTTCAAATGCAGTTGCCCCGATTGGGCCTCGATGTGCAAACACGTTGCGGCGGTGCTGTACGGCATAGGCGCGCGCCTGGACAGCCAACCGGATTTGCTGTTCAGCCTGCGCCGCGTCGATGCCAAAGACCTCGTCGCTCAAGCCGGGGCAGGACTGCCGAAACACAAAAAAGCGCCAGCGCCATCGAAAGTGCTCGATGCTTCATTGCTGGCGGATGTGTTCGGGATTGAAATGGTGGAGGCGGCAGCGCCCGTGGTGAAAAAAACAGCCGTGAAAAAGCCAGCAACAAAGATGCCAGCGGTGAAGAAAGTGGCGGTGAAGAAACCAACTGTGAAAAAAGTTGCAGTGAAAAAATTGTGGAGAAAAAAACTGTAACGAAAAAAGTGGCGGCGAAAAAAACTGCGGCGAAGAAACCGTAGGTCGAGTTGGTGCGGCGTATCCCGACACACATCGCCCGCAAGCCCCTATCCACGGGCATCCACATCAAATGCATCATGCAGATCGCCTATTGACGGGTGTTTCCACGAGGTAGGGTGTTCCAACTTGTAGGAAACGTAGATTCGCTCAGCGCAGCGTAAACGTGATGCAGGAATTCGGTGATCAGCGGCGCGTTGCAGCGTGAGGGAGATTTACTTTTTCGTTTCCAGTTTTTTCTTCGCGCTTTCAATCTGCTTAACGCTCAGCTTCGGTGTCGGCAACAACTCTGGCATCGTGCCGCCCAACTCTTTGATGGTCTCGCGCACTTTTTTGCCCACTTCAAAATGGGTTTTGTTGGCGCGCTGCTTTCCGCGCACGTTTTCCCGTTTTAGTTTTTCTTCCGCCTGCGTGGCGCGGAATAAATTGGCCGCCAACTCAGTGCTTCCCATGTGGTCAAGAATTTTCTGGCTTTTCTTCAAACCTTTTTTGGCATGAATATCCTGCGCGCCCAAACCGCCATACAAACCCTTGTAGCCGTGATCCTGAAAAATCGCGTAATCCAAACTGGTTTCCACGCCCGCATCTTTTGCCGCCGCTGCCAGATATTTATTGTGCGCGGCCAACTCGTTGCGTATCGCCAAGCGTTTTTCATCTTCCGATAACTGCGCAAACTTTTCGCTATCCTGCAACTCCTGCCGCCGCGTCTGCATCGCAAAATATGTTTGCCCGTTGGCGATGACCGATTTGGATGGGTCGCCGTTTTGTACGATCAAATAACAGGCATAACGCGACAGCTTGACATCGGGCACTTCACGCTTTGCTCCAGAGCCAATATCGACCATAGTGAGGATATCCTCAATATGGTCTTCAAGTTTCTGACCGCTTTGTCGACAGGCTTCTTTAGCACGCTCGATTACCGGCTGGAAATGGCGGTATTGCGAGTAATCCAGCACGACAGCCAGTTGTCTGGCTAACCAGAATTCGTCACCGTCCTTATTGAGATGTCGGATGCTTTCAAAGGTGGCGTGATGCTGTTTGGTAATGCGCTTGGTATTCATATGTTATCTCCGGTTTGAGTATCGAAGTCTAGTGGATTACCCGCTCCAATGTATTCATCAAGGAAGTCGATTCGCACGCACAGTGCGCTATGTCCACAAGTGTTGACGAACCTTTACCAGCGCAATCATCATCGCCTCATCTTCGTCATCGTAGCGTTTTTCGATGACATCAATTGCCGCCAACAAGCGCCCGCTTTCGGCGCGCTCCTCATCGGTTTTCTCGTTGGAGAAGATAGTCCAAAAATCATCATCCTTGTCCGCATGAATGGCGCGCCTGCGTTCGCAGAAGCCGCTCCAGCCGGATTCGTCGTGAGGGTCGGGACGTTTCGGGCGAACGTTTTTACACCAGTCATACAGGCGTTTCTGTTCCATCGCGGCGAGGGCTTGCGGCGTTGCCGTGCCGTATCTCGGATCGGATTTGTCCATCCACTCGTCGTCGAATTTCAGGCTGCATTCCCATTCGAGATAATCCAGTCCCGCTTGCGGGCAACGCCATATCCCCCAGCGCATCCAGCGCCAGCCACCGCGCCACCACGGCATTCTGTATAGCGTGCGTTTTTCATCGTCGCAAACGCAATGGTGATACGCCTTTTCAACCTCGATAAAATCCACCAGCTCGGTGAACATGCCGTGCAACAGTCGGGTATCAATTTCATGATATTCGCCCGGCGTTAACCCCGTTTTGATGTAATGCGTTTTGCCGATAAAGCGATTGAATAAATAGAAACGCGCATCGCAAACTTTATCGTAAGGCCACCAGAAAAAGTTTTGCGCGGCATTGAGAAATTCTTCGGTAAACCAGAACACAACAGGATGATTCTTGCGCACATCCCTGCGCCATTCGGCCCATTCTTCGGATGTGCCGCTGTCCATCTTCGGGCGCGCGCCGAACGTGGTGGAAACCCGCTTGGCAAATTGGCTGCATGACCAGTAGTTCGCGCGTTGTGCCATCGGTATTGCCCGTAGCAGAAATCAGTTTCTTAGGCTGTTAGTCAAGGCGTTTAAACCCCTTGCTTCAAACTCGCCTCGATAAACGGATCGAGGTCGCCGTCCAGCACTTTCTGCGTGTTGGAAATTTCGACGTTGGTGCGCAGGTCTTTGATGCGCGACTGGTCGAGCACGTAGCTGCGGATCTGGTGTCCCCAGCCTACGTCGGTTTTGGTGGCTTCCAGTTTGTCGGCCACGGACTGACGCTTGCGCAGCTCCAGTTCGTACAGGCGCGACTTCAGCATGGACATGGCCTCGGCTTTGTTGCGGTGCTGCGAGCGGTCATTCTGGCATTGCACCACGATGCCGGTGGGGGCGTGGGTGATGCGGATGGCGGAGTCGGTTTTGTTGATGTGCTGGCCGCCTGCACCGGAGGCGCGGAAGGTGTCGATGCGCAGGTCGGCGGGGTTGATGTCCACTTCGATGGAATCGTCCACTTCGGGCGAAACGAACAGGCTGGCGAACGAGGTGTGGCGACCGCCCGAAGAATCGAAAGGCGACTTGCGCACCAGGCGGTGTACGCCGGTCTCGGTGCGCAGGTGGCCGTAGGCGTATTCGCCTTCGACTTTGAGCGAGGCGCTACGTATGCCCGCCACGTCGCCGTCGGTCTGCTCCAGCACCTCGGCTTTGAAGCCTTTGCGCTCGCAGTAGCGGAGATATTGGCGCAACAGCATGGATGCCCAGTCGCAGGCTTCCGTACCGCCCGCACCGGCCTGGATGTCGATAAAGCAATTGTTCGGGTCGGCCGGGTTGGAGAACATGCGGCGGAATTCCAGCGCTTCGACGCGCTTCAGGATGTCTTCCACGTCAGTGGCGATGCTCATCAGGCTGTCATCGTCGTTCTCTGACTGCGCCATGTCGAACAACTCGGCGGCATCATTCAGATCGCTGCCGATTTGTGTGAGACCCAGCACCACATCTTCCAGCGACTTGCGTTCCCGCCCCAGTTCCTGCGCGCGCTTCGCATCGCTCCAGATGGCCGTGTCTTCGGCGAGCTGGTTGACTTCGGCTAAACGTTCCTGCTTGCCGTCGTAGTCAAAGATACCTCCGAAGTTCGAGGTTGCGCGCGGTCAAATCCTGGATTTTGTTGGCAAGGGCGTTGAGTTGTTCGGCTTCCATGATGTTTGATTTCGATGCGTTTTCAGAAGGGCGCGATTATACACGCGCAGCGGGTGGGTAACGGGATTGGAAGCTGCCATTGCCCCGCAAGGCGCGCCAATAGGCGATCTACGTCGAGTGCATCATGTAGATCGCCTATTGACGGGCGTTTCCACGAGGTAGGGTTTTGAAATCCGGCAGTTTGGATAGTGATTCGGTAACTGCTACAGCAACAGCAGCCCGATCACGACTCCCGCCGTGATGGCGGCAAATCCTGCGGCGAGGTGTTTGGCCAGCGCCAGTCCGCCGATGGAGGCGGCCATGCCGAACTTGAACATCATGTTGGCGAGGAAGGCTAAGGAGATGGAGGTGACGGCTTGGGTGTCGCTCAATTTGTCCATGTTGAACAGGCGCAGGCTGGAGAGGGTGATGGCATCCACGTCGGTGAGGCCGGAGACGAGGGCGACGATGTACAGGCCGCTGCTGCCCGCTATATCGGAAAGCCATGCCGCGCAGAACAGCACCACCACGAACAGCAAACCGAAGGTGAGCGCGGTGTGTATCTCGGTCGGGTTTGATGTTTCCGGCATGGGCAATTCGCCCGCGCTTTTCAGGCGTTTCCAGTTGTACAAGGTGGCGATTATTCCGAACAACAAGCCCAAGCCCATCACCGGGGCGAGTTGCTTGAGGATGTTGGGCGACACGATACCGCTGACCACCATGAGGCGGATCAGCACGACCTGGCTGGCGATCAAAATGACCACTGCCGACAACTGCAACATGCCGCTGTTGAGTTTGCTGTGTTTGGCGTAAACCAGCGTCGTCGCCGTGCTGGAAACCAGCCCGCCCAGAAAGCCCAGCAGCGGCGCGCCGTAGCGCTGTCCCGTCCAGCGCAAGGCGACATAACCCGCCAGACTCAGGCCGGAGATCAGAACCACCATCATCCACGCCTGATACGGGTTGAACGCGCCATATGGACCGAAGTTCTGATCCGGCAGGATGGGCAGGATGACAAAACTCAACACCGAAAATTGCAGGATGGAAACCAGATCGCGCCGCGATAATCGCTGCGTCATGCCCTGCAGTTCCGGTTTGAAATAGAGCAGGGTGGTGGTGGCGATGGCCAGCATCACCGCGAGTTTGGAAAAGCCGAACCACACCAGAATCCCCAGCGCGTAACAGATCAACAAAGCGGCGACGGTGGTCGTGCCGGGGTCGTTGTTTTCGGGGGGATTGTTGAAATAGGCCGCCACGATCATGGCTGCGACGGCCAGCAGTCCGGCGATCAGCAGCCACGGTGTTGCGCTCTTGTCGGCGAGCAAAGCGATGAGCGTGCCGAACACAGCCACCAGCGCGAAGGTGCGCAGCCCGGCTTTGGCGGAAGGATTACGCTCGCGCTCCAGACCAATGAGCAGGCCGATGGCGAGACTGGTGAGGAATTGCGGAAGCGCTTCGATGCCGTTACTTTGCAATAGAGCAGTTTCCATCTATTTATCTCCTCGTTGAATTACGCGGATTACAGTCTCACATCCTTGATTACATCATTGCCACCATAGCTAGGGTGTGGAATGACAAGACGGATTACACGTTTCTTTGCATCCCACTCCATTGGATTGCCTGTGAACGGGTTTTTGAGTTCAGGGTCAACGCTTGCGAGAAAGTCGGCAATCTCGCCATCTTTTAGGCCTCGTCGCTTTATGAGCAATGCCAACGTGAGTGTTCTTTGTTGGGCATCGTGAATGTACATTTCGTGAATCAAATTATTACTGGTGAGTATTTGTGTGTCAAACAAATACCCTCGAACGAGTACTGTGTTTAAGGGGTCTCGCAGATAGTCGTTGTTCCAGTTTCCGAGTCCGCCATGTTCCAACCAGAGATGTTGCAATTTTTCGTTTACTAAACTCGGCGGCGCATTCGCAGCTTCCAAAAAAGCTTGCTCATAATGCAGCCATCTATTGCGAATAAAGTTTGGGTGAAACCAGAATTGTGGGCTGTAGAATTTGGAATAAAACGGAAGCCACAAATCATATTCAGAGCGCAGTGATCCGGGCAGATTCCAGTGAGCCAAACCAGTTGGCTCAAGCAAAGTCATGAGCTCGTCTCCATGTACTGAGGCGATACCCTTGTAGCTGTGAATCAGCGCTTCTGCGGATGACAGACTGAACGAATCAGCTACCGCGAAAATCGCCTTACCAACCCAGCCCGAACTTTCCGATTTCATCCGGTTCACGAATTGAAAGTTCTTGCGCCATTCCTGATAGGCATCTTCGTAGCGTCCGTGACGAAGCTTCAATTGAACTTCGGCAGCGATCAAGCTATTAACACTCAGGAAGAGATTGCCACTAGGGTAGGTTCCCTGGAAATGGGGAATATTTGTAACCTGCCAGTAACGAGAAAGTAGCACCGCATTGGCTCGCAGAATCTCATTCAATCGTTTTTCTGAAGCGCATTCAGGCGCTACCTCAACAGAGTCAGCTATATATATCCAACAATTTAATTCTTCGCGCGTACCAACGAATTCAATCTTGTTCTTTGTTACAGCTAAGTCAGGGACTTCATTGCCTTGTTCGAATGTCGTACTCAACTGAGCGTTCTTGAAGGCAGCCAATCCGACATCCATGAAATTTGATCCCGCAGGGGCATTCAATCCTGAAAGGCCGATAGCAACGTTCTCCTTGTCGAGAACGGTTATCTGGTTGTCGGTATATATACGGTGGAAGTTCGGATCGAGGGTTTCGTCTGTTAACCAAACACCCGCGATGGCCAGAATAACAGCCAGAATTAGCCCTATAGGTTTCATCAACGCTGGCTTGTTGAAATAGCCTGATGCTAGTCGGCGTGCGGAAAAATATGTGAGCAGTGCGGCACCAAACGAAAGCGCCGTATAGCAGGAAGAGAAGATGGTAAGCCTGCTTATTGCAAAGCGCAGGGCAAGGTATCCGGCAAAGGCTGCTGCAAAGAGTGAAAGGATCACTCCAACGAAAACAAGCCATTTTTTTCTGCTGAGATTGCAAAGAATGCTGCCAATAATAACCACGAATATATGCAAAGCAATTTCGATGTGTTGCACCATGACTACTGGAAATGCTGCGGAATCTAGCATCGCTGATTCCAGATTGAAATCTGAACTGCTATTCCACTTCAAAAAAACGATAACTGTTATGACAATTATATTCACCAGGAATACGGCCCAAAGCAATATCTTAAAGCCGATAAGTGCGACCTTGTTCATGCGAGCTCCTGAAGTGAAATGCCAATTGGATGCGATAGTACGATTTACTTTGTTACCAGTGCCGCACGATGAACTGCAAACTCTCGCTGCCATTGTATTCATTGATACTCAGGCTGTACACCGCATGGATGTTGGCGGGCGCGGGTTCGGCGTGGAAGAAACGGATGGCTTCGAAACTTCCGGCGGGCGAGGCGAGTTTGAGCTTGAGATGTTTTTCTTTTAACACGCGCTGCGACTCGACTTTAAAACTTCCCTCGAACAGCGGCTCGGGAAAACCTTGTCCCCACACTTGGCGTTGCAGATCGCGCGCGATGTCCAGCGTGAAATCTTGCGTCTCCAGCGCGCCGTCGGTGGCGATGGTTTTGACCAGCGCTTCGGCATCGAGCAACTCCCCTGCAACGGCCTCGAACGCAAGCCGAAAATCGTTGAGGTGCTCTTCGTGAATGCTCAAGCCCGCCGCCATCGCATGCCCGCCGAATTTCAGAATCAAATGCGGCTGGCGCTTGGAAACCAGATCGAGATCGGAAGAGCGTCGTGTAGGGAAAGAGTGTAGATCTCGGTGGTCGCCGTATCATTAAAAAAAAA
>FZPU01000038.1_pt1 | contig 32220 bp, 31 predicted proteins | sample 1534781 | NCBI WGS metagenome assembly FZPU01 (sample SAMEA104161949, study PRJEB21768) | metagenome | isolation source: underground water
TTTTTTTTAATGATACGGCGACCACCGAGATCTACACTCTTTCCCTACACGACGCTCTTCCGATCTCAGTGCCCACCGGCACGACCTACTACAACGATGTGAAAGCCGTCTATACCGGCGGCCTGACGACCAACGTCAATGCAACCAATCTGGCTCCGGTCAGCGTGCCGGTGATTTCAAAGATCACCAAAACGATAGACTGCGTGTATTCGGGTGCGATCTGCACCGCTGGCAGCTACGTGGATGGCACGCCGATCCCGGTGAACGCCAAGCTGGGTTACAAAATCGTCTATGAAAATTTATCCGCGTTGCCCGCCAGCGGCATCACCATCACCGATACACTGCCGGTTCAAACGGCGGTCAACTCCATCAGCAATTTGGTCGTGAACGGCACGGCGACGGCCGCGCCCGCATCGGCGGGGGGAGGCGCGACGGTGACCCTGACCAGCGCGGGCACATTGACCGCATTCAATACTCCCGGCTCGACCGGCACGATCACGTTTGCCGTGCAAACCACGGCGGCTGCCGGAGTCGGCGTGACTAATACCGGCAAGATGGTGAGCACGCAAGACCCGGTGGGCGTGACCGGTTACGCCACGGCGCAAGCGGCGGGCGGCAATTTGAATGTGAGCAAGGCCGTCACTTCTGCCACCTCTTCCACCGTGACGCAGGGCGGCGTGGCTTCTTACACCATCAGCGTCACCAACAGCGGTTCGGCCGACGCGACCTTGAACACCATCGTCGATACCTTGCCCGGTGTGGCGGCGGCAGCGCCGGGCACGACCAGCCGTTTCGTTTATCTGGCGACCGGCGCGATCACGCTGAACGGCGCGACCATTACGCCCGTTATTGCGGCGGTGGTGACTCCGCCCGCCGCACCCGCCACCACCAACAAAGAAGTGGTGACCTGGACGATCACCGGTGGCCAGGTGATTCCGGCCGGACAAACGCTCACCCTGACTTTCACGGCAACCGTGGGTTCGGCCATTCCCAAAGGCACCGCCATCACGCTCGGTGCAACTTATTACAATGATGTCTCGGTGACCTATACCGGCGGCGTGTTCACCAGCGCGCTGGCGAGCAGCCAAGCGCCGGTGTTCGTCCCGTTCAATACGTTGACGATGGCGAAAACCATTGACTGCGTATATGACACGCAAGCCATTCCGGTTTGCCAGCCCTACACCAATACGCCCGTTCCACCCGGTGCCAAGGTGCGCTACAAATTGCTGTACACCAACATTGCCGTTCTAGCGCAAACCGTGACGGTCAAGGATACTTTGCCCACGCAAGTGGGGGCGAACGCCATCAGCAACATGACGGTGAACGGCGTGGCGACCGTGGCTCCCACCAATCTTGCGGGCGGCGGCACAGTCATTTTGCAAAACGCGGTTTCGCTGGCGGCGGGCGCGACCGCCACGATTTATATGGATGTGCTGACCACCGGCGTGTCCGGTAATTCGGTGGCCAACTGCGCCTCGATCAGCATCGTGGCGGGCGACACTTGCGCCACGGCCAACGTGGTGAAAAGTACCGCCACCACCACGGTGAAGGATGTGGCATCGCTGAGCATCAGCAAAACCACCAGCACGCCCAACGTCGCGCCGAACGGCACGGCGACCTACACCATCAGCATCACCAACAACGGCACGGCTCCGACCACCACGCTCAAGGTATATGACTTCCTGCCGTACAGCGGGTCGGCGGTGGATGCGACCAAACGCTTGGCCTACGCTGCGACCACGAGCTATACCGTGGGCGGCGTGGCGACGGCACTCACGCCGACCATTGCCACCTCGGTTGCGCCCACGGTGTCGCCGTATTCCAGCAACATGAACCAGCAGCAAGTGTCGTGGGACTTCGGCGCTTACGCGCTGGCGGTGAACGCGACGCTGACCATCACCTTCAATGCCACCGCCGGTTCGGCCATGCCTGCGGCCAGCTATTACAACAGCGCGCGGCACGAGTACAGCAGCGCGGGCATTTCGTTCAACGGCAATTTGAATAACGCGGCGTTGATTACGGTGACCAATGCACAGCCCTCGCTGATGATCCTGAAGAGCATGTCCATCATTTCCGATCCGTATAACCTCACCACCAACCCCAAAGCGATACCGGGAGCCGAGGTGCTTTACACGATCACGGTGTCCAATTCGGGCACGGGCACGGCGGACGCTAATTCGATCGTGGTCACCGACCCGGTTCCGGCCGAAATGAGCATCTGCGTCTCCACGCTGTGCAGCACGCCGCCGGTCGCCTTCTCGTGCAGCGCCGCCCCGGCCTGCGGCCTGACCAACACCTATGCCACCGATGTCACTTACTCCAACACGGCGGGCGCGGGGGTGGGGACGTTCACCTACACGCCGCTCGCCGCAAATATTGATCCCGCCGGCTACGATGCCACGGTCACTGGCGTGAAGATCGTGCCGCAAGGCGCGCTGAGCGCCGGAGGCGGGAACTTCAGCGTGTATTTGAAGATGAGAGTGAAATAAGCACTCAGTGGGAACGCCCGTCAATAGGCGTTCTACAACATGCGCTTGATGGAGATGCCCGTATTTGCTGGCTTGCGGGCATGAGGGTGATGTGGATTTTGTAGGTCGGGCTTTAGCCCGACTTGTCGGGTCGAAACCCGACCTACGAGTCAGCCTTCCAGTTTTTTCGTCACAATCTCATTTGCAGCGGTTTTAACCCAAATAATCCATTAGAAAAACTGCGTCATTCCGGCGAAGGCCGGAATCCAGATGATTCAAGAATATTCCACGCAGTGGGACGAAATCTTGCATTTGTCTGCTTCGCAGGGTAATTTTCTTGGCTGGATTCCGGCCTTCGCCGGAATGACGGCCTAATGAACTTTCTGGGTTTAAAAATGAATCAGCATTGCATATTCTAGGCAATTCGCTAGCATCGCATCTCCAACTGAGGAGATTTCCATGATCGATTACAGCAAGCTGCAAAAGTCGTTGCGCAACTTGGAGTTGCAATTCAACAACTATCAAAACAGCTTGAATCGGGTGGATTTGAGTACGCTGGATAAGGAAGGGATCGTCGAATCGTGCATCCAGCGATTCGAGGTTTCATACGACTGTTTGTGGAAAGTGCTCAAACGCTATCTGATCGAAAAACTGGGTATTCCCGAAGTGCCGAATAGTCCCAAGCCGATCTTCCGGCTCGCGCACGAAAACAAGATGCTGAAATCACCGATAGAAATCTGGCTGGCCTACGCCGACCTCAGGACTGATACGTCGCACGATTACGATGGGGACAAGGCGGCGCTCTGTCTGGAAAAACTGGCGGATTTCGTGGCCGATGCGAAGGCCATTTATCAAACAATGACAGGCCGGGAATGGGCGTAACTTCGGCTATGGATGTTTCTGCTGGCGATTTTGAATTGCTGCAAAGCCTGTTGAGACAGCACTTGCCAGACACCATGGTTTGGGTTTTTGGCTCGCGCGTAAAAGGGACATCGCGGCCAGATTCGGATCTCGACCTGGTTGTATTTTCCAAGCCGGAAGAAAACCGGCAAGTGCATGAACTCAAGGAAGCACTCGACGAAAGCAATCTCCCGTTTCGGGTTGATGTGCTGGTTTGGGATCGTATTTCAGACGCATTCAGGGAAAATATTCGCAGGCAATACGTGGTGTTGCCAACTTCGTAGGCCGGGGTGAGGCACGAACCCCGGCCTGCGTGTCAACCTTCCAGCTTTTTCTTCAGGATGTCGTTCAACTGTGCCGGGTTGGCTTTGCCTTTGCTGGCTTTCATGGCGAGGCCGACGAAGAAACCGAACAGCTTGTCTTTGCCGCTACGATATTCCGCAACTTTTTCCGCATTGCCTGCGATGATCTCGTCCACCAGTGCTTCGATCGCGCCGCTGTCGGAAACCTGCTTTAGTCCACGGGCTTCGATGATCGCATCCGCCGTGCCGCCTTCCGCCCACAGCGTGCGGAACACTTCTTTCGCGCCGGAGTTGGAAATCGTGCCGTCGCCGATGCGCTGCAACATGCCGCCCAGTTGCTGCGCGCTGATCGGGCATTGTGCCATATCCAGGCTGTCGCGTTTCAACTGCGCGTTTACTTCGCCGATTAGCCAGTTGGCGCAGAGTTTGGGTTCAACGGCAAACCCAACCCCTCCCAGCCTCCCCTTGTCAGGGGAGGAGCCGCTTGCTCCCTCCCCTGACAAGGGGAGGGCTGGGGAGGGGTTTAACGCCGTCTCAAAAAACTCTGCCATCTCGCGCGAAGCGGTGAGGATGCTCGCGTCGTAAGCCGACAGCCCTAGCTCGTTCACATAACGCGCCTGCTTGGCCTGCGGCAGTTCGGGCAACGTGGCGCGCACTTGTTCGATCCACTCTGGCGAAATCTCCAACGGCAACAAATCGGGATCGGGGAAGTAGCGGTAATCGTGCGCGTCTTCTTTGCTGCGCATGGCGCGTGTTTCGCCAGTGTCGGGGTTGAACAGAATGGTGGCTTGATGAATTTTGCCGCCGTTTTCAATGGTGTCGATCTGCCATTGCACTTCGTAGTCGATGGCTTGTTGCATGAACTTGAACGAGTTCAGGTTCTTGATTTCGCGCCGCGTGCCGAGTTCAGCGCCGGGCTTGCGCACCGACACGTTCACGTCGCAGCGGAAAGAACCTTCCTGCATGTTGCCGTCGCAGATGCCTATCCATCGCACCAGCGAATGTAGGGCTTTGGCATACGCCACTGCCTCGGCAGATGAACTCATGTCCGGTTCGGAAACGATCTCCAGCAGCGGCGTGCCGGCACGATTAAGGTCGATGCCGGTCATGCCGTGGAAATCGCCGTGCAAGGATTTGCCCGCGTCTTCTTCCAAGTGGGCGCGCGTGATGCGCACGGTTTTTTCGTAAGGCTTGGCGTTACCGGATAAAGGTTCGACTTGAATCGTCAACTCGCCTTTGCCCACCACGGGCAAATCGAATTGGCTGATCTGGTAGCCCTTGGGCAGGTCGGGATAAAAATAATTTTTGCGCGCGAACACGGAGCGCGGTGCGATGTGTGAACCGGTAGCCAAACCGAACTTGATCGCGCGTTCCACCGCACCAATGTTCAGCACCGGCAACACGCCGGGCAGCGCGATGCTCACCGCGTCGGCTTGCGTGTTGGGTTCAGCGCCGAACGCGGTCGATGCGCCGGAAAAGATTTTAGTACTGGTCGAAAGCTGCGCGTGAACTTCCAGCCCGATGACGATTTCCCACTGCATTATTTGCCCCGCTTTTTGGAAGCATGCAAGACGCTGCGTACGCCGTCCCACAAGGTGATGCGCGCTTCGATGGCCTTGCGCCCTGCCTTGGCTGCCGCGCGGCGCTTGTGCTCGTTATCGCCGCACAGTTGTCCCAGCAGTCTGAGTGACAGCGGGCCGTGAAATTCGTCGTCGAGGTGGATGTGGCGTTCGAGGTAGTAGTGAAACAGCGGCGCAGTCTTCTTGCTGATTTTCATGTCGGCCAGCAACGCGCGGAACATGCCGGGAATCACTTGCTCGCGTCCGAGCGCGAAGGCGGCGGCGACCACATGCGTTTTTTCGGTCGCCAGAAAATCGAAAGTGGTTTGCATGAATTCGCGCGAAGGCTCGGGAATCTTTGCCGTCTTCAGCGCTTTTTCGATGCCGTGTTTTTTCACGGCTTTGAGGAAGGCGCGCACCGGTCGCGTGTCAGCGCCCACTTCTTCCATGGCTCCGATGTACAGATCGAAATGGCTGACGAAAGTGGCTTTGCCTGCGGCATCCGGCAAGCCATCGTCGGTTTCTTCGCCCAGCACGATCTCGTTGATGAAACGCTGCGCCGAGGTCTCGGCAGCGTCGCCGGTGGGCATCCACGGCACGGCGGCAGGGGCGACATCGCGTTGCAAAAATTTGAGCAGCGACATGAAATCCCACACCGAATAGACATGGTGTTCCATGAAGCCGCGCAGGTCGTCGAGCGTGCGCACCGAAGCGTAAAGCGGGTGGCTGTCGAGTTTGACTTTGAGTTCGGGTACGCCGGAGAAGTCGGAAATTTTCATGCTTGCCTCAGAGTTGCGGCGCGCGGCTGTGCCAGTCGGTTGCCAGTTGGAATTGGTGCGCCACATTCAGCATGCGCGCCTCGTCGAAATAGTTGCCGATGATTTGCAAGCCCACCGGCATGTTGTTGCTGCCTATGCCGCAGGGAATCGACATGCCGGGCAATCCGGCCAGGTTCACCGCGATGGTGTAGATGTCGGACAGATACATTTGCACCGGATCGTCGCCTTTTTCGCCCAGCTTGAACGCGGTGGAAGGCGAGGTTGGCCCCATGATGACATCGCACTGCTTGTAGGCTTCGGTGAAGTCCTGCGCGATCAGGCGGCGAATCTTCTGCGCTTGCAAATAATAGGCATCGTAATAGCCGTGGCTCAACACGTAAGTGCCTATCATGATGCGGCGTTTCACTTCCGCGCCGAAACCCTGCGCGCGGCTCTTTTCGTACATGTCGGCGAGGTCGTCGTATTGCGGCGCGCGATAACCGTAGCGCACGCCATCGAAGCGCGACAGGTTACTCGACGCTTCCGCCGGAGCCAGCACGTAATACACCGGCACAGAAAGTTTGGAATTGGGCAGGCTGATGGGAACGATGCTTGCGCCCAGTTTTTTGTATTCGGCGATGGCTTCTTCGACCGCCTTTGCCACATCGCCATCCAGCCCTTCGGCGAAAAATTCTTTCGGCAAGCCGATGCGCAGCCCGGTCAGCGGCTTGTTCAAATCGCGCGTGTAATCTTCCTTGTCGCGTTGCAGCGAAGTGGAATCGCGTTCGTCGAATCCGGCCATCACGTTCAGCATCAAGGCGAGGTCTTCCGCGCTGCGCCCCATCGGTCCGGCCTGATCGAGACTGGAAGCGAACGCGATCATGCCGTAGCGCGACACCACGCCGTAAGTGGGTTTCAAACCGGAGATGCCGCACAACGCGGCGGGTTGGCGGATGGAGCCGCCGGTGTCGGTGCCGGTGGCTGCGGCGCACAGTCGCGCCGCTACCGCCGCCGCCGTGCCGCCGGAAGAGCCGCCGGGTACACGCGCCATGTCCCAAGGATTTTTCACCGCGCCGTAATGTGAAGTCTCGTTCGACGAACCCATGGCGAACTCGTCCATGTTGGTCTTGCCGAGGTTCACCGCACCCGCATGATTGAATTGCGAAATGACGTGCGCATCGTAGGGCGAAACAAAGTTGTGCAGCATCTTCGAGCCGCAGGTAGTGAGCCAGCCCTTGGCGCAGAAAATGTCCTTCTGCGCGAACGGGATGCCGGTCAGCGCGTCGGCATTGCCCGCCGCGATGCGCGCATCGGCGGCGCGCGCTTGCGCCAGCGAAATCTCGGGATTCAGCGTGATAAACGCGTTGAGCTTGGGGTTAAGCTGGGCGATGCGGTCGAGGTAACTTTGCGTCAGTTCGACGCTGGAAATTTGTTTGGAGCGCAAGGCTGCGCCTAGTTGGCTGAGGCTGGAATGGATCATGGCGGCTTACTCGATGACTTGTGGCACAAGGTATAAACCCTGTTCCACTTGCGGGGCGACGGCTTGGAATGCCGCGCGCTGATCGGCTTCGGTGACCACGTCGGGGCGCAGGCGCTGCGCGACATCCTGCGCGTGCGACATGGGCTCAATGCCCGTGGTATCGACCGCCTGCATTTCGGCGATGAGGCCGAAGATGTTGTTCAGTTGGGCTTGGGCGGCTTGGATTTCTTGGTCGTTCATGGCCAGCCGCGCGAGGCGGGCGACTTTTTCGACATCGGCTAAACTCAGGGACATAACGGGGCTAAATCTTTATCAAAACGAGCGCGATAGGGTATCATAAACCGCTTTGTAGGCGCATACCTTCTACCTTTCAGGACATACCATGTTAAGTTATTTCAACGGCTATTTTTCCAACGACCTCGCCATCGACCTCGGCACGGCGAACACGCTGATCTGGTTGCGCGGCCACGGCATCGTGCTGAACGAACCCTCCGTGGTGGCGATCCGCCAGGAAGGCGGCCCCAACGGCAAGAAAGTCATCCAGCAAGTCGGCCTCGCCGCCAAACAAATGCTGGGGCGCACGCCGGGCAACATCACCGCCATTCGCCCGATGAAAGACGGCGTGATCGCCGACTTCACCGTCACCGAACAAATGCTCAAGCAGTTTATTCGCCGCGTACATAAATCCAGCATCTTCACCCCCAGCCCGCGCATCGTGATTTGCGTGCCCTGCGGTTCGACCCAGGTCGAGCGCCGCGCCATCCGCGAATCCGCTTACGGCGCGGGCGCGCGTCGCGTGGAATTGATCGAAGAGCCGATGGCGGCAGCAATTGGAGCCGATCTGCCGGTGGAAGAAGCGACCGGCTCGATGGTGGTGGACATCGGCGGCGGCACCACCGAAGTGGGCGTGATCTCGTTGGGCGGTGCGGTGTATTCCGGCTCGGTGCGCGTGGGCGGCGACAAGTTCGATGACGCGATCATCAACTACATCCGCCGCAACTACGGCATGTTGATCGGCGAGAGCACCGCCGAAATGATTAAAAAAGAAATCGGCTCGGCATTCCCCGGCAGCGAAGTGCGCGAGATGGAAGTGAACGGGCGCAATCTGGCCGAAGGCGTGCCGCGCAGCTTCACCATTTCCAGCAACGAAATTCTGGAAGCGCTGACCGATCCGCTGAACAGCATCGTTAGTGCCGTGAAGACCGCGCTGGAACAAACCCCGCCGGAACTGGGTGCGGACATTGCCAGCAAAGGTATGGTGCTGACCGGTGGTGGCGCGTTGTTGCGCGATCTGGATCGCCTGCTGATGGAGGAAACCGGATTGCCTGTGGTGATCGCCGATGATCCGCTGACCTGCGTGGTGCGCGGTTCCGGCAAGGCGCTGGAAAGCATGGACAAGTACAGCAACATTTTCACTTCCGACTAATCCCGAAAAACTTTTTTTCCCCGCAGATTACACAGAATAACGCCGATTCTTTTTGAGTTCGGACGATTGCTCAAGCTCTAGGGATAGGGCGCAGGCTTTCAAAATGTATAGGAATTAAATCTGCGTGAATCTGTGTAATCTGCGGGCAACTGTTTTGCCTTAATTGTTCTAATCTGATCGCGTGACCCTAGAAGACACCCGCACCCTACGTTTTTTCAATCGCGGCCCCAGCGGGTGGGCGCGCTTGGTGTTTTTTTCCGTGCTGTCCCTGCTGCTGTTGTTCGTGGATGCGCGTTACCAGTATCTGGAATCCACGCGCCAGGTCATCGCCGTTGTCATCTATCCGTTTCAGCGGCTGACCGCGCTGCCCGGGGAGATGCTGGGCGGCATCAATTCGTATTTTTCGCTGCAACATCACCTGCTCGGCGAGAACGCGCAACTGCATTTGCAACACGATGCCGATGCCGCCCAGTTGCAGCAACTGCAAACGTTGCGAGCCGAGAACGCGCAGCTGCATGCTTTGCTGGAACTCAAGCAGCGCGCCGATTACACCATGCAGGCGGCGCAGATCGCCTACGTCGAACGCGACATTTTCAAGCGCAAACTGTTTGTCGATAAAGGCGCGCAAGCCAACGTGCAAGCGGGGCAGGCGGTGGTGGACAACATCGGCGTGGTGGGGCAGGTGACGCGGGTTTATCCGTGGCTGTCCGAGGTGACGCTGGTGACCGATAAGGACAACGCGGTGCCTATCCAGCTCGTGCGCAACGGGCTGCGCGCGGTGGTGTTCGGCTCGGGCAACATCAGCGAACTGGAGCTGCGTTACCAGCCGATCAATGCGGACATTCAGGTTGGGGACGAGTTGGTGACTTCAGGCATGGACGGCACTTATCCGCCCGCGTTGCCGGTGGCGAAGGTCGCCAGAATCGAGCGCGATACGGCCTATCCTTTCGCGCATATCGTGTGCGTTCCGCTGGCGGGAGTGGACAGGCATCGCGCCTTGCTGATCGTTTCCAGCGTGCCGCCGTTGCCCGAACTGCCGCCGTCGGAAGCCGAAAGCAAGGACGTGCCGCGCGCCACTAAAAATGCAAAACGGGTGAAGCCATGAGATTCGATATGGCCAGAGATAGAGAATTTCTGTTGCCGGCGGGGCGCGTTTTCATCGCGTTGTCGTTCGTGGCGGCGGTGTTGCTGGAATGGTTGCCGTGGCGCGGCTGGGCGCTGGCGTTGCGCCCGGATTTCGTCGGGCTGGTGCTGCTGTACTGGTGCACGCACAAGCCGCACCGCGTGGGCATAGGCAGCGCCTGGGTGCTGGGCATTCTGGTGGATGTGGCGGATTCCAGCCTGTTCGGCCAGCACGCGCTGGCGTACTCGGTGCTGGCGTTCGGCGGCCTCACGCTCAACCGTCGCGTGCAGATGTTCAACCTGCGCGAACAATCGGTGCATGTGTTCGGCTTGCTGATGCTGAGTTATTCGGTGTATGCCATCGTGCACTGGCAAGTGCGCGGCTATGTGGCATGGGAATATTTCCTCGGCGGTATCACCTCCGCCCTGCTGTGGACTCCGCTCACCCTGCTGCTGCAAGCGTTGCGTCGTCCGAGGCGTAACCCGAACGAGTTATGAGCCACAAGATCGAGCTGAAAGACCATCAGCGCGAAATCTATTTTTTCCGGCTGCGGCTGTTTTTGAGCGTGGGGTTCGCGGGCTTGTTGCTGTTCGCTCTGCTGGTGCGCTTCTTCTATCTGCAAGTGTTGCGCAGCGACTATTACGAGACGATGGCCGAAAGCAACCGCATCTACGTGGTGCCCATCGTGCCCAATCGCGGCATCATCACCGACCGCTACGGCGTGGTGCTGGCGCGCAACTACGCCGGATATACGCTGGAAGTCACGCCGGAAAAAATCGCCGACATGGATCTGGAAATTGCCGAGATCGGCAAGCTGGTCGAGATCAAGCCGAAAGATTTGCGCCGTTTTAAAAAGCTGATGGCCGAGCGCCGTTCCCTGCAAACCTTGCCTATTCGGACACGATTGACCGACGAGGAAGTGGCGCGCTTCGCCGCGCAGCGCTACCGTTTCCCCGGGGTCGAGATCAAGGCGCGGCTGTTCCGCGAGTACCCGTTAACCGATGTCACTTCGCATTTGCTGGGCTACATCGGGCGCATCAACCAGCAGGAAATCGACGTGCTGGACAAAGCCGGCATCGGGGAAAACTATCAGGGTTCGGATTACATCGGCAAGACCGGCATTGAACAAAGCTACGAAAAAGAAATGCACGGCGTGACCGGATTCGAGCAGGTCGAAGTGGATGCGGGCGGGCGCGCGGTGCGCATGGTGTCGCGCACCGCACCGAAGTCCGGCAGGAATCTGATGCTGACGCTGGATGCAAAATTGCAGCAGGTGGCGGTGCAGGCCTTCGGCGATTATCGCGGCGCGCTGATCGCCATCGATCCCGCCAACGGCGAGGTGCTGGCCTTCGTCAGCAAACCGGGTTACGACACCAACCAGTTCATCGACGGCATCGATAGCGAGAGCTGGGATGCGCTGAATAATTCGCCCGACGTGCCGCTCAATAATCGCGCGCTGCGCGGCCAGTATCCGATGGGCTCCACCATCAAACCGTTCATGGCGTTGGCCGCACAGCACTATAACGTGCGCAGTCCCAACGCAACCATCAACGACCCCGGTTATTACACCCTGCCCGGCAGCAGCCACCTGTACCGCGACTGGAAAAAAGACGGTCATGGCCGGGTCGATCTGTTCAAGTCCATCGTGGTGTCGTGCGATACCTACTATTACGGGCTGGCCACCGAATTGGGCATAGACCGCATGCATGACTATCTGGAACAGTTCGGCTTCGGCAAGAAAACCGGCATCGATCTGGAGGGCGAAGTGTCCGGCCTGTTACCCTCCACCGCGTGGAAAGCGCAGCGTTATAAACAGATCTGGTATCCGGGCGACACCGTGTCGGCGGGCATCGGCCAGGGCTATCATCTAGTCACGCCCATCCAACTGGCGTTTGCCACCGCGACGCTGGCCAATGACGGCGTGGCCTATCGCCCGCATCTGGTGAAAGAAATCCAGCATGCAGCCAACGAGCCGCAGCCCGCCCCGCAACCGTTGTTCGATCTGCATATCCCGCCGGAACAACTGGCGCTGGTGAAGAGTGCCATGGTGGCGGTGACCCAGCCCGGCGGCACGGCGGTGGGGGCGAGCATGGGCGCACCCTATTCCATCGCGGGCAAGACTGGTACGGCGCAGGTGATCGCTATCAAGCAGGGCGAGAAATATGACGCAAAAAAAGTCTCCGAATACAACCGCGACCACGCCTGGTTCATCGCCTTCGCGCCTGCCGACAAGCCGCGCATCGCGCTGGCCGTGCTGGCCGAAAACGGCGGCCACGGCGGCGCGACTGCCGCGCCGATCGCGCGCAAAGTAATGGATTATTATTTGCTGGGTAAACTGCCGCAGCCCCTTCCCGCAAGCGCGGCAAAGACCGGGACGCAAAGCGACTGATGATGAACGCAAGACAACTCAAACAACGCATCATGCTGCATATGGATCCGGTGCTGCTGGCCGGGCTGGGTGGTTTCATGTTGGTCAGTCTGGTCTTGCTCTACAGCGCCAGCGACGGCAGCTGGGGGCGGGTGGCAGCGCAGTTCGGCAATTTTATGGTGGGTTTCGCCGCGTTGTGGATAGTCGCCAACATGCCGCTGCATTGGCTGATGCGCATCGCCGTGCCGATGTATGTGCTGGGCATGATATTGCTGCTGGGCGTGCTGACCCCGCTCGGCGTAAACAGCCACGGCGCGACGCGCTGGCTCAACCTCGGCGTGGCGACCATCCAGCCTTCCGAGCTGATGAAAATCGCCGTGCCGCTGATGATGGCCTGGTACTTCGAGAAAAACGAAGCGACCCTCAAGCTGAAAAATTACTTCATAGCCACCGTGCTGTTCCTGCTGCCCGTCGGCTTGATCGTGCGCCAGCCCGACCTGGGCACTTCCATCCTGATCGGAGCCAGCGGATTTTACGTGCTGTTTCTCGCCGGACTGAGCTGGCGCATCATCATCGGCGCGGGGCTTGCAGCGCTGGTCAGCGCGCCATTCCTGTGGACCGCCTTGCACGACTACCAGCGTCACCGCATCCTGATGTTGCTCGACCCTTCGCAAGACGCGCTGGGTAAGGGTTACCACACCATTCAAGGCATGATCGCCGTCGGCTCCGGCGGCATTCTGGGCAAAGGCTATTTGAGCGGCACGCAAACGCATCTGGATTTTCTGCCCGAACGCACCACCGATTTCATTTTCGCCGTCTGGTCGGAAGAGTTCGGTTTTATCGGCAATATCTTGCTGCTGGGTTTATACGTTTTCGTCATCGGGCGCGGCTTCATCATCACCGCCAACGCTTCGACCTATTTCACGCGCCTGATGGCGGGCAGCATCACGCTCACCTTTTTCACTTATACTTTCGTCAATATGGGCATGGTCAGCGGCATCCTGCCCGTGGTCGGCGTGCCGCTGCCACTGGTGAGCTACGGCGGAACCGCCATCCTCACCCTGATGCTAGGCTTCGGCGTGTTGATGAGCATCCATACGCATCAGAGATTGGTTAAAACTTGATACACCGTCATTCCGGCCTGCGCCGGAATGACGAAATTTGAATTATTGAGGTGTTAAAAGGGGAAAACGATGAACAAGAATATCGTCTGGGTATTGGGTGGCATCGCGGTATTGAGCGCGTGTTCGACCACGCCGCAGAAAGCACAAACCCGTCAAGGCGCACCCGCGCCCATCGTTGATCTGCGCTCCGGCGGCTATGTGCCGCCGCCCGCCAGTGCACCTGCTCCCGATGGCGCAAGCGGCGGCTATCTGGCAGGCGACGGCCCCGGCGCGGATGCCCCGCCCAACCTCGATGCCATACCCGATGCCGTACCCAAAGCCGAACCGCTGCATCGCTACGCCAACCGCCCCTATTCCGCGCTGGGGCAGTCATACACTCCACTACTGGTGACGGGAAAATACAAAGAGCGCGGCACTGCTTCCTGGTACGGAAAAAAATTCCACGGCCAACGCACTTCCATCGGCGAGGTGTATGACATGTATGCCATGACCGCCGCCCACCCCACGCTGCCTATCCCCAGCTACGCGCGCGTCACCAACCCGGCCAACGGAAAATCCGTCATCGTGCGCGTGAATGACCGTGGCCCGTTCCTGCATGAGCGCATCATGGATATGTCTTACGTCGCCGCTTACAAACTGGGCTACGTCAACAACGGCAGCGCCGAAGTGGAAGTTGAAAGCATCGCCGTCGATGCCAACGCGCCCGTTGCCGTTGCAGCGGAAACGCCCGTTGTCAAAGCAGAACCCGTAGTTGCCGCGCCAGCGATTCCGGTTGAGACCGCAGGTGCCCCCACCGGCAAAGTCTTCCTGCAACTCGGCGCATTCAAATCGCCGCAAGGCGCGGAAAGCTTCCTCGCCAAACTGCGCGCCGAGATGGGCGAAAGCGGCAAGACACTTTCATTGTACGAAAAAGAAGGCCTGACCCGCGTTCATTTCGGGCCGTATGCCAACGCGGATGAAGCGCGCAAAGAAGCAGCCAAGCTCGCGGTGAAGCTGGGGTTCAGGCCGTTTGTGAGCCTGCACTGATTCTTTAGGGTTGGCGAGCACCGTTCTCGCCGAACCACATTCTCCCTCTTGTCTCAATATTAGATTATGCTAATATGCGAACATTATTAATTGAGGAGAAGAATATGTTCGGCAGATCAATCAAGGAAGTTGACGCGTCCGAGTTCGCCCGCTGGGTGAATGAGGCCAACCACGAAATGCGCGTGATCGACGTGCGCCAGATGGAAGAGATCGTGGCGGGCACGGTGCCCAAGGCGGAAGCGCTGCCGCTGCACACGCTGCCGGCCAAGGTGATGGATTTGTCCAAGGATGAAAAGCTGGTCATGGTGTGCCGCAGCGGCGCGCGTTCGGCGCAGGCTTGCATGTTTCTCCAGCAGCAGGGTTTCTCCAATGTGTATAACCTGCGCGGCGGCATGATGGGCTGGATGCAGAGCGGTTTCCCTGCGTATCAGCTGGCTTGAGTCAGCAGGAGATCGACATGAAATCAAACAAAATACTTTGGGCGCTGGTGATCGCGGCGGGTCTGCTGTTGGGCGTGCAGCAGTTGCAGGCGGCGGACGGCGTGGATGTGAAGCAGGCGCAGAGCATGAACCAGCAGGGCGCGCTGTTGCTGGATGTGCGCGAACCCGATGAGTTCGCTGCCGGTCACGCGCCGAATGCGAAGCTGATTCCGCTGGGTCAATTGAGTTCGCGCTTGCAGGAAATCGCCTCTTATAAAGACAAACCCATCGTGGTGATGTGCCGCTCCGGTCGTCGTTCAGGCATCGCGGTTGCGCAATTGCAGGCAGCCGGATTCACTCAGGTCAGCAATGTGCGCGGCGGCATAACGGCTTGGCAAAATGACGGGCTGGAAGTGGTGAAGATGTAGTTATTGTAGGTCGGGCTTCAGTCCGACTTCATGGGAAAGCCCGCCAATAGGCGTTCCGCATCATGCGCATTGTGGAGATGCCCGTATTTGCTGGCTCGCGGGCAATCGCCATATTCAGAATCACGCCACGCGCAACACCAGTCCCTTCAAATACGCGCCTTCGGGAAAACTCAGCAGCACCGGGTGATCCGCCGCCGCGTGCAGTTTGTTCACGATCTGCGCATCCACACCCGCATCCAGCGCCGCACCGGCAATGATCTTCTGAAACAAGTCGTCGCTGATGCCGCCCGAACATGAATAGGTAAACAGCAAGCCGCCCGGACGCAGCAGTTTGAAACCCAGCAGGTTGATGTCTTTGTAGGCGCGCGAGGCTTTTTCGGCGAAGGCGGCGGTGGGCGCGAACTTGGGCGGGTCGAGCACGATCAGGTCGAACTTGCGATTCTGGTCGCGCAGTTTGCGCAGCGCCTCGAACACGTCGGCGCACTGCCATTCCGCGCGCGAAGCATCGAGCCCGTTCAATGCGACATTGGCTTCGGCCAGTTGCAATGCTTCCTGCGATGAGTCGATGGACAGCACCGACTTCGCTCCGCCGCGCAGCGCGTACAGCGAGAAGCCGCCGGTGTAGCAGAAACAGTTGAGCACATCTTTGTTCTGCGCCAGCGTGCCGGTCAACGCGCGGTTGTCGCGCTGGTCGAGGTAGAAGCCGGTCTTCTGCCCGGCGGCTACATCCAGCGCGAAAGACAAACCGTTTTCCACCACGACTACTTGTTCCGGTAATGTTCCGCGCAGCACGCCGTTGCGCTTGGGCAGTCCTTCCAGTTCGCGTCCATCGGAATCGGAACGTTCGTAAATGCACACCGGCGCACACAATTCTTGCAGGATGTCGGCAAACGTTTCGCGCCAATGTTCCGCGCCCGCGCTGCCCAGTTGCAGCACCAGCACGTCGCTGTATTGATCGACGATGAGGCCGGGCAGGTTGTCGGACTCGGCGTGGATCAGGCGCATGCCGTTGCTGTCGCGCTCAAGTCCGAGCGTGCGGCGCATCGCAAGCGCATCGGCGATACGACTGCGGAAGAACGCCTTGTCAATGACCACCTTCTCATCCCACGACCAAACGCGAGCCGAGATTTGCGAGTCGGCGTTGTACGCCGCCCATGCCAGAAATTTTCCATCCGCATCGCGCACCGGCAAGGTGTCGCCGCTCTTGGGTGCGCCGTCTATGCATTCGACCGCGCCGGAAAAAATCCACGGGTGACGGCGCTGCAACGATTTCTCGCGGCCAGCTTTGAGCGTGATGCAGGGCTTGGACGAGGCAGCGCCGACGCGCGCCACGCTTTGCACTGCGGGTTTGTCGGGCTGTTGTTTGTCGCGCTGCACGCGCTTGCGGAAATCCTTGCCGCCTTGCGATTGGCGGTGGGGTGTGGAAGGGGTTCTGGGTTTGGCTTGGCTCATGTTTTTTTCTTGGCACGCGGGTGCGCGCTGTCGTAGATTTTGGAAAGGTATTGGAAATCGAGGTGGGTATAAACCTGCGTGGTGGAGATGCTGGCGTGACCCAGCATTTCCTGCACCGCGCGCAAATCCCCCGAGGATTGCAACACATGCGTGGCAAAAGAATGGCGCAGTAAATGCGGGTGCACGCCGCTGGCGATGCCTTGTTTGATGCCGCATTTGCGCAGTTGCGTTTGCACCGTGCGCGGTGAAATACGCTCGCCTTTTTTGCCCACGAACAGCGCTGTTTCTCCCGGCTTGGCGAGCTGGTCGCGCACTTCCAGCCACGCGCGCAAGGCGGTGACGGCATGGCTGCCGAGCGGCACGATACGATCCTTGCTGCCTTTGCCGGTCACGTGAACTTCGCCATCCCGCATGTCATTTATCATGGCATCGCGCTCGAAGCTCACCAGTTCCGCCAGACGCAAACCCGACGAATACAGCAGCTCGAACATCGCCTTGTCACGCGCGTCCAGCGGCGTTTCGACTTTCATTTCCACCAGTTGCACCGCCTCGTCCGGCGACAGCGCATGTGGCAATGTCTTGGGCGATTTCGGCGCGCGCAGGCCGACGCAGGGATTAGATTTGCAGCCGTGGTCGCGCATCAGGTAAGAAAAAAATCCGCGCCACGCCGACAACATACGCGCAAGCGAACGCCCGCCCAGCCCGCTGCCGTGCAACTGCGCGATGTAGCGACGGATGTGGTGAGCCTTCAGTTCCGGCAGCGGTGTGGCTCCGGCGAGTTCCAGCAGATGGCGGATGTCGCGCGCGTAATTTTCGGCGGTCAGCGGCGAATAACCGCGCTCGTTGTTGAGGTAGGCGAGGTAGCCTTGCAGAGTGGCGGGAACGGGTTCAGCGGCGGGCATCACACATGCAAACGGAACGCGCTGCCCAGCGTCTCCGCGATGCGTTGCAGAAACAGCGTTCCCATCTCGGGATAGAAGCGCTGCTTGTCTTCGCTGGCGAGGATCAGCATGCCAATCGTCTGGCCGTTGGCGCGCAACGGCAAATAGGCGAACGAGCGCAGATGATCGGCGGCTTCGCCGAACCACGGCAAGGTGTCGTGCACCGCGTGATGCGCGCACACCGGCAGCGGGTGCTCGTCGGCAAAGGACAGCACTTCGGAACTGGGCGCATGGTCTGTCCACAATTGCAAAGCCACATGCGGTACGGCGAAAACATCGCGCATGTTTTGCACGACCAGTCCCTGCAAAGCGGCGAGGTCTTGCGCGCCGAACAGCGCGCAGTTGAATTGATGCACCTTGAGTTGCAGCGCGTCGTTGTCTTTGGCGAACTCCAGCAACTCGTGCAGTTTCTTCTCCAACTCTTTCACCCGCTCGCGCAGCGTGAGCAACTGGCGTTCGCTCAGCGAAATGGTGCGTCCGCCGTGCGGGTGCGGCAGAGTGATCTGCGACAACATCTCCGCGTTCGCTTCAAAAAACTGCGGGTTGTCCAACAAATATTGCGCTACGTCTTCTGCTCTCATGATTTACCTTCATTCTTGGTTTACTCCCTTCTCCCGCAGGCGGGAGAAGGGTTGGGGATGAGGGTTTGTGCGGAATATAAAACGCATTGTTACTCCACGACCCTCACCCTAGCCCTCTCCCGCCTACGGGAGAGGGGACTTACAAATCAATCTCGCCCTCAAACACCGAGATAGCCGGGCCGGTCATCAACACCGGCGAGCCATCGCCATGCCAGGTGATGGAAAGCGTGCCACCGCGCGTGACGACATGCACCGTGGCATCCAGCAGCCCGCGCCGGATACCGGCCACCACGGCGGCGCAAGCGCCAGTGCCGCAGGACAAGGTTTCGCCCGCGCCGCGCTCGAATACGCGCAGGCGGATGTTCGCTCTATCCACGATCTGCATGAAGCCCGCGTTCACCCGTCTGGGGAAGCGCGGGTGATGTTCAATCAGCGGGCCTTGCGTGGTAACGGGCGCAGTCTCAACATCGTCCACCACTTGCACCGCATGCGGATTGCCCATGGACACGGCAGTAATTTGCACGACCACATCGCCCAGTTGCAAGGGCTGGATCACGTCGTGGTAGTCGCTCACAAAAGGAATCAGCGAGGGATTAAAAATCGGCGCGCCCATGTTGACGGTCACGCGGCCGTCTTCTTCCAAACGCGGCGAAACCAGGCCGCTCTTGGTTTCCACCACGATCTCGCGCTTGTGCGTGAGCTTCTTGTCGTGCACGAAGCGCACGAAACAGCGCGCACCGTTGCCGCACTGTTCCACTTCGCCGCCGTCGGCGTTGAAAATGCGATAGCGAAAATCGGCATCGTCGCGCTGCGATTTTTCCACCAGCAAAATCTGGTCGCAGCCAATACCGAAATGGCGGTCGGCGATGAAGCGCAATTGCTCCGGCGACAACGCGATGGTCTGGCGCACGCCGTCGAGCACCACGAAATCGTTGCCTGCGCCGTGCATTTTGGTGAATTTGAGGATCATGGAAAGACCGTTTGTTGATGCTGCGATTGTCTAAAAACCTTTCCCCGCAGATTACACAGATTAACGCAGATTTTTCAGCTGATTACTTTCGGGCTGCGCCCAAGCCGAAAGTTGCAAAGTTAAATCGGGTTTAATCGGCGTTAATCTGTGTAATCTGCGGGCAAAAAGGTGTTAAGCATTATACGTGTTTGCGCTCAATCTCCGCACAACTGGGTGTAATCGCGGAACATGCATCTGTCCATCACCACCGTGATGCCCGCCTGCTGCGCGCGCAACGCCGCTGCTTCGTTGACCACGCCGTCCTGCAACCACAAGTGCTTGATGCCCAGCTTGATGCAGCTCTCGACGATGGCGGGTACATGCTCCGGCGCGCGGAACACGTCCACGATGTCCGGCACTTGCGGCAGGCTTTCCAGCTCGGCGTAGGCTTTTTCGCCCAGCACAGTTTCTTGTAACGGACGCACCGGGAAAATGCGGTAGCCGAAACTCTGCAAGGCTTGCGCCACGCGGAAACTGGGGCGCTGGGTGTTGGAAGACAGGCCGACCACGGCCACGGTTTTGACCGTGCGCAGCAGGGCGCAAATTTGTTCGGGAGACGGGTTTGTGAAAGTCATGTCAGTTTGATGTAAAGAAGCTGTGGCTATAATAAATCATCGCCACCCGAACAAAGAGGCCATGTTGTGAGTGCAATCCACCCGTCAGAGCTGTCATTCATCACCAAACACGCGCCGTTCGACCGCATGGAGCTGGCGCATATCATGTGGATGATGGAGCGCATGAGTCTGGGCTATTACGCCGAGGGCGAGGTGATCGTGTCGCCGGAGCAGGGCGCGGTGGATCGCTTTCTGGTCATCAAGCAGGGCATGGTGCACGGCGAGCAAAATGTGGCGCATGCGTCCGAGGCGGATACTTGGCTGGAGCTGGCGGAAGGGGAATGCTTTCCGCTGGGTGCATTGTTGGCCAACCGTCCGGTGGCCAGCATCTACCGCGCGGGCAGCGATACTTTCTGCTACGAGCTGGGCGCGGAAGATTTTCGCGAACTGATAGGGGTGAGCGCGGCCTTCCGCGATTTCTGCACGCGGCGCATCGCCAATCTGCTGGAGCATTCCAAGCAAGTCATTCAGGCGCAATACAGTAATTCGAGCGTCGAACAACAATCGCTGGCCAGCCCGCTGGCGGCGATCATTCGCCGCTCGCCGGTGGTGTGTACGCCGGAAACCACGGTGCGTCAGGCGCTGGAGGTGATGCGCGAGCAACGCATAGGCTCCATGGTGTCGGTGGATGCGGAGGGCAGACCGTTGGGCATCATGACGCTGCACGATGTGCTGGATCGCATCGCCATACCGCAGATCGATCTCGACCAGCCGGTGGTCAATGTGATGAGCGCGCACCTGTCGAGTTTGCCGCCGCAGGCGCTGGCGCACGAGGCGGCGCTGATGATGGCCAAGCACGGTTTCCGTCATGTACTGGTGGTGGAAAATGAAAAGCTGGTGGGACTGGTTTCGGAAAAAGATTTGTTCGCCTTGCAGCGCGTCGGCCTGCGCCAGATCGGCTCAACCATTCGCCATGCGGAAACGCCCGAGGTGTTGCAGCAGGGCGCAGCCGACATCCGGCGCATGGCGCACAGCATGATGGCGCAGGGCGTGGCACCGGAACAACTGACCCAGTTCATTTCCGCGTTCAACGACCTGCTCACCGCGCGCGTGGTGGAGCTGGAATGCAAAGCCAGCGGTCTGCTCGGCACCGCGCTGCACGACGGTCTGTGCTGGATGGCGCTGGGTTCGGAAGGGCGCTTCGAGCAGACGCTGAATACCGATCAGGACAACGCGATTATTTTCACTGTGCCCGAAGGTATGGATGCGGATCAGGCGCGCGCAATCCTGCTGCCGGTGGCGCGGCGCATCAACGAGACGCTGGCGCTGTGCGGCTTCCCGCTGTGCAAAGGCGAGATCATGGCGAGCAATCCCAAGTGGTGTCTGTCGCTGGAAGAATGGAAGCGCACTTTCAACGCCTGGATTAGCGGCGGCTCGCCGGAAGCCTTGTTGCACGCTTCCATCTTTTTTGATTTCCGTTCGCTCTATGGCGAGCATTTTCTGGCCGACGATTTGCATCAATGGCTGGCGCGCGTGGCCAGCGACAACAGCCGTTTCCTGCACATGATGGCGGGAAACGCTTTGCGCAATCGCCCGCCGCTGGGCGTGGTGCGCGATTTCGTGCTGGGCAAGGAAAACAAACTCGATCTCAAATTGAACGGCATCACGCCGTTCGTGGATGCGGCGCGCATTTTCAGTCTGGCCGCCGGGGTGACGCATACAAACACCATACAGCGCTTGCGATTGAGCGCGGCCAAAATGAATCTGCACGAGTCGGAAATCGAGGCGTGGATCAATGCGCTGCTGTTTATTCAGGTGCTGCGTTTGCGCCATCACGATCAGGCCAGCTCGCAAGGCTCGTGCGATAGCGCGCTGGACAATTTGATCGATCCTGAAAAACTAAACGAGTTGGACCGGCGCATCCTGAAAGAGGCATTCCGTCAGGCGCGCAAGTTGCAGGCCCGTCTGGCGCTGGAGTATCAACTTTGAGAACCCTGTTGCAGCGCTGGTTCACCCCGCGACCGAACCTGACGGAACAGCAGGCGGCGCGTCTGGCCGCGTGGCAGGCGATCCCGGATGAAGCGCAGAATTCGGACTTCAACCAATTGCGCTGCGTGGTGGTGGATGTCGAAACAACCGGGCTGAACCTGATGACCGATACGCTGATTTCCATCGGTGCGGTGGCGGTGGTGAACGGCCGCATTGCGCTGGGTGACAGTTATTACGTGGTGTTGCAACAGCGCGAAAGCAGCCGCAAGGAAAATATTCTGGTGCACGGTATTTCTGGAAGCGTGCAACGCGAAGGCAAAGACCCGGTGGATGCCTTGCTGGATTTTCTCGAATATCTGGGCAAATCCCCGCTGGTGGCATTTCATGTCACGTTCGACGAAACCATGATACGCAAAGCTTTGCGCCAATACCTGGGTTTGTCATTCAAGCACCCGTGGCTGGATTTGGCCTATGTCATGCCCGCCCTCTATCCGCCCTTGGCGCACAGCCATCGCGTGCTGGATGACTGGATAGGGCGTTTCAACATTCGCATTGAAGTCAGGCACAACGCGTTGGCGGATGCGCTGGCTACCGCACAATTGTTGCAGGTCGCAAATGTCCAGGCACGCAAAAAAGGCAATAACGGTTTTGCCGGATTGCGCGATCTTGAAAGGGCGCAGCGCTGGGTGAGTGGTGCAAGTTATATGTAAGTCTAATGTAAGCTTCCTCAAGTAATCTCAAAATCAGTAGTACGTGTGGGTCGGGACGCATAACCCGACTAAGCCGATTAAATTGAGGAAGTGAAAAATATCACTAGCCGCTTCTTTGTTGCATTCGGGGTGCGGCATCTCGATCCGATCACATCATAATTTTCATGAGGAGAACGCAATGGACAAAAGCGGCGAGGCCTATTGGAAGGCCACGTTAGGTTTACTGACCAAGATTCTGACAGTCTGGTTCCTGGTTTCCTTCGGGGCGGGCATCTTGTTTGTCGATCTGTTCAACAAGATTCATCTGGGCGGATACCCGCTGGGCTTCTGGTTCGCCCATCAGGGTTCCATGTACGTTTTCGTGGCGTTGATTTTTATCTACGGCAAGAAAATGGGCGAGATCGATCGCAAGTTCGACGTTCACGAAGACTAAGGGGATAACATGGATTTGCAAACAACAACTTATCTGGTGGTGGGGGCGAGTTTTGCGCTCTACATCGCTATCGCTTTCTGGGCCAAGGCCGGAAGCACCAGCGAGTTTTATGTCGCCGGCGGCGGCATTGGCCCTCGCGTAAACGGCATGGCCACGGCGGCGGACTGGATGTCTGCGGCATCCTTCATTTCCATGGCGGGTATGATCTCCAACATGGGTTATGGCGGCGGCCTGTTCCTGATGGGCTGGACCGGCGGCTATGTACTGCTGGCCTTGCTGCTGGCACCGTACTTGCGCAAGTTCGGCAAGTTCACCGTGCCGCAATTCATCGGTGACCGTTACTACTCGAAATCCGCATCGACTGTGGCAGTGCTGTGCTTGCTGACTGCATCGCTGACATATGTGATTGGACAGATGACCGGTGTGGGCGTGGCGTTCTCGCGTTTCCTGGGCGTTTCCAGTGAAACCGGCGTTTACGTGGGTATGGGCATTGTGTTCGTGTATGCGGTTCTGGGCGGCATGAAAGGCATCACCTACACTCAGGTAGCACAATACTGGGTGCTGGTTATCGCCTACACCATCCCGGCGATCTTCATCTCCCTGCAACTGACCGGCAATCCGATCCCGCAACTGGGCTTGGGTTCCAACTTGGTGGGCACCGATGTGGCGCTGCTGCAAAAGCTGGACCAAATCGTGGTTGAACTGGGCTTCGGTCAATACACCACCACGACGGCGGCCAGCACATTGAACATGTTCCTCTACACTCTGTCGCTGATGATCGGTACTGCCGGTCTGCCGCACGTCATCATGAGATTCTTCACGGTGAAGACAGTGGCTGATGCGCGCTCTTCCGCAGGCTGGGCACTGGTGTTCATCGCCATTCTGTACACGACGGCTCCGGCTGTTGCGGGCATGGCAAAGTACAACCTGATGGCTACCGTGAATACCGCAGTGGCAACGAATGGTGATCTGTTCGCGCCAGAGTCTAGCCTAGAAGTTGCAAAACAACCGGACTGGGTGGGTCGTTGGGCAAAGACCGGTCTGTTGAAGTTTGAAGACAAGAACGGCGACGGTCGTATCCAGTATTACAACGACAAGACCAAGAATCAGGCCGTGTTGGACAAGGCTGCAGCAGCAGGTTGGAAGGGCAACGAGTTGACGGTCAACCCCGACATCATCGTGCTGGCCAACCCGGAAATTGCGCTGTTGCCAAACTGGGTGATTGCATTGGTGGCTGCCGGTGGTCTGGCTGCCGCGCTTTCGACTGCTGCGGGTCTGTTGCTGGCGATTTCATCCGCCATCTCGCATGATCTGGTCAAAGGCGTGTTCAATCCCAAGATCAGCGAGAAGAACGAACTCCTTGCAGGCAAGTTTGCGATGGCAGGAGCGATTCTAGTGGCCGGTTATCTCGGCCTGAATCCGCCGGGCTTTGCGGCAGGTACGGTGGCGCTGGCGTTCGGTATCGCGGCCAGTTCGCTATTCCCGGCGATCATGATGGGTATCTTCAGCAAGAAGATGAACAAGGAAGGTGCGATTGCCGGTATGTTGGCCGGCTTGTTCATCACCCTGTTCTACGTGTTCGCGCACAAGGGTATCTTCTTCATCAAGGGTACCGACTTCGTTGACATGATCGGCGGACCCAATCCGTTCTTCGGTGTATCGCCGGAAGCATTCGGTGCGGTGGGTGCGATGTTTAACTTCATCGTGGCCTTTGTGGTGGACAAGTTCACCAAAGAGCCGCCCGAGCACATCCAGCACTTGGTGGAAAGCGTTCGTACACCGCGCGGTTCAAAAGCGGTTGATGGTGCACACTAAAGCAGCTTGATTTGCCTGTAACATAGACCCCGCCGCAGTCCGGCGGGGTTTTTACTTGGAGAAGATATGACGTATGTCAGTTTGGCGATCAATTGGATATTGTTCCTCGCGCTATTTCCCATGGCCTTTATCTGGCTGCGCCGCGCGTGGCAGATCGCGGTGAAACGGGATTTTTCGGAGGTGGCGCTCAAGCGCGGCCAGTCGCCGCAAAATCCGGAAAAGTATGCCTCCTATGCCGTCGCGATCAATCTGCTGGCGGGGGTGGTGGTGATTTTTGTCATCATCGGTGTGGTGGCTGCCGCATTTGATTACGCGACCTGGAGTGCCATGGCGGGTGTCACCATCTGGATGAAGATCATTGCCGATTTTATTTTGGGCCGACAGGCGCATTTGTTCGCCGACAAGAAATAACCGATTGAGCTGATAGTCCGCCAGAGAAAACCCCGCCCAGCGGGGTTTTTTTTATGCGCCTTAAATAAACTGGTAAGCTGCGCGAACTCGCAAAAAAAGGCAACTGGTCCGTTTGAGGCATTGACGATGCCGGTTAGTCTGGTAGGGTGACATTCTGAGTTGTACTTGGAAAAAGGGGGCGGCATGGGGGAGATCAACTTTGTTTTGATCCCGGTGGTTTTCTGTGGAGAAATTCATGGATAAAAACCTGGGAATGATTGAACGTACACGGAATTTTCTGTGCAAGCCGAGCGCCAAATATCCGGTATTGGCGATCGGGGTGGTGAGCATATTTCTCGGGGTTATTCTTTGGGGCGGGTTCAATACCGGCATGGAAGCGACCAACGAAATGGCATTCTGCATTTCCTGCCACGAGATGAGCGATAACATCTACCCGGAATACAAAAAAACCGTCCATTTCTCGAACCGGGTCGGCGTACGCGCGATCTGCTCCGATTGTCATGTACCCAAATCCTGGGGCTACAAGCTGTTGCGCAAAATCGAAGCCAGCCGCGAGCTGTGGGGCAAGGTGGTCGGGCATGTTGATACCAAGGAAAAATTCGAGTCGCATCGCATGGAAATGGCGACCCGCGAATGGGAACGCATGAAATCATCGGATTCGCGCGAATGCCGCAACTGCCACACTTTCGATGCCATGCGCGTATCCGTGGACAAACAGGCCGTGTACGCTAAACACATGAAGGCGAAAGACGCGGGCAAGACCTGCATCGACTGTCACAAAGGCATCGCCCATCTGCTGCCACGCGAGTATGTGGATCCAGATGAGGAGTGATGCAATCCCGGGGACTACCCGGGATTAAGGGATCAGCGGAAAACGTATGCTGATGCGCGTCCCCACCCCGTCTTTTCCGGCATCCAGAAGCAGTTCCGCGTTATGGCGCTTGGCGACTTCGGCCACGATGGATAGTCCCAGTCCGCTGCCGCTTTGTCCGCTGCCGAGAATGCGGTAGAACCGTTCAAATACGCGCTCGCGGTGTTGCGGGTCAATGCCGGGGCCGTTGTCTTCGACACTCAATTCGATGCAGCCCAGAGCAACGATGACACTGACGGTGATGTGCCCGTTTTCGGGGGTATAGCGGATAGCGTTGTCGATCAGGTTGTTGAGCATCTCCGTCAGGCTGCTTGCGTCCCCCTGTACCATTGCCGCAGCGCTTGCCCCTTCGTAGCCCAGGTCAATGTTTTTTTCCAGCGCAAACGGAACCCAGCTGACAGTGCATTCCTGCGCCAGTTGATTGAGGTTCAACGCAACAAAACTTTCGGTGCTTTGCCCGCCCGGTTCATTGCGCGCCAGCGCCAGCAGTTGGTTGACCAAGCGTATGCCGTGATGGGTGCTGGTGAGGATGTAGTTAAGTGATTGTTGTTTGCGTTCCGGGTCGGTTTCGCGCAATGCCAGTTCGGATTGCGTCTTCAGTCCGGCAAACGGGGTGCGCAGTTGGTGTGCGGCATCGGCCACAAAGCGTTGCTGTGCCGCCATCACTTGTTTCAGCCGTTCCAGCAGGTTGTTCACTGCGTCAATCAGCGGGCGCACCTCGGCGGGCGCTTTGCTGCCATCAAGCTGGCTCAAGTCGTCGCGCCGTCGGTTCACCACCTCGCGCCGCAGGCGCTCAAGCGGTCGCAGTCCTTGTTTTAAACCGTACCAGACCACGGCCAGCGCAATCAGCGTCAGCAGCAACTGCGGAATGACGATGTTGGCCAGAATGCCGCGAATCAACGCCTGCCGCTGTTGCGTGGTTTCGGACACATGCAATTGCAGCGTTTCGCCGTTGGAGTTGAAGGTCAGACTGACCATGCGCGTTTTCTGCCCTTCACGCTCGCCATTGCTGAACAGCGGCCCGGTTCTGCCGCGCCGGTAGGAAAGCGGGCGCAAGGTGTTGCCGTTGCCCGCGAGCTTTCTGCCTTCGCCATCGGTCACGGTATAGACCACGCTATCCGGCATGCCCAGATCGGAACCGTCGGGCAGAGGCGGAATCACGTCCAGTTGTTCATGTCCGCTGCCCAACTTGAGCAGATCGGCCACCGCGTTGGCGCGTTGCAGCAGCACCAGATCGTAAGGTTGGTTGGCGTAGTTGATGGTGGCGAAATATCCCACCACGGTACTGACCAGCCACAGCAGGTAAAGGGAGATCAACAACCTCTGCATCAGGTAGCTGCGCAGAGAACGGATGTTGGTTTCCATGAAGCTCCTTCAGATTAGTGGGGCTGTTGGTTTGAGGCGTGCGCGGCGCACTTTACGCTGACTTGGAGGCCATGTTGTCGATCACATAACCCAGTCCGCGAATGGTGCGTATGGTCACCCCGGCAGGCTCGATCTTCTTGCGCAGGCGGTGGATATAGACTTCGATGGCATTGTTGCTGGCCTCTTCCGAATAGCTGTAAAGCCGTTCCAGCAATTGCTCCTTGCTCACCACCCAGCCGGTGCGCAGCATCAGCGCTTCGAGCACGCTCAACTCGCGCGTGGTCAGTTCCAGATTGGCTCCGTTGATGGTGGCGCGCCGCCCGACGCTGTCGAAGGTCAGCGTGCCGCAACTGTAAACCGGATTCACGCCGCATTGCCCGCGCCGGATCAGGGCGCGCACCCGCGCTTCCAGTTCCGGCAGGCTGAACGGTTTAATCATGTAGTCGTCCGCGCCCAGATCCAGCCCTTTGACGCGGTCGCCTTCGGCATCGCGCGCGGTGAGAATAATCACCGGCACTTGTTTGTTCTTTTCGCGCAGGCCGCGCAGCACGCTGAAGCCGTCCACCTTGGGCAGTCCCAGATCGAGGATGACCAGATCGAAAGGCTGTTCGCCGCTGAGAATCAACCGGGCAGCCAAGCCGTCTTTTACGCAATCGACGGCATAGCCGGACTGACGCATGGAGTGGCACAAACCGTCGGCCAGAACTTCATCGTCTTCGGCAATCAAAATACGCATCGGAATGTAAGTGGCTTGTAAGAATTGAGGGTTAACTTCCTGCTACGGTGTGGCAAAATCACACCATCCAGCGCGGGGCTATTCTAAGTGGAAGAGGCTAATTGTCCAAGCCGCTCCTGCAATGGGCGAATGGGCTATCCGGGATAAAGAAAACCATGCAACTCACCGCGCAGCACAAACAATATTGGCGCAAAAATTTGCGCCTGACCGGGACGTTACTGGCAGTCTGGTTCGTGGTCACTTTTGTTATCGGCTGGTACGCGCGGGATTTGCAATCCATCACTTTCCTGGGTTTCCCTCTCTCGTTTTACATGGCAGCACAGGGAGCGCTGGTGGTTTACGTGCTTCTGGTCGGGTATTACGCCTACTGCATGGGCAAGCTGGATATTGAATACGGCGTGCAGGAAGGAGAGCCGTAATGGCCGCACCCATCCAATCGCGCTTTGTCTCGCAACTCAAACGTTACTACGCGTTGTACACCGGCGGCTTTATCGGCTTTGTGGTGTTGTTGTCCATTCTCGAACAAATGGGCATGCCCAACAAAGTGCTGGGCTACATCTTTCTCGGCGCAACCGTGATGCTGTACGCGGGCATCGGCATTTTTTCCCGCACATCCGATGTGGCGGAATATTACGTGGCGGGCAGGCGCGTCCCGGCGTTTTTCAACGGCATGGCGGTGGGCGCGGACTGGATGTCGGCAGCCAGCTTTATCGGGTTGGCGGGCACGCTGTATTTGTCCGGCTACGACGGCTTGGCCTTCGTGCTTGGCTGGACCGGCGGCTTCGTGCTGGTGGCGTTGCTGCTCGCCCCTTATCTGCGCAAGTTCGGCCAATACACCATCCCCGATTTTCTCGGCGCGCGCTACGGCGGCAGCATCCCGCGCTCCATCGGCGTGTTCGCCGCCATCCTGTGTTCGTTCACCTACGTGATCGCGCAAATCTACGGCGTGGGGCTGATTACCAGCCGCTTCACCGGGCTGGATTTCAGCATCGGCGTGTTCGTCGGTCTGGGCAGCATTCTGGTGTGCTCGTTTCTGGGCGGCATGCGCGCCGTCACCTGGACGCAGGTGGCGCAATACGTGATCCTGATCGTGGCCTACATGATCCCGGTGATCTGGTTGTCGGTGAAGCACACCGGCAACCCCGTGCCGCAAATTGCCTACGGCTATGTGCTGGAAAAAGTCACCGCGCGTGAACAGGTGCTGAACGATCCTGACACACCGGAAGGTGCGCGCGAAGCCGAAGTGCGTGCCATCTTCAAGCAACGACAAGCAGCGGAAGAAATTAAGTTGAAAGCGCTGGAAAGCGGCGGCAAAGCCTACTTGTCCGAAGAAAAAAACAAGCTGATGCAAACGGCCGCCGGGCTGAAAGCCAGTCACGATGCCGATGCGCAAGCGCTCAAGGCAGCCGATAAAGCCGTGGCCGACTTCCCCGGCGATGTCGCCACTGCGCACACTGTATGGAAGGCGGCAGCCGAATCCGACAAAAGCAAAGCCGCGCCCATCATCGCGCACGCTGAACCGTTCGCCGGGCCCGACGAAGCGGCGCGCAACAAGAAGCGCAAAAACTTTCTGGCACTGGTGCTGTGCCTGATGGTGGGCACTGCCGCGCTGCCGCATATCCTGATGCGCTTCTACACCACGCCCTCGGTGAAGGAAGCCAGAGAATCGGTGTTCTGGTCGCTGCTGTTCATTTCGCTGCTCTACATCACCGCGCCTGCCTTGGCCGTGCTGGCCAAATACGATGTTTATACCTTGCTGGTCGGATCGAGTTTTTCCGAATTGCCGAGCTGGGTTTCGGCTTGGGCCTCGGTGGATAAATCGCTGATGAGCGTGACCGACATCAACCACGACGGCATCGTGCAACTGGCCGAAGTCACCATAGGCGGCGACCTGATCGTGCTGGCTACGCCGGAGATCGCGGGCTTGCCCTACGTGGTCACTGCGCTGGTGGCGGCGGGTGGCTTGGCCGCAGCACTGTCCACCGCCGACGGCCTGATGCTGACCATCTCCAACTCGCTGTCGCACGACGTGTATTACAAAATGATAGACCCGAAAGCACCGACGGGTCGCCGCCTGTATATCGCCAAAGCCTTGCTGCTGGGCGTGGCCGTGTTTGCGGCCTATATCACCTCGCTCAAACCGGGCGATATTTTATTTCTGGTCGGCGCGGCATTTTCGTTGGGCGCTTCCGCGTTCTTTCCCGCGCTGGCGCTGGGCGTATTCTGGAAGCGTGCCAACAAGGCCGGAGCCATCCTCGGCATGGTCGGCGGTCTGGTGACGTGCATGTACTACATGTACATCACCTATCCGTTCTTCGGCGTAAACGCGTCGCTGTGGTGGGACATCAACCCCATCTCCGCCGGCATATTTGGCATGCTGGTCGGCTTCATCGGCGTGATCGTCGGCAGCCTGCTGACCCCAGCACCGGACAAGAGCATTCAGGACATGATCGACTTTGTGCGCTATCCGAATCTGCAAAACAAAGTCAAGAACGAAACCGCCTAGCATGTCCTCGCCCGAATTTATTCTGGTCAGCGCGCTGAAAGCGCTGGTCGAAATCGCCGCCATGGCGCTGCTGGCGCAAGGCTTGGTCGGATTGCTGTCCGGCAACACAAAGCAGCAAAACTTTTTCTATCGCCTGTTGCAGGTCGTCACTGCCCCGGTCATCAAAATGGTGCGCGCCATCACCCCGCGCATCATCGCCGACCGACACATCGGGCTGATCGGATTCATCATCCTGTTCTGGCTGTGGATCGCGCTGATCTACGCCAAGAGCTACCTCTGCCACGCGCAGAACCTCGCCTGCTTCGCAAACTGATCGCGGTTGGACTGCGCAGGCAAAAGCCGCTATTCTCCGCACCTCAAAAAAACGCGCTCGTAGCTCAGCTGGATAGAGTATTGGTTTCCGAAGCTTATGGTCATTCGGGCGTGGTGGGATAAAATGACCATAGGTTCACTTAGTAGTTTTCGTGCCTTTTTCAAGAACGCGCCCGTAGCTCATTTGGATAGAGTATCGGTTTCCGAAGCCGAGGGTGGTGGGTTCGAATCCCGCCGGGCGCACCAAATTCTGACTTGTGGTCATGTGACTAGAGGTCATCAGTATTTCAGATAAACTCGTCGTGCCCATTCTGTGCCCAAATTGTGCCCAACCCGTGCCCACTAATTTTTCTTAAGTTGGCTAGGGTTAGAATTTTGAGTGCAGCTCCCCGTGCCCGGATTTGCGGAAGACCTCTAAGAAATTCCAGTTCAAATTAGATCATCGACATTTTGCAAATGTTGTCCGCTTTGTGGTCTGCAGTTAGCAAGATGCCATATCTGCATAGTGCCAAGCGCTACGAGCCTTCAGATAAATCCTGCTAGGCACACCCAACTTCGAAATACGGAAAGTCATCATCTATTCTCGAAACAGACAATCAGTATTCAGGCTTGATCTTCATTTCGGCAAGCAGCATTCCGAGAAGTCGTGATTCGGGGGTGTCGTTTTCTAAAATCGGAATGTGCCGATCAATGAAGGTGTTTAAGTCGCCAACGTTGCGAATCCCGTCGGGATTTGTACCGGTTAACTTGTACAGCCAATCAACATCCTCTTTATGTAATCTGATCTGATTGCCACAACGGATCATTTCAACAAAACCTCCTGTTAATGCGCGCATTCGGTAAAAACCTGACTACAAGATGTAAGACTTCCAATCGTTCTAAACGGAGCGTCTCAACGCCAAAATTTTTGCGTGACTCTTTCCTGATTGAATAATGTATCGGCTGCACAGCAGGCAGCGAACAACCCTGCAAGTAAGAGACGCAACACAAACAAGCTCAGTTTATGATTTGGCCACTTCACTGGAAATGGTAGCATTAAAAAATGAGCTGGATAACACTTGCCACTGCGCTTTTCTATTCATCCCTTAGATCGGAAGAGCGTCGTGTAGGGAAAGAGTGTAGATCTCGGTGGTCGCCGTATCATTAAAAAAAAA
>FZPU01000039.1_pt1 | contig 32149 bp, 37 predicted proteins | sample 1534781 | NCBI WGS metagenome assembly FZPU01 (sample SAMEA104161949, study PRJEB21768) | metagenome | isolation source: underground water
TTTTTTTTAATGATACGGCGACCACCGAGATCTACACTCTTTCCCTACACGACGCTCTTCCGATCTAGCTGGATTGGGAGCGATTCAAAATGTACGACAAATTCCGCAAAGTTTCCGAGCACGCGCTGCGTGAAACCAGCACCGCCGAAGCGCCGTGGATCGTGGTGGAAGGCGCGGATGCGCGCTACCGCAATTTGACCGTGGGCAAAATATTGCTGGAAGCCTTGCGCAAGCGCATCGACAACCCGGTCAAACATGTTGCGCCCGATGCCGCGCCGCTGCACGCGCCCATCGACAAGCTCAATGTGCTCGACAAGCTCGACATGGCGCAGAAGATAGAGAAAAAGAAATTCGACATCGAGCTGGAAAAATATCAGGGCAAACTCAACCTGCTCACGCGCGATCCGCGCTTCCGCAAAATCTCGGTGCTGGTCGCGCTGGAAGGTTCGGACGCGGGCGGCAAAGGCGGTGCGATCCGCCGCGTCACCGCCGCGCTCGACGCGCGCTATTACCACATCATCCCGGTCGCCGCGCCCACCGAAGAAGAACGCGCGCAGCCGTATTTGTGGCGCTTCTGGCGTTACATTCCGCACACCGGCCACTTCAACATTTTCGACCGCACCTGGTACGGGCGCGTGCTGGTGGAGCGCGTGGAAAAATATTGTTCCGAAGCCGACTGGATGCGCGCCTACAGCGAGATTAACGACTTTGAACAACAGTTGGTCGATAGCGGCATCGTGCTGGTGAAATTCTGGCTGGCCATCACCAAAGAAGAACAACTGCGCCGCTTCAAGGAACGCGAAAAAATCGGCTTCAAACGCTTCAAAATCACCGAAGAGGATTGGCGCAACCGCGAAAAATGGGATGCCTACGAAAGCGCCGTGTGCGACATGGTGGATAGAACCAGCACCGGAATCGCGCCGTGGACGCTGGTCGAAGCCAACGACAAAAATTTCGCGCGCATCAAGATTCTGAAAACCTTATGCCAGCGCATCGAAGCGGCGTTGAAGAAAGTGCCGAAAGAGTGAAGATGTGGGATGGGTGGAAAGTAGCGAACCCCATCGGTGTTGTAGGTCGGGTTTCAACCCGACAAGTCGGGCTAAAGCCCGACCTACAATACCCCACCTCGTGAAGATGCCCGCCAATAGGCGTTCTACACGCATCGCATGATGCGGATCGCCTATTGACGGGCATCTACGAGCAGTTCATTGTGATTTTTCCGCCACCTGCACCAGCACATACGGGCTGACCACCACCGCCCACACCATGGTGTCCGCTTCGTACCATTGCAGCGCCTGCGCATCCGACACCGGAGCGACTTGTCCGGCCTCCAGCCACTGCGCCACTTGCTGCCGATTGTCGGCGGAGATTTGAAACCCCACCTCGATCAGATCGAGTTCCGCGCTCACCGCAATCGCCGCACCGCTGGCGAAAAAACGCTGCAATTCGCGCCAACTGATGCGCGACGTTTCCTGGTTCAATTTGCTGCGGGTGTCTTCTTCAAAATTGCCACTGTTCATCTGCGCATGCTTTCCAATAACGGTTCGACTTCTTCCAAATAGTTGTTCTTCAGTTTCACATAATGCTCGGCGGAATAACGCAGCTTGGCGATCTCCTCCGCGCTCAGCGCGCGCACCGCCTTGGCCGGACGGCCCACATACAACATGCCGCTCTCCAACGTCTTGCCCGGCGACACCAAACTGCCCGCGCCAATCATCACATGATCCGGGATCACCACATCGTCGAGAATAATCGAACCCATGCCGATCAAACACTCGTTGCCGATGGTGCAACCGTGCAGCACCACCGCATGCCCCACCGTCACATAGTCGCCGATAATCAGCGGCGAACCTTCCGGCTTGTCCGCCGACTTGTGCGTCACATGCCCCATGGTCAAATCCTGCACATTCGTCCCGCGCCCGATCACGATCCGGTTTACATCCCCGCGCAACACCGTGTTGCACCAGACCGAACAGTCGTCGCCGATTTTTACATCGCCGATGACCTGGCAAGAAGGGTGAAGATACACACGCTCGCAGAGGAGGGGGGAGGTGTTGAGGTAGTTGGAAATGGGCATGAAATAAGTAATTAAAGAATTGGAAAAATTTGAGCTTCAGTTAATTAGCAACGCGCGAAAAACGCCTCCATCTCATCATCCGAAACAAAATCGCCGCGTTGTGCCTGCGTCAGCCCTTCCTGAATGCATGCCGAAATGCGGCGCTGCTGGGCAAGATAAAGCGAGACCGCTTCGTTCGCCAAATCGCGTTCATCGCGATGGCTTTCCACAGCCAGATGGTCGAGCTGAATTTTCAGGTCAGGCCGGATTTCAACAGTGGTTGCGCTCATGGTGATTCTCCGAAATTTGGTTAAAAAATAATACGCAAAATATCGTGGTCTGTCCCCGGTTGCTCACGGTTGCTTCAAGTTGATAGCAAAGGCTCTTTGGGCTTTACAAATCGGGGCGGGAGCGGGTGGAGTTTAGGCAAATTTGCATACTCTGGCTTATCTGTGTAGTAAAAATAATTATGAACGAGCGCTAGATAGCCACTGGCATCCATGCATTGAAAAGAGACTTCAGCTATTTGCTTTGCTGTTAGTTCGAGTCGGCGAATTGTTAGTTTTGACTTTGCACTTTTCGTATTGAAACAGGCTCTAGGAACATCGCCAGGAACAAACAAAATAGTGTTAAATCCGTGAACATAATAGTTCCTGTAATCTCGTAATACTTCAAATAGAGATACAGCATGTAGAAGATGGTTGCGCTCTTCGCCAATGTGGAGCTCATTCGCCACAGTTTTTAACGCATCACAAATTGCAGTCGTGCTCATATGTGCCGTGAGTATTTGATTTTTCGGAAAAGAGCCGGTCAATATGTTTAGAATTTGCGTTAAAGTCCTTTCAATAGTGTTCCAGTTGAATATTAGCCTTCCGAGTTCGGCCAAAATTGGGTCAAATTCATTGGGCGGCCAAGTGTCTGTCGTGGAATAGTGGCTTCGTACCATTTGGATATTTTTCCTAACGTTAGTAGGTGCCTAGGGAATGGTGAATCATGAATACTTCAATATAGCCCGCGTAGGGCGCAATAACCAACGGGCATTGCGCCGGATGCAAATTTCAATGGTGCAATGCGCTACGCTTATTGCACCCAACCTCTTCTATACCAACTTCCACTTCATCATCTCCCCCGCCCGCAGTGGCACGAGTTGATGCTCACCGAATCCAACTGAAGCAGGCACTTGCCACTCTTCGCGCCTCAGTGTGATGGTGTCTGTGTTACGCGGCAAGCCGTAATAATCCGCTCCATAAAAGCTGGCGAAGCCTTCCAGTTTGTCCAGCGCGCCCGCAGTCTCGAACGCTTCGGTGTACAGTTCGATGGCGCTGTGCGCGGTGTAGCAACCGGCGCAGCCGCAGGCGTTTTCTTTGGTGTGTTGGGCGTGCGGGGCGCTGTCGGTGCCAAGGAAGAATTTTTTGTTGCCGCTGGTGGCGGCTTTGATTAGCGCCTCGCGGTGCGTCTCGCGCTTCAGTATCGGCAGGCAGTAGAAGTGCGGGCGGATGCCGCCGACCAGCATGGCGTTGCGGTTGTAGAGCAGGTGTTGTGGGGTGATGGTGGCGGCGATGGTGTCCGGTGCTTCGGTCACAAACTGCGCGGCTTCGCGGGTGGTGATGTGTTCGAACACCACGCGCAGTTCGGGCAAATCTTTCAGCAGCGGTTGCATCACGCGTTCGATGAACACGGCTTCGCGGTCGAAGATGTCGATGTCGGCGCTGGTCACTTCGCCGTGTACCAGCAGCGGCATGCCGCAGCGTTGCATTTCTTCCAGCGCGGCGTAGGTCTTGCGCAGGTCGGTCACGCCCGCGTCGGAGTTGGTGGTCGCACCCGCCGGATACAGCTTCACCGCATGCACTGCGCCGCTGGCTTTGGCCTTTCTGATTTCTTCGGCAGAGGTGTTGTCGGTGAGGTAGAGCGTCATCATCGGTTGGAACTTCAATCCTGCCGGTAACGCGGCGAGGATGCGCGCGCGGTATTCCTGCGCTTGTGCGGTGGTGGTGACGGGCGGTCGCAAGTTGGGCATGACGATGGCGCGGGCGAATTGGCGCGCGGTGTCGGGCAGGACGGACTGCATCAATGCGCCATCGCGCAGGTGCAGGTGCCAGTCGTCGGGGCGGGTGAGGGTGAGTGTTTTCATGCGCGGTATTTTAGCAGTTGGCGGGGGGAGGGATTGAATACAGAAAATCAACCAAGCCGTCATTCCGGCGCAGGCCGGAATCCAGTTAATTAAACAAGCCCGCGCAGCGGGACAACTTCTTTTAATCTGTCCGCTTCGCGGCGTGTTTGTTTCTGCTGGATTCCGGCCTGCACCCGCAAGGGGTACGCCGTGGTTGTAAGGGGCTAAAGCCCCAACAACACACGCAGCGCCGGAATGACGTGGCTTTTGTTAGTCGATGAACTTGCTAAACGTATCTTCCTTTTTGCTCCCCGCGACCCATTGTTCGGTCACATCTGCCACGCGCTGGCCGAACTGTTTTGCAGTTTCCAGATCGCCGGGCAGCATTTCGTTGGGTGCAGCATCCACGGGGGTAGTGGACATCGCGCCGCAGAACGAGCCGACGTAGTTCACGTCGTTGCGTTGTGACGCTTTGCTGTTGGACGGCATCATGCCGCTGCCCGCCCAGATCATGCCGTGCTGCATGGCGAGGGTGAACAGGTAGTGCAGCGAGGAGAGTTTGTCGCCGTTCATGGTGGCGGAGTTGGTGAATCCGGCGGCGATTTTGTTTTTCCATTTCTGGCCGGACCACGGTTTGGACGAGGCATCGGCAAATTTTTTGAACTGCCAGCTCACCATGCCCATGTAGGTGGGCGAGCCCATGATGATGGCATCCGCCGCGTCGAGCGCCGCCCACTCGCTATCGCTGAGATTGCCTTCGGCGTTGATCGCGATGTGCACCGCACCCGCGCCCGCCGCAACCGCCTCGGCCAGCCTGGCGGTATGCCCGTAACCGCTGTGATAAACCACGATGATGTTTGCCATGATGTTCTCCCGTCGGTGAATGATGCATGAAGCGTAACACTTTGGCGGTATATGGCAACCCTGCGTTTGCCCCGATTATTCCGCCGCCGCTTTCAGCGCCAGCGCGCGCTGGTACAACTCGTTCTTGCCCGCCCCGGTGATCTTCACCGCCAGTTGCACCGCCTGCTTCAGCGGCAGTTCTTCCAGCAATAAACTCAGCGTGCGCTCGACTTCGGCCTCCAACCCTTCATGCGCGGTTGCGCCCGACAGCAGCAACACGAATTCGCCGCGCAAATTGTTGGGGTCGCTGTGCAACCAGTCTAGCGCTTCGCCCAGTTTGCAGCGGTGGATGTTCTCGAACAGTTTGGTGATTTCGCGCGCGAATACGATTTCGCGCTCGTCGCCGAACACCGCGTGCAAATCTTCCGCGCATTCGAGAATGCGGTGCGGGGCTTCGTAGAACACCAGCGTGTAAGGATGTTCGATCAGCGCTTGCAGCGCCGTGCGCCGCGCGCCGGACTTGTTCGGCAGAAAACCGTAGAACAAAAAATGCGGCGTGGCCAAGCCGGAGGCGGACAGCGCGGCGACGGCGGCGGAAGCGCCCGGAATGGGGATGACGCGGAAACCCGCCGCGCGCACGGCCTCTACCAGCACCGCGCCGGGGTCGCTCACCGCCGGGGTTCCGGCATCTGTCACCAGCGCCACGCTTTGCCCTTGTTGCAATAAGGCGATGACTTTTTCCGCCGCGCCACGTTCGTTGTGCTGGTGCAGCGCCAGCAGCCGCGTGTCGGTTATGCCGTGGTGTTGCAGCAGGTGTTTGCTGTTGCGCGTGTCTTCCGCCGCGATTACATCGGCAGCGCCCAGCACTTGCAGCGCGCGTTGGGTGATGTCACTAAGATTTCCAATCGGGGTGGCGACTACATATAATGCGCACTCCAATTTTTGCCTGGTTTCGATATGCAAACTTTTGCCTCTGTTTTGAAATGGTCGCGCGGGATTTTGCTCGCCGCACTATACGTGAGCATGTTTGGCTGCGCCACTGCACCGACGACGACACCGCCCGCAGCCGTGTCCGCTCCTGCGGTGCAAGCGCCGGTTGCCGCACCTGTCGCGCCAACACCCGCGCCGCCTCCGGCAGTGGTTACCGGCGTGGTAAGCGAACCCGCACCGATCGTGCTGTCCGTCACGCCCGCTATTGCAGGGGCGACTGTCGAACCGCACATCGCGCTGATTCTGCCGCTGAAATCTTCGGTCTTCGGCAAGGCGGCGGAAGCCGTGCAGCAAGGGTTTGCCGCAGCCGCAACGATGCAGAATAGCGGATTTCCGATTCGCGTTTATCCCGCCAACGACGAGAAAATCGAAATCAAAACGCTGTACCAGCAAGCCATCACGGCGGGTGCAGTGGCCGTGGCTGGCCCGCTCACGCGCAACGGCGTGGCGGCTTTGGCTGAAAACTCCAACCTGAGCGTGCCCACGCTGGCGCTGAACGTCGTGGATTCAAAACGCACCGACCAGATGTATTTCTTCGGCTTGCCGCCCGAAGCGGAAGCGTCCCAGACCGCGCAACTGGCCGCCAAAGCAGGCATGTTGAACGCTACCATCGTGCGCACCGATACCACCCTGTCCAAACGCCTGTCGCAGGCGTTTGCGGAAAGATGGAAGAAAAGCGGCGGTACTATCCAGAGCGAGATCGTCTATGCAGGCGATCCCGCGCCGCTGCGTTTGCTGGACACCACGCCGGGCAACATGGTGTTCCTCGCGGCGGAAGTTGAGCAGGCGCGGCTGATGCGTCCCTACATCACCACCTTGTTGCCGGTGTATGCCACCTCGCAAATCTTCGCGGGCAATACCAACAACATGATCAATTTCGATCTGGCCGAAGTCCGTTTCGTGGAAATGCCCTGGATAATCCAGCCCGAGCATGCGGCGGTGATGATTTATCCGCGCGCCAATCCGCCGCTGACGATGGATATGGATAGGCTGTATGCGCTGGGCATCGATGCTTACCGTTTGCTGCAAGTGATCTACAAGCACAATACGATTAACGCCCTGCCGCTGGACGGAGTAACCGGCAAACTGTTTCTGAACGATCACTTGCTGGAACGCGAAGCCTCGCCGTCGGTGTTGCGTCAGGGTCAGGGTTATGCGCTCGACAGCAAGAATCTGCCCGCGCAATATCAGCCGCCGCCGGTTGACGAAAGCCAGCCCAAGCCATGAAATCAGGCGCGCTGGCCGAACAAACCGCCGCGCGCTATTTGCAACAGCAGGGCTTGCAGTTGGTGCAAGCCAACTACCGTTGCCGCATGGGCGAGATCGACCTGATCCTGCGCGACGGCGAGATGCTGGTGTTTGCCGAAGTGCGCCTGCGCAGCCGCAGCGATTTCGGCGGCGCGGCAGCCAGCATAGACCGCCACAAACAAGCCAAACTCATTCGCGCCGCGCAACACTACCTTTCCGCATTGCCGCGCATTCCGCCCTGCCGCTTTGATGCGTTGTTGCTGGCTTCGGCGGAAGGTAAGGACGGCATCGAGTGGATAAAGAACGCGTTCGAGGTGTAGGTCGGGTTTCAACCCGACATGTCGGGCTAAAGCCCGACCTACAATGAATGGACAATCCGGGTTTAAGGTAGAATTCGCCGCATCCAAATTCTCATCAATCGAGATATGACACTCACCAAACGCGTCAGCAAACTGTTCGACGACAGCGCCGAGATTAAGCTGCAAAGCAAAAAAGTATTGGCCAAGCCTATCGCCGATGCGGCGCAAGCCGTGGTCAACTGTCTGTTGCACGACAGCAAGATCCTGATTTGCGGCAACGGCGGTTCGGCGGCGGACGCGCAACATTTTGCGGCGGAACTCATAAACCGTTTTGAAGTCGAGCGTCCCGGCCTGCCCGCTGTGGCGCTCACCACCGACAGCTCGGTGCTGACTTCCATCGCCAACGACTACGATTACAAACTGATTTTTTCCAAACAGGTGCGCGCGCTGGGCATGGAAGGCGACGTGCTAATCGCCATTTCCACCAGCGGCAATTCGCCCAATGTGATGGAAGCCATCACGGCAGCGCATGAGCGCAACATGATGGTGATCGCGCTCACCGGGCGCGACGGCGGCAAGATGGGAACGATGTTGCGGGACGGCGATTTTCATTTGTGTGTACCGGCGCAAAGCACCGCGCGTGTGCAGGAAGTGCATCTGCTGACGCTGCATTGCTTGTGCGATGTGATCGATCATTTATTACTCGGAGGTGAGTGATGCGTAATGTATGGATAGTGTCGTTGTTGATGGTGGCGGGTGTGTTGGCTGGATGCGCACAAACGGGCGGAGCAGGTTCGGTGATTCAACCCGGCGAGCGGCGCACGCCGGGCACGGTGCTGGATGACCAGAACATCGAAAGCAAAGCGCAACAGCGCATCGCGGAGAAATACAAATTCAACGCGCAAGCGCATGTGACCTGCTACAACCGCTACGCGCTGATTACCGGCCAAGTGCCGAACGACGCGGCCAAGATCGACATCGAACGCACGGTCGGCGGCATCCCGCCGGTGAAAGGCATCGCCAACGAACTGGAAGTCGCGGGCGTTTCCAGCAGCGGCGCGCGCAGCAGCGACAGCGGCGTGACCAGCGATGTGCAACGGCGCTTCCTCAGCAGCAAAGCCTTCAACCGCGACCACATCAAAGTGTTCACCGAAAACGGCGTGGTGTATCTGATGGGCATCGTGAATCACGCCGAAGCCAATGCCGCTTCGGAGATCGCCAGCACCACGGCGGGCGTGCAGAAAGTGGTGCGCGTGTTCGAGTACATGGACTAAGTTGTTGTAGGTGCGAATTCATTCGCACCTAACATTTCATTCGTGCGAATAAATTCGCACCTACAAATACCTAAAACGATTTCCAAAAATAGCATGTACCCGACTCCCGCTTTCGAAAACAAAATCTGCACGGCGCAAAATCTCGCGGCGAAAGTCGCCGCGCTGCCGCGCCCGCTGGTGTTCACCAACGGCTGCTTCGACGTATTGCACCGGGGTCACGTCACCTATCTGGCACAAGCGCGCGCGTTGGGCGCATCGCTCATCATCGGCGTGAACAGCGATGCTTCGGTGAAGCGTCAGGGCAAAGGTGATGACAGACCGATCAACTCGGAGCAAGACCGTTTGGCCGTGCTGGCCGCGCTGGAGTCGGTGAGTCTGGTGGTGTTGTTTGAAGAAGATACGCCGCTCAACCTCATTCTCGCCTGCCATCCCGATATGCTGGTCAAAGGCGGCGACTGGAAACCGGAGAACATCGTTGGCAGCAAAGAAGTGCAAGGCTGGGGCGGCTCGGTTCACAGCATCCCGTTTTTGCACGAACGTTCCACCACCTCATTACTCAAGAAAATACGCTCACTATGATTCCAACCGAAATCACTCTGCACCAGCAATCCAGAATGCTGGAGATCGCCTTCAACGAAGGCTCGCGCTTCAAATTGCCGTTCGAGTTTTTGCGCGTGAATTCCCCCTCCGCCGAAGTGCGCGGCCACGGTCCAGGACAAGAAACACTGCAAGTCGGCAAACGCAACGTGTTGCTGATCGATGTCGAACCGGCGGGCAGCTACGCCGTCAAACTGGTGTTCGACGACGGCCACGACAGCGGCCTTTACACCTGGGAATACCTGTACGAGTTGGGCAAATATCAGGATGCCATCTGGCACGACTATCTGGGCAAACTGGAAGCAGCGGGCGCTTCGCGCGATTAACAAAACAAACCCTGTTGCCCGCAGATTACGCAGATTACGCAGATTAACCTAAGATTAAAGCCGAACCAAAATCTGCGTTAATCTACGTAATCTGCGGGCAAAAAGTTTTTGGAGAACACCATGAGCAAAACTACCCATTTCGGATTCAAAACCGTGACCGAAGAAGAAAAGGCCAAACACGTCGCGGGCGTGTTTACTTCCGTCGCCAGCAAATACGACATCATGAACGACCTCATGTCGGTCGGCCTGCATCGCGTGTGGAAGCCGTTCGCCGTGGGCCTCGCCAACGTGCATGAAGGCCAGCGCGTGCTGGACGTGGCGGGCGGTTCGGGCGACATGACCAAACTGTTCCTGAAAAAAGTCGGGCGCAACGGACAAGTCGTGCTCACCGACATCAACAACGCCATGCTGCGCGTAGGCCGCGACCGCATGATAGACGACGGCAACCCCACACCCACCGCGCAATGCGATGCCGAGAAGCTGCCCTTCCCCGACAACTATTTCGACTGCGTCAGCATCGCCTTCGGCCTGCGCAACGTCACCCACAAAGAGGCCGCGTTACGCGAAATGAAGCGCGTACTCAAACCTGGTGGCCGCGTGATCGTGCTGGAATTCTCCAAAATCGCCAAGCCGCTGGAAAAAATGTACGACCTGTATTCCTTCAAGCTGCTGCCTAAAATGGGCGAACTCATCGCCAACGATGCCGACAGCTACCGCTACCTAGCCGAATCCATCCGCATGCATCCGGGGCAGGAGGAGTTGAAACAAATGATGGTGGATGCGGGGCTGGAGCGGGTCGAGTATTTCAATATGACGGGCGGGGTGGTGGCGGTGCATCGGGGATACAAGCTTTAGCGCCGTGTTTGCCGTTCGCTTTACGTTAGGAATGATATGCGTTTGATGCTAGTCACGCTAACTCTTTGCTCTGTCATGCTATTGATAGGTTGTGACTCGTTGATTTAGAAGCACCTCGTTATCAGAGCAGATGACGATGCCGAGATCGAGTTTCAGGCCAGAGTTGAGGTGGCTTTTGACAAATTCGCGCAACAGCACGGTTTCTCGTGCGAGCGTCAGCGAGCCCCTTCACTTCGTGCTTGCCGCGCAATTGGCCCGAGGTTCCTCTCCTTAGGGTCAAAGGGCACATCTTCATTTTTGGTTTCGCTGGATCAAGCCTTTCCCGGAGGCATACACAATGCGCCAGAAACCTATTCGTCAGAGGCCAAAGAACTGGAAGCGTTATTTCGCACATCGTTTGCCAACCACGTAACTGTCCAATAGCGTGGGCACGCTTTTGTGCCCATGCGGTTCATACGAAATGAACCACTGCCGCATTGGCAACACTTCCAAGCAACAATTTCCAACACCCCTTCCAGTGGCAACGCCCGTCAATAGGCGATCTACACCATGCATTTGATGAAGATGGCCGTATTTATTGGCCTACGGGCAAGGTGGCTTTCTTCAAGATGATTTATCCTGTGTAAACTTGACTTATTAACGCGCCGCGTTAACATGTCCGCATGATCCAATCGTTCAACTGCACCGATACGGAAGCGCTGTTTAAGCGCAAGCGGGTTGCGCGCTTTGCCAATATCGAACAAGTTGCGCGTAGAAAGTTGGAGCAACTCAACATGATTGGCTGTCTGGATGATTTGCGAATTCCTCCCGGCAATCGGCTCGAAGCGCTTAAAGGTGATCGCAAAGGGCAGTGGAGCATTCGCATTAACATTCAATGGCGCGTGTGCTTCCGATTTGAAAACGGCAATGTAGAAGATGTGGAGATCGTGGACTATCACTGATACGGCCACGCGAAAAAGGAAAAAATTATGCGTGAATTACCTCCCATACACCCCGGCGAAATTTTGCTGGAAGAGTTCCTGATACCACTGGAAATGAGCCAGTACGCACTGGCAAAAGCCATCGGTGTACCGCCGCGCCGCATCAACGAAATCGTGCATGGCAACCGCTCGATTACGGCTGATACTGACTTGAGGTTGTGCCGGTATTTCAACCTTTCGGACGGCTACTGGTTACGCGGACAAGCACGCTACGATACCGAAATGGCCAGAGATTCTTTGGCTGATGTGTTGAAAAATATTCATCCCTTGGAACGGCTGGCCGCATGAGTAATGCCGAAGACGAAATGCGTCCCGAGTATCGGCGCGAAGATTTGGGTGAAGGCATTCGAGGCAAATGCGCGGAGCAGCAGGCTTTTATCAAGCGCGGTTTGGCATCGCGCGATGCCGCAAAACAAAGCGGCGAGTATGTCTCGTCGGAAGAGGTATTGCGCGAGCTTGATAGAATGCTCGCCAGCGCTATCCAGAAAACCTGCAAGTGAGCTAACCAACATAGCAACGTAGTACATCATTTTTTTCATTTCAAACCATCACAGGACTCACCATGACCGCTTTACCCAAATGCCCAAAATGCAGTTCCGAATACACCTACGAAGACGGCAGCAATTATGTCTGCCCCGAATGCGCCCACGAGTGGGCTAAAGACGCGCCTGCCGATGCGGGCGAGCAGGTCAAGGTTTTCAAGGATGCCTTTGGCAATGTGCTGGCCGATGGCGATTCGGTGACGGTCATCAAGGATTTGAAGATCAAGGGTTCGTCGTCGGTGGTGAAGGTGGGCACTAAGGTGAAAAACATTCGCTTGGTGGATGGCGACCATGACATCGACTGCAAGATCGACGGCATCGGCGCGATGCAGTTGAAGACCGAGTTTGTGAAGAAGGCGTAAGTGAAATGAGTGGTTGGGGTTGTCCGCACGAGTTCGATGGCAAGTGTCAGAAGGTGTTGAACAAGCCGTGCGACATGGGCATGAAGGGATGCGTGCTGGCCGGGCGTTTCCGTTTTGCCGATCCGAGCAAAAACAGGCCGAAGAAAACGCCGCTAGCGGAAACACCATTCAGCAGCGACCAACCAGCAAATCCGCTGGAATAAGAAATCATGATGACGTTTGGACAACATCCTTCGACTTCGCTCAGGGCGAACGGGTTTGCATTGGTAGTGCTGGCGCTGGGTTTTGCGCAGACCGCCAGCGCAGCAGCGCAAGTGTTGCCGCGCCCCGACCACATCGTCATCGTGGTGGAAGAGAACAAGTCGTTCGCGCGCATCATCGGCAACAAGGATGCGCCGTACCTCAATGCGCTGGCGCAGCGCGGCGTGTTGTTCACCAATTCCTTTGGTATCACTCATCCCAGCCAGCCGAATTATCTGGCGCTGTTTTCCGGCACGACGCGCGGCATCAGCAGCAATGCCTGTCCTTTGGAGTTAACGGGAGAGAATCTGGGCGGCGCGTTGATCGCGCATGGTTTGAGTTTCGCTAGTTACTCCGAGTCCATGCCGCAAGCTGGCTTTGACGGTTGCCGCTACGGCGCTTACATGCGCAAACATAATCCGGCGGCTAACTGGAAAGAACTGGCGGCGTTCAACCAACCATTCACCGCGTTTCCGCAAGATTTCGCGCAACTGCCCACGGTGTCGCTGGTGATGCCCGACCAGAACAACGACATGCACGATGGCAGCATCGCGCAGGGCGATGCATGGCTGGGGCAGAACATCGAGCGCTATGCGCAGTGGGCGCTGACGCACAACAGTTTGCTGATCGTGACTTGGGATGAAGGCGATTACATCGGCAAGAATCAAATCGCCACAATATTTGTGGGAGCGTTGGTGCAACCCGGCCAGTCGGCACAGCGCATCAATCACTACACCTTATTGCGCATGCTGTCGGAGATGTACGGCTTGCCGATTCTGGGTGAGAGTGCGAACGAGGCAACAATAACGGGGGTGTGGAAAAACCGCCCCGCCGACAGCAATAAATAAAAATCAAATAACCATCTCCTCGGGAAGGCGCATCAATAGGCGTTCTACGTCGAGCACTTGTTGTAGATGCCCGCCGATAGGGGCTTGCTGGCAAGGTGTGCGAATGAATTCGCACCTACAAAATCTTTCAACTACTCCCCGCTGTCCAACCCCAATTCCTGAATCTTGCGCGTCAGCGTGTTGCGTCCCATGCCGAGCAGGGTCGCGGCTTCGATGCGCCGTCCGCCGGTGTGTTGCAGCGCCTGAGTGATGACGGTGCGCTCGAATTCTTTGGTGAGCGTGTCCAAGATATTGGCATCGCCGCGTTGCAGGGCGAGCGCGACTTGTTGCGCCAGGCCGCTGTGCCAATCGCCGGTGGCGGGGGCGGCGTGCGCGGCATCGCGCCATTCGGCGGGCAAGTCGGCAATCTCCACTTGCTGCGTGGGAGTCATCACGGTGAGCCAGTGGCACAGGTTTTCCAACTGGCGCACGTTGCCGGGGATGTCTTGCGCGGCGAGATAATTCAGCGCGGCTTCGCTCAAAATCTTTTGCTCCACGCCCAATTCCTTTGCGCTCTTTTGCAGGAAATGTTTGGCCAGCACGGGGATGTCTTCGCGCCGTTCGCGCAGCGGCGGCAGGCGCAGGCGGATGACGTTGAGGCGGTGGAACAAGTCTTCGCGGAACAGGCCTTGCTTCACGCGCTCGTCCAGATTCTGGTGGGTGGCGGCGATGATGCGCACGTTGGCTTTGATCGGCTGGTGGCCGCCGACGCGGTAGAAATTGCCGTCCGACAACACGCGCAACAAACGTGTCTGCAACTCGGCGGGCATGTCGCCAATTTCATCCAAGAATAAAGTGCCGCTTTCGGCTTGTTCGAAGCGCCCGTGGCGCGTGGTGGTCGCGCCGGTGAACGCGCCGCGCTCGTGGCCGAACAATTCAGATTCGAGCAAATCGCGGGGAATGGCCGCAGTGTTGATGGCGACGAAAGGCTTGTCCGCGCGCAGGCTGTGGCGGTGTAACGCTTGCGCCACCAGTTCTTTGCCCGTGCCCGATTCGCCGTTGATGAGCACGGTGGCGTTGGATTGCGCCAAGCGACCGATGGCGCGGAACACTTCCTGCATGGCGGGAGCGTGGCCGAGAATGTCCGGCGCGTCCGGCATGTCTTGACCGCTAATGTTTTTACGCTGGCTTTGTGCCAACGCGCGGCGTATCAGTTCGACCGCGTGGTTCACGTCGAACGGTTTGGGCAAATATTCAAACGCACCGCCTTGAAACGACGACACGGCGCTTTCCAGATCGGAATACGCGGTCATGATGATGACCGGCAGCAGCGGATGATCGCGGCGCAGAATTTGCAGCATGTCCAGCCCGGAACTGCCGGGCATACGGATGTCGCTGATAACCATCTGCGGCAGGCTGTTGGGCAGCTCGGCCAGTGCCTCGTCGGCGGAAGCAAAACTCTTATATTCGATCTGCTCGCGCGCCAAGGCTTTTTCCAGCACCCAGCGGATGGAGCGGTCGTCGTCGATGATCCAGACAGGTTTGCTCATACAGTGACCTCTAGTAATTCGTCATTCCGGCGAAGGCCGGAATCCAGTGATTTTTTCAACATGCATTTGGGGTTTGTCCTTGCTGCGCAAGGGATGATTTTTTTGTCTGGATTCCGGCCTTCGCCGGAATGACGGAACAGAAACCATCACTTTTTTTCCATATTGGTGAGCGGCAGCATCACCGTGAAACAGGTGCGTCCCGGTTCGCTTTCAAATTCGATGCTGCCCTGATGCTGGCTTACGAAATCCTGCGCCAAGGTCAGTCCCAAGCCGTGGCCGTCGGCGCGACCCGACACCAGCGGATAAAAAATCTTGTCGCGCAAATGCGCGGGAATGCCGGGGCCGTTGTCGGTGATGCTGACTTCCACCGCCAGCCGGTGGCGTTTTTTCATCAGCGTCACTTGGCGCGTGATGCGCGTGCGCAAGGTGATGAGGCCTTTGCCTTTCATGGCCTGCGCGGCATTGCGCACGATGTTGAGCACGACCTGAATGAGCTGTTCCTTGTCGCCGTGCAACTCGGGCAGGCTCAAGTCGTAATCGCGCTGAATGGTCAACCCTTCGGGCAGTTCCGCCAATACCACACTGCGCACCCGTTCCAGCACTTCGTGGATGTTGAGCGCACTGAAATGAGGCACGTGTTGCGGCGTGAGCAAATTTTCCATCAGCGAGCGCAAGCGATCCGCTTCCTGAATCACCACTTGTGTGTATTCGCGCAACGCGGGTTTTTCCAGTTCCTGTTCCAGCAATTGCGCCGCGCCGCGTATGCCGCCCAGCGGGTTTTTGATCTCATGCGCCAGATTGCGCAACAGCAGGCGGTTGGCCTGCGTCTGGTCGTGCATCTGCTCTTCGCGCGCCAGTTTCAGCGGACGGTCTATGGTGTGGAATTCCAGCAGCAACGCGTGGTGACTGAGGTGGATAGGGGTCACGCTGCAGCTCAAGTGCAGCTTGTAACCCAGCGTGTAAGTGCCCAGCATCAAGTCGTATTCGATGTGGCTGGCATGGGTGGATAACGCCGATTGAATCGCGCCGAACAGTTGCTCGGTGTGGGTGAAAGCGTGCTGCAACGGATGTCCCAGCAGATTGCTGTGGCTGACCGCGAACAAATGTTCCGCCGCCGGATTCAGATAGGCGATGCGCGACTGCTCGTCCAGCAAAATGACGGCAGTGGCGAGATGTTCCAGCGAAGGGAGCGGGGTGGATGGCATGTCGGGTAAAGGAGCAGAAAACATGCCAACGGGTCAAAACTTATTTGAGATGACTGATTTCGGATTTAAGTGCTTTGACATTGTTTTCGTGCGCCGTCACTTCATCCTGCGCATCGCTGACATTCTTTTCGTATTTCGGAATATTGCGGAATGTTTTTCCGTCCGCATTCTTGTACACCTCGGGCGTGTCTTGGGTGACTTGCAATTTGGCGCGCGCTTCGTCGAGGGCTTTTTGTTCGGTGGCGAGTTCGTCTTCCAGAATCTTGCGCCGCGTATCGTCGCGCTTGGACTGGGTGGAGCCGTCCACGCGGAAGTCGGAATTCTTGTTGCTTGTTCTGGGCGGCACGGCTTGCGGTGCCATGGTGGGCAGCGGTTCGAGCTGGAGCTTCTTGCCGCCTTTGATCGGCGCGCTGGAATAGGTCACGCGACCTTCGGCATCCACGCGCTTGTAAATCTCGGCCTGAGCGACACCGGCAAATAAAATGGCACAGCTCAATATCGATAGACGAAAACGTTTCATGGTCATACCTCGTAACTCGTTGGGCAGAGTATAGGTTAAGCCCTGTCAGGAAACAAACGTGGTTGCCTCCCAAAATCCAAATTTCGTCGCAATACTACGTTGCTCACAAAAAATTACTCCTTACATATGCGCCATCGACACGTTACTGCGAAGCAGCCGTTTGCGGGAGATGGCGCTCGCGGTCATTCCCGCACCAGACGGCTCCGCCGCACCGTGTCATGACCGCACATATGCTGCGTCGCAATTTTTTGTTCGCGCCTTGTCTTGCTTAGAATTTTGAATTTTTAGAGGTAGCCTTAATGTGAGTCGTCCGCTTATAATCCGCGCCGGAAGGCCGATGTAGCTCAGTCGGTAGAGCAACGCACTCGTAACGCGTAGGTCACCAGTTCGATTCCGGTCATCGGCACCACCTTCCAGCTTTATTTTTCTCAGCGAACAGTCAGGAGCAGTAATGACTTTCCCGCAACTCGGTAATTCTCGTCCCGTCATCAAAAAAATCGCAATCGCCGCCGTGCTCGGCATCGTTTTAGTCGCGGCGTTCGCTTACTTCACGCGCAGCAAGCCGTTGGCGGTGGTGCTGCATACTGTGGCGCGCGGCGATGTCGAAGCCTCGGTCAGCAACACGCGCGCGGGCACGGTGAAAGCCTGTCGCCGCGCCAAAATGTCGCCGACGGCGGGCGGACAAATTTCCAAATTGCTGGTGAAAAAAGGCCAGCATGTGCGCAAGGGGCAGGTGTTGCTGGAGCTGTGGAACGAAGATCTGCGCGCGCAGGAAAGGCTGTCGCAAGAACAACTGAAGTCTTCGAAGACGCGCGTGCAGGAAGTTTGCTCGCTGGCCGAAGCCGCACAACGCGAGGCGGTGCGCTCGCAGGAATTGAAAGACAAAGGATTTATTTCCGCGCAGTTGTTGGATCGCTCAGTGAGCGAGGCCGCCTCGCGCAAAGCCTCGTGCGAAGCGGCGCGCGGCGACATCGATCAGAGCCGGTCGCGCATCGCGCTGGCGCGCGCCGGGTTGTCGCGCATGGTGTTGCGCGCGCCGTTCGACGGCGTGGTGGCGGACATCAGCGGCGAGCTGGGCGAATACAGCACGCCTTCGCCGCCCGGCATTCTGACGCTGCCCGCCATCGACCTGATCGACGACCGCTGCATGTATGTGAGCGCGCCGATCGACGAGGTGGATGCGTCCAAACTCAAAGTCGGGCAGCGCAGCCGCATCACGCTGGATGCCATTAAAGGCCGTTCCTTCCCTGGCAAAGTCAAGCGCATCGCGCCTTATGTGCTCGATCTGGAAAAGCAGGCGCGCACGGTGGAAGTGGAAGTCGAGTTCGACAAACTGGCCAAGAACGAAAATCTGCTGGTGGGTTACAGCGCCGATGTCGAGATCGTTTACGACGTTCGCAACAATGTGTTGCGCATTCCCGCGCAAACCTTGCTGGAAGGCAATCGCGTATTGCTGTACGGAAAAGACGGCGTACTGGAAGAGCGCGCGGTGACAACAGGGCTCAGCAATTGGGAAAATGCGGAAGTGACTTCCGGTCTGAGTGAGGGCGACCAGATCGTGCTGTCGCTGGATAGAGCCGGGGTGAAAGCGGGAATCCGCGTCGAGCCGGAACAAGCCAAGCCCGCGCAATGATCGAACTGCAAAACGTCTGCCGCACCTTCACTGTCGGCGACCAGCAAGTCGCCGCGCTGCGCGACATTAATCTGCGTCTCGATGCCAGCGAATACATCTCCATCATGGGGCCGTCCGGCTCCGGCAAATCCACACTGCTCAATCTGCTCGGCCTGTTGGACCGGCCGTCTTCCGGCACCTATCTGCTGGACGACGGCAACGTCACCGATCTGAGCGACGAGCAACAGGCGCGCGTGCGCCGCGAAAAGATCGGCTTCGTGTTCCAGTCTTTCCATCTTGTGCCGCGCCTGACCGCAGCGCAGAACGTCGAGCTGCCGATGATTCTCGCGGGCATTCCGGCGGAAGAGCGCCGTGCGCGCGTGGAAGTGTTGATGCAGAACTACGGCCTGTCGGCGCGCGCCGACCACCGGCCGGATCAGCTTTCGGGCGGACAGCGCCAGCGCGTGGCGATTGCCCGCGCCACGGTGATGAAACCTTCCGTGTTGTTGGCCGACGAGCCGACCGGCAATCTGGATAGAACCACCGGCTGGGAAGTGTTGAAGCTGCTGGAAGGCTTGATGGAGCAAGGCATCACGCTGGTGGTGGTGACGCACGATGGCGAGATCGGCGCGCGCGCCAAACGCCAGATACACATGCTGGACGGACGGATTTTGTCAGATGAATCGAATTGATTTGATTCAAAGTAAATCCTTTTCCCGTCATTCCGGCGCAGGCCGGAATCCAGTGTTGTTATTAAATATGCAGTTGGTTTTTGTTCCGCTACGCGGGGCTTGTTCAATTTGCTGGATTCCGGCCTGCGCCGGAATGACGCGGTAAATGAAACTCACCGACACCCTGCAATTTGCCTCCGGCAGTTTGCGCGGCAATCCGACACGCACTTTGCTGATGATACTGGCGATGTCCATCGGCGTGGCGGCGGTGGTGGTGCTCACCGCGCTGGGCGAGGGCGCGCGCCTGTACGTCATCAACCAGTTTTCTTCGCTCGGCAGCAATCTCGTCATTGTGTTGCCCGGACGCACCGAAACTGCGGGTATTGGCCCCGGCATGATGAGCGGGCAGACACCGCGCGAAATTTCGCTGGATGATGCGCAGGCGCTGTTGCGCAGCCGAGCCGTCAAGCGCATCGCGCCGCTGACCATAGGCTCGTCCAATATTTCGCGCGATGCGCTGAACCGCGAAGTGGTCGTGCTGGGCTCGACTTCCGAATTGCTGGAAGTGCGCCACATGGTGATGGGGGCGGGAAAATTTCTGCCTGCGGGCGACATTCGCGAGAGCGCCTCGGTGTGTGTGCTGGGCACAAAAATCAAGCAGGAATTATTCGGCAACGCGCAGGCCGTGGGGCAGTGGGTGCGCCTCGGCGACCGGCGTTTTCGCGTGGTCGGCGTGATGTCTTCGCAGGGCGAATCCATGGGCTTCAACACCGATGAGATCGTCATCGTGCCCGTCGCATCGGCGCACCAGTTGTTCAATACCTCCGGCTTGTTCCGCATTCTGGTCGAAGCCAAAAACCGCGACTACATCGAGCAAACCAAGAAAGATGCGGAAGACATCATGTTCCAGCGCCACAGCGGCGAGAAGGACGTGACGGTCATCACTCAGGATGCCGTGGTCGCCACCTTCGACCGCATCCTCACCGCGCTGACCATGGCCGTGGGCGGCATCGCCGCGATCAGTCTGGCGGTGGCGGGCGTGCTCATCATGAACGTGATGCTGATCGCCGTGGCGCAACGCGTCAAAGAGATCGGCCTGCTCAAAGCGCTGGGCGCGCCCGGCAAACAAATACGCATGCTGTTTTTTGCCGAAGCGGCGTTGCTCTCAACCGTTGGTAGCCTGGCGGGCTTGGTGCTGGGCTATGCGGGCAGCATGGTCATCGCGCAAATCTATCCGAGCTTGCCCGTCAGCCCGCCGTGGTGGGCGGTGCTCGCCGCCTGCGGCACGGCACTGGTCACGGGCATCCTGTTCAGCGTGTGGCCCGCGCGGCGCGCGGCAAAGCTCGATCCGGTGGCTGCGTTGGCGGGGCGATGATTATTCCACTGACATTTCTATTGATCGGACTGTCCCCTCGCCCGCTTGCGGGAGAGGGTTAGGGAGAGGGTGTGCTCATGAAAAAACCACCTCGGATTTTACCCCACCCTCTCCCCCAACCCCTCTCCCGCCAGCGGGCGAGGGGAGTAAATTCAGCGAGGCGATGATATGTACTTCCGCGACTTCCTCACGCTGACCACCTCCAGTTTCCTCACCTCGCGCATGCGCAGTTTCCTCACCGGGCTGGGCATTGCAATCGGCGTGGCGGCGGTCATATTGCTCACGTCCATCGGCGAGGGCTTGCACCAGTTCATGCTGTCCGAGTTCTCGCAGTTCGGCACCAACATCATCAGCGTGCAACCCGGCAAAACGCAGACGCAGGGCGGCAATGTCGGCATCTTCGGCTCGGTCAGGCCGCTCACGCTGGAGGACGCGGATGCTTTGCGCCGCCTGCCTTACGTGGAACATGTCATCCCCGGACTGATGGGCAATGCCGAAGTACGCGCCAACGGCCGCACGCGGCGCACCATGGTGTTGGGCGAGGGGCGCGATTTCGGCATCGCGTTCACCATGAAAGTGAAAAGCGGCAGCTTCTGGACGGATGCCGACGACGAACAGGCGCGCGCGCAAGTGGTGATCGGTTCCAAGATCGAGCAGGAACTCTTCGGCGGCATGAATCCGCTGGGGCAATATCTGCGCGTCGGCGGACAGCGCTACCGCGTGGTCGGTGTGATGGAATCGAAAGGGCAAATCCTCGGCATGGACATGGACGACACCGTGTTCATCCCCGCCGCGCGCGCGATGGAGTTGTTCAACCGTCCCGGCCTGATGGAAGTCAACGTCAGCTACCGCGCCGATGTGGACGCGAACACCATCATCCGTCTCATCAAAGAGCGCATGACCGAAAGGCACGGGCGCGAAGACTTCACCGTCATCTCGCAGGAACAAGCGCTGGAAGTGCTCAGCTCCGTGCTCGACATCATCACCTTCGCCGTCGGCGCGCTGGGCGGCATTTCGCTGCTGGTCGGCGCGGTTGGCATTCTCACCATCATGACTATGGCCGTCAGCGAACGCACCGCCGAAATCGGCCTGCTGCGCGCGCTGGGCGCGCAGGAAAAACAAGTGCTGATGCTGTTCCTCGGCGAAGCCATCATCCTCTCCGCGCTGGGCGGCGTGATGGGGCTGCTCATCGGCATCGGCATCGCGCAGGGATTGCATCTGCTGTTCCCCGCACTGCCGGTGCATACGCCGTGGCTGTACGCGGTGCTGGCGGAATTGACGGCGATTACGATTGGGCTGGCGGCGGGCGTTGCACCGGCGATGCGCGCGGCGCGGCTGGATCCGGTGGAGGCGTTGCATGCGGAGTGAAGCAGATTTGATGTTTTTTTCAGGCAGCATCACGGGAACGCCCGTCAAATGGCGATCTACAATGTATTTATGTGGAGATTGGCGTATTTGCTGGCTTGCGGATGTGTTGGGTATTTTATTTTCATGCCGGATAGGTCGTCATGCGCGCTGACACCTGCGACATCTTCTGCGCCGTGGTCGATAACTACGGCGACATCGGCGTGTGCTGGCGCTTGGCGCGGCAGTTGGCGCACGAACACGATGTGAGCGTGCGGCTGTGGGTGGATGATCTGCGCAGCTTCGGCAAGTTGTGCCCGGAGTTGGATGCGGGGCTAGAGGAGCAGCGGTGTCGCGGGGTGGAGGTGAGGCGGTGGGACGATAAGACTTTCTGCGTACCTGCAAACCCTCTCCCGGCCTATCGGCCACCCTCTCCCGCTTGCGGGAGAGGGGTTGGGGGAGAGGGTGTTGCCGACTTGGTGATCGAGGCGTTTGCCTGCCGTTTGCCACAGCCTTACCTCGAAGCCATGGCGGCGCGAGAACGCAAGCCGGTGTGGATTAATCTCGAATACCTTTCCGCCGAAGATTGGGTGGAGGGTTGCCACAATCTGCCTTCGCCGCATCCATCTTTGCCGCTGACCAAATATTTCTTCTTCCCCGGTTTCACCGACAAGACGGGCGGGTTGTTGCTGGAGCGCGAGTTGTTGGCGCGGCGCGATGTCTTCCAGACCGGAGCGCAAACGGATTACTGGCGCAATTTGGGTGTGCCTGAGCGCGTGCAAGGCGAGCTGCGCGTGTCGATGTTCAGCTATGAGAACGAGGCGATGGAAGGTTTGTTGCGTGGCTGGGAGCAGGGCGCGCAGCTTGTCACGGTGCTGTTGCCGGAAGGTCGTTCTTTGCCGCAGGTGGTGGGGTTCTTCGGGCAATCTGCTGGCAAGGCAGGCGATACTTGGCAGCGCGGCAATCTGCGCGTTCACGTATTGCCCTTTGTCGAGCAGGAGCGTTACGACGAGTTGCTGTGGGCGTGCGACGTGAATTTTGTGCGCGGCGAGGATTCTTGCGTGCGGGCGCAGTGGGCGGGCAAACCTTTTGTCTGGCAGATTTATCCGCAGCACGACGGGGTGCATCTGGAAAAACTGGAGGCGCTGCGGGCGCGTTATACGGCGGGGCTGCCGCCTGAAACCGCACTGGCGGTGCGGGATTTGTGGCTAGCCTGGAACGGCGGGCCGGACATTGCCGCTGCGTGGCAGGGCTTTGCGGCGCAGCGGGAAGTGCTGACCCGGCATGGTGCGGAATGGGCGCGCAGGCTGTCATCCAATAACCTCGCGTTGAATTTGCTGGATTTTTACCATCAAACTGAATAGAATCCGCGCCTTGAATTTTAGGGGCAGTAAACATGAAAACAGCACAAGAACTCCGCGCCGGTAACGTCATCAATGTTGGCGGCGAACCCATGGTTATCCTGAAAGCCGATTACAGCCGTTCCGGTCGTAACGGTTCGGTGGTCAAGATGAAAATGAAGAATCTGTTGACCGATTCCGCCAAGGAATGGGTTTATGCGGCGGACGACAAGTTCGACCAGATCATCCTCGACAAAAAAGAATGCACTTACACCTACTTCGCCGACCCGATGTATGTGTTCATGGACACCGAGTACAACCAGTACGAAGTGGAAAAAGAAAACGTCGGCGACGTGGTGAATTATCTGGCCGACGGCATGGAAGACATCTGCGAAGTGGTGTTCTACGACGGCAAGGCCATCTCGGTCGAATTGCCCAACACCATCGTGCGCGAGATCGAGTACACCGAACCCGCCGTGCGCGGCGACACTTCCGGCAAGGTGATGAAGCCGGCGCGCCTGAAAGGTTCCAACTTCGAGTTGCCCGTGGCGGCGTTCATCGAAATCGGCGACAAAATCGAAATCGACACCCGCACCAACGAGTACAAGAAACGCGCGAACTAAGTCAGCTTGGTTGTTGCGCAAAACAAAAGAGCCGCTGCGAAGCGGCTCTTTCTTTTTCCCCGCAGATTACACAGATTAAACAGATTTCAAAATCAAAATCCAGCATAGTTTGAATTGGTTTTTAATCTGCGTGAATCTGTGTAATCTGCGGGCAAGTGTTTTTATGGTTTTTCCACGCTATACACCACCACCAGCTTGTGCGTTGCGCCCGCTGCCAGCGTGACTACGTTCTCCATGGCGTTGCCGCTTTCCACGCACACCATGCCGCGATGGCCGTCGTGGCCGAAGTCGCCCATTTTGTCGGCTTTCTCCGTCCACGGGTTCCACACCACCGTCGATTGGCTGCCTTGCTTGGCGATGCGGATTACGCGGTTCAGACCTTTATCTTCGATCAGACAGTTGGCGGCAGTGTTGACATACACGCTATCCACTTCGCTCTCGATGACGATGCCGTCCTGCTGGGTGAAGCGCGCGAAGTCTTTTACTTTGTCCAGATATTCGCAGTTTTCCAGACCGCGCACCGTCATCTGCGCCACATCGCTGATGTGGAAATAAGTGTGCAGCGCTTCGCCGAGTTCAAACGCTTCTTTGCCGCTATTGGTGGTGACCAGTTCGACGCGCAAGGCTTTGCCCACGGTCACTTCCAGTTGCACCGTGCAGGCGTGCGGCCATTGCGCGCGGGTGGTGTCGTTTGCTATCAGGCCGAAACGCAGGAAGGTTGCACCGTCAGCCATAGCTTTTGTTTCCAGCACTTGCCACGGCACGGTGCGCGCGAAGCCGTGGCCGGGCAATTTGCTGTCGTGCTTGTGCGCGCCGAACCACGGCCAGCAGATCGGCACGCCGCCGCGTATGGATTTGCCCGGCGCGAATTTGGCCAGCTTGGACAGCCAGATCACCGGCTGTTCGCCGTTGGGTTGGAAGGTGACGATGTGCGCGCCTTGCAAGGCGATGCTGGCGGTGGCGTGCGCATTGTTGATCTCGGCGAACACCAGTCCGCCTTCTGTTTCGATAAATTGCAGATGATTAGTGATGGCGAAGTTTTGATTCAGGGCTTGCAAAGTCATTATGTGTTGTTCCAGATTAAAAAATGTTATTCGGTTGGAGGAGAGGTCTTGAGAATCTCTTCCAGCGTGGTGAGTCCGGCGGCGATTTTTTGCGCGCCGGAAATGCGCAGCGGCTTCATGCCTTCGCGGCTGGCTTGCTCGCGTAGTGCGGCGATGTTGGTTTCACTTGTGATGAGTTTGCGCAGTTCCGGCGACATGAGCAGGATTTCATAAATGCCGATACGCCCGGAATAGCCCGTCATGCGGCATTCCAGACAGCCTTCCGCGTGTTGCAGTTGCGGCGGTCGTGCGGCTTTCCACGGTGCGACCAGATGATCCCACAGTTCGTTGTCGCTTTCCTGCATGGCTTGCGGTTGCTTGCAGTGCGGGCACAGCGTGCGCACCAGACGCTGTGCCATGATGCCCAGCAGCGTGGCGTTGAGCAGGTATGGCGGCACGCCCAGATCGAGCAGGCGGGTGATGGCGGAAGGCGCGTCGTTGGTGTGCAAGGTCGAGATCACCAAGTGGCCGGTGAGCGCGGCCTGGATCGCCATGTCGGCGGTTTCCAGATCGCGTATTTCGCCCACCATGATGATGTCCGGGTCTTGTCGCATCAGCGCGCGCACGCCCTCGGCGAAGCCCAGATCAAGCCCTTGCTGAATCTGCATCTGGTTGAACGCGGGTTCCACCATTTCGATGGGATCTTCCAGCGTGCACACGTTCACTTCCGGTGTTGCCAAACTCTTGAGCGTGGAATACAGCGTGGTGGTTTTGCCTGAGCCGGTGGGGCCGGTGACCAGAATGATGCCGTTGGGTTTGCCGGTCATCATTTCCCAGCGCGCGCGGTCATCCTCGGAAAACCCCAGCTCGGAAAAATCGCGCATCAACACTTCCGGGTCGAAAACGCGCATCACCAGTTTCTCGCCGAACGCGGTTGGCAGGGTTGACAGACGCAGTTCGATCTCCTGTCCGTTTTCGGTGCGCGTCTTGATGCGACCATCCTGCGGGCGGCGCTTTTCCATCAAGTCCATGCGCCCCAGCAACTTGATGCGGCTGGTCATGGCAGTGATCACCGACATCGGCAGTTGATGTACCTGATGCAACACGCCGTCGATGCGGAAGCGCACGATGCCGAGTTCGCGTCGTGGTTCCATGTGAATATCCGATGCGCGTTGGTCGAAGGCGTATTGCCACAGCCAATCCACGATGTGCACGATGTGTTGGTCGTTGGCATCGAACTGCTTGCTGGTCTTGCCCAGATCAACCAGTTGCTCGAACGAAGACAGGGTGGAAGTATCGGGAGTTGCTTTGGTCGCGCTTTTAACCGAGCGTGCCAGATTGTAGAACTCCACCAGATAGCGGCTGATGTCGGTGGGTGAAGCTAATACGCGCTGGATATTTTTGCGCGAGATTTGTTTCAGCATGGACTCCCAGTCGCGCAAGAACGGCTCGGCAGTTGCCACCACCAAATCGTTGCGATCCATGCGAATCGGCATGATGGTGAAGCGCGTTGCGTACTCAATCGACATCATGTCGCTCATGTTGGCGAAGTCGATCTTCAGCGGGTCAATGTGCAGATATTCCAGGCCGACTTTTGCTGCCATCCATTCAGTCAGCATATCCAGCGTCAGAATACGCTGCGGCGGTATCAGTGACTTCCAGCTTTTATCGGAGATGGTAACCAGCGGATGCACATCCTGCCGGTGAATGCGCCGCTCGGCGATCAGCGCATCGGCCTCGTCTTTGCCGACCATGCCGTCGGCGACCAGCATGCCCAGCACTTCCGCCAGTTTCAGTTTATGTTCTGGAACGCTGTGAGCCATATTCAAGCCTTGAAAAAAGTTTGGCGGACTATACCGTTATCGCGCGGGGGCTTCAATAAAGTTGGGTGTTTGCATGTCTGCCCCGCGTCCGTAACGGACACGGGTTTCGCATATAAACAAAATAAACCCATCTTGGCGGGGGAGATTTTTGGCGGGAATTTACTTGGCGCGAGGTTTGGGGGGGATGGTGCGTTCCGGGTCGCCGGCGCGGGCGTTTTGCACATAGCGCCCCAAGTGGCGGTCGGTTTTGGCGATGTGGCCAGTGAACCAGTCGAGTAACAGCAGTTGCGTGCGGAACGAAAGATGGGCCATGTCGCTTTTGCCTTCGTCTGCTTCTTCTTTGTAGGCCACAAAGTTGTCGATAAAACGCTTGTGCTCCAGCAAATGGCTTTCGAGCAGCGGGTAGCCGATGCTGCGCATCAGGTTTTCTTCGGCACTCTCGCTTTCCTCGTGGTGGCCTGCCAGATAGGCGAAGGCTTCACGGATGGCCTGGTTGTCCTGTTTTTCCATGATGGAGATGAGCTCGTTGACTTTGCCGAACAATTGTTTGTGCGACGCGTCAATTTCTTCGATGCCGACCTGGAATTCATCGCGCCATTCCAGATGCGAATTCAGTTCGCCGGTGGTGAAGTGCTGTCCGGTGGCGAGGTAATTTTCGCAGCGTGCCAGATAGAGGCGTGCGGGAATGTCTTTGGGGGTGGTTTCTATGCATTGCGCGAGCAGCTCCATAGCGCGCGGAATTTCGTTCAAATGATAGTAGGCGATCGCCGCTTCAAACTTGTCCTTGGTGGCGCGTTTGCCGTCGCGCACTTTGACGGGGTCGTTGTCAAAAACCTCGTAGATGGAGAGCGGTTGCGTTTTGCCTTTGACGCGAATGCGGTCGAGGAAGCGGATGTCGTATTTCGACGGATTGACCAGATCGTACAGCGTGTTCTGGCTGATGAGCAGCGGCGTGCGATAGGTTTTGGTGGCTTCTTCGATGCGCGCGGTCAGGTTGACGGCATCGCCGATCACGGTGCTTTCCATGCGGTTCGCCCCGCCCACCGTGCCTATCATGACGATGCCGGTGTTGAGCCCGAAACCGATCTGGATCGGTTCATAGCCGGCGCGCGAGCGTCCGGTATTGTATTCGTCCAGCTTTTCCAGCATGTGGATGGCACCGCTTAACGCATCGTCAGCCCCATGCGTGAACAGCGCCATGATGGCATCGCCCATATACTTGTCGATGATGCCGCGATGCTGGCTGATGACCGGTTCGATCTGGCTGAGATACGAGTTGAGGAACTCGAAATTCTCGGAGGGGGTCATGGATTCGGACAGCGGCGTGAAATTGCGGATGTCCGAAAACATGATGGTCAGCTTGCGCTCTACCTGATCGCCGAGTTTGACATCGACGATGTTGTCTCTTTCCAGCAGTGTGAGCAGTTGGTGCGGAATCAGGCGCGCGAAGGCCTGTTCGGTCTGTTGCAATTTGACGAGCGATTGCTCGTAATCGGCGACGGCTTTTTTGCGCAGTTCTATTTCATTTTCCAGCTTGTCTTTGGTGGCGCTCAGTTGTGCCGTGCGGCGCGTCACTGTCCACTCTGCACGCGACGATCGGCTGGCGATGGAAAGTATCGAAGCGATCAGGATGCCCGTGAGGAAGGTGATCCATTGCAGGCTGAGTTCGGTGAAATAGATGGCAAAAACCAGCAAGCCAACGACAACAATAACCGCCAATGCCGAAATGAACGGCTTGACGCTACGAAACATATTGCGGGTAAGCATTGTTGTTATCCCTTATATACATCGGGTCAGTTCTGGATAATTCACCCGAAGCTGACTCCTCCTTCGCGTAACTTTAACAGACAAATGCTTTATTTCTAAATTCGAGCAGGCTCTGGACGGACACGCGCAAGCAAACAAAAATTTTATGCGAACAGAGTATTGAACAGGCGCAGACAGTTTAGAGTTCGCCAAAATATTTCAATAACCCGAACGGGGAATTCACGCTGCCTGCGGCGGGCCAAGTGGCAGGTGACAAGGTCGGATCGATATAGCCGTAGGACGCGATGATGCCCGTCATTCCGGCCGCCTGTGCCGCCTGCATATCGCGCAGGTCGTCACCCAGATAGAGACAATTTTCCGGGGCAACGCCCATCAGCCTGGCGGCATGCAACATCGGCATCGGGTGCGGCTTGGCGTGTTCGCAGGTGTCGCCGCTGACCAGGCAGGCCGCGCGTTTGGCGTAGCCCAGCTTTTCCATCAATGGCACGGTGAAGCGGTGCGGCTTGTTGGTGACGATGCCCCAGGGCAAATCGCGCTGTTCCAGCTCGGCGATTAGCGCCGACATGCCGGGAAACAGGCGCGTGCGGTCGCAAATATGCGCCTCGTAATGTTGCAGGAAATCATTGCGCGCCTGTTCGTAGTCCGGCGCGCCCGGCTCTATGCCGAGGCCCAGTTTGAGCAAACCGGGCGAGCCGTGCGAAGCCATCGGACGGATCGCGGCCTGCGTCAAGGCGGGTACGCCGCGCAGGCTCAGAACATGGTTCAGCGCCTCGCCCAGATCGGGCGCGGTGTCGGCAAACGTGCCGTCCAAATCGAAGAGGACAGCTTCAATCACGTTGGGTTGCCACCATGTAATTGACGCTGGTGTCGTGTCCGAGTGAATACGATTTATCCAGCGGGTTGTAGCTCATACCGGTCACGTCAGTCACGTTCAGCCCGGCATTGCGACACCATTGCGCCAGCTCGGATGGTTTGATGAATTTGGCGTAATCGTGCGTGCCGCGCGGCAACAGATTGAGCACGTACTCCGCACCGAGAATGGCGAACAGATACGATTTCGGATTGCGGTTGAGCGTGGAGAAAAATATCTGGCCGCCCGGCTTCACCAGCTTGGCGCAAGCCGCCACCACCGCAGCGGGATCGGGCACATGTTCCAGCATTTCCATGCAAGTCACCACGTCGTAATGCGCCGGGCGTTCCTCGGCCAACGCTTCCACCGCCACTTTGCGGTATTCCACCTGCTTGCCGCTTTCCAGCAAATGTAACTTGGCCACTTGCAGCGACTTGTCGGCGAGGTCGATGCCCGTCACCGTTGCGTCCAGTCCCGCCATGCTCTCGGACAGGATGCCGCCGCCGCAGCCGACATCCAGCACCGTCTTGCCGGAAAGCCCCGCGATGCGGTCGATGTAGCCCAAACGCAGCGGATTGATTTCGTGCAGGGGCTTGAATTCGCTGTTCGCGTCCCACCACTTGTGGGCGAGTTGCGAGAATTTTTCGATTTCGACGGGATCGGCGTTGGACATGATGGATGACCGTGATAAATAAGGGAATGCGCTGAATGTAACAAATCCACCGCCAATTATACATAGCAACATAAATCTACTGCGCGAACCGGCATCGGGGTCGCGCGGTGCTCGGCATCCTCGTGTACTAAATGTACACTCCGGTGCCTGCGCTCCGGGCTCCCCCGATGTCGGCTCGCTCGCTACGATTTCTGTTGCTATGTATAAAAAGGGCGGCGCGACTTATCCGATTTTTTTGTCGCATAATGTTCCAACCTTGATGCATTCGGCATAAAGAAGCCGCCCATCAGGCAGGCCGAGTTGAGCCGATATACTTTTGCCGCACAGGAGCGTAACCATGGAAAAGTCTATGCACGAACCTTCCACTCTCCCCTGGTTCAGGGACGAGCTGCGCAGAAAAATGGCCGAACTGGAGCAGGAAATTGCCGCGCACCGCCACACACTGGATTTGCTGCGCCAGACCGAAAATGCTTACGGGCGCTTCGTGCCCCACCAGTTGCTGCGCTTATTGCACGCGGAAAGCATTCTCGATCTGGAACTGGGTGAGCAGACCGAGCGCACCATGACTGTGATGTTTTCCGACATCCGCGACTTCTCCCACCTGTCTGAAGATTTAACCCCGCAGCAAATCTTCGCGTTCATCAACTCGTTTCTGGGCGAGATGGAGCCGGTCATCAGCGAGCACGGCGGTATCGTCGATAAATACATCGGCGACGCAATCATGGCGCTGTTTCCCTCGGGTGCGGACGCGGGCTTGCAAACCGCCATCGCCATGCTGGCGCAGTTGCAGATATATAACGCGGGAAGAGTGCGCGCCGGATACCGCCTGATCCGCATCGGCATCGGCCTCAACACCGGCATCGTCATGCTGGGCACGGTCGGCGGCACGCAGCGCATGCAGGGCACGGTGCTCGGCGACGAAGCCAACCTCGCCGCGCGTTTGGAGGAAACCACCAAGGTCTATCAAACCCCGCTGCTCATCAGCGAACACACGCTGTGCGCGCTGGCGGATGAATCGAAATATTGCATCCGCTTCCTCGACCGCATCCGCGTCAAAGGCAAAACCCAGCCGCAATCCGTGTATGAAGTGTTCAACAACGACGAGCCGCAAACGCGCAACGGCAAACTGGCCACCCGCAACATATTCGAAGAAGCCGCCGCCTACTACCATCTCAAGGTCATGGACAAAGCCATCCCCTTGTTCGAAGCCTGCCTGCAACAAGTCGCCGACGACAAACCCGCGCAAATTTATCTGAAGCGTTGCCGCGATTTTCAAAAATCCGGGCATCACGCCAGCACCGGCGAACTCGGTGCAACCCTGGAATGGCGCGACGAATTTCTGGTGGGTGTCGAAGAAATCGACAAGCAACACCACGAGCTGCTGGCCAATATCAACCAGCTCGCGCACACCATCGCCAGCGGCGACACCTCAAGTCTGGACGATGTGCTGGAATTTCTCGCCGACTACGTTCATTTCCACTTCGACAGCGAAGAAAAAATCATGCAAGAACTGCACTACCCGCTGATGGTCGACCACCTGCACGAACATAAAAAACTCATCGCAAAATTCACCCGCCTCAAAAGCGAAATCACCGGCGGCAAACACGACCCGCTCTACTTGGGCTTCCAGATACAACTGTTCCTGTTCGACTGGTTCGCTAACCACACCACCAAAACCGACCGCCATCTCGGACGATTCATTCGCGCGCTCGAACAAAAAGCGGGCGCGGCGAAGGCGATTTAACGGTTTCAAAACTCAAAGGTGATCCCCATGAAAAAACTGAAAAACGAAAACGCCTTGTTCAAAGAAGCCCTGCACGCCGGCGTGAAATACGCCGAAGGGCGCGGCGTAGTCGAATTCGAAGCCACCGACTCCGCCAGCGAAAAACTGCTCTACATCTACCGCCTGCTGGTTCACGACAAAGTCATCCAACCCCTGCCCGAAGACCAAGTCGCCGAAAAAACCATGCGCCACAAACTGGCCATCTGGTATTCCAAACAACTGCCCAAGGATCATCCGCTGCTGTCGTAGGGGTGTGGCAATATGCCCCATGTTTCAATAACCCATTTGCACAAAACCCGTCATACCGGCGCAGGCCGGTATCCAGTGGCTTTATAAAAAATGCCGTTGATTGTGTAGATCGGAAGAGCGTCGTGTAGGGAAAGAGTGTAGATCTCGGTGGTCGCCGTATCATTAAAAAAAA
>FZPU01000006.1_pt1 | contig 30406 bp, 27 predicted proteins | sample 1534781 | NCBI WGS metagenome assembly FZPU01 (sample SAMEA104161949, study PRJEB21768) | metagenome | isolation source: underground water
TTTTTTTTTAATGATACGGCGACCACCGAGATCTACACTCTTTCCCTACACGACGCTCTTCCGATCTCTGGAACCCCTCAGGGCGATTGCATCGACTGCTTCCAGTGTGTGCAAGTCTGTCCGACCGGCGTGGATATTCGCGACGGCCAGCAACTGGGTTGTATTACTTGCGGACTGTGCCTGGATGCCTGCGATGCCATTATGGACAAGGTCGGCAAGCCGCGCGGTTTGATCCGCTATGCGTCGCTGGACGAACTATCGGGTAAGCCGCACAAAAAGTTTTATCAGCATCCTCGCACGCTCGTGTATGTAGGCATTATTTTTATCGCGCTGGCCGGTATCGTGTACGGTCTGACTCACTTGGGCTCGATGACCTTGAGCGTGATCCCGGAGCGCCAACCGCTGTTTGTCAGCATGAGCGATGGTTCGATTCAGAACAAGTATGATTTCAAAGTACTCAACAAGACAGACAAAGACCTCCACGTGAAGGTGATCGCTGAAGGCGGCATTGCGGGACAAGTGATCGTCGGGGCAGAAGAAAATCCGTTGACGCACCACGGTCGCGGAACTTCCTTCTCTATCTTCATCAAAGCTCCGGGTGCGAACGTCAAACAGGAAGTGACCCCGATCGAATTCAGGGTTGAAGCGATTGAAGATCCGACCGTGTTTGCAGAGTACAGCAGTAAATTCAATGGCCCTAAACGTTAACAGGAGTAATGGCAATGATTTCTCAAAGCAATAAATCCGGGCTGCGCAATCCTTGGGTGTGGGGCATGGTGGCTCTGATTCTGGTGGTGCTATCGGTGAATGCCACTTTTATTTGGTTTGCCAGCAAAGGGACAAAATCGGCTCTTATCGAACGTGACTACAAAACCAAGGATCGCAAATCGAACGAATTGCTGTTGAGTGAACTCAGGACGCAGCAAGCGTTAGCCTGGCAAACCGAGATCAAGAAGCCCGACTCCATCGTGATGGGCACGCCGACAGCTTACGAAATTACCATCAAAGACCGCGACGGAGCGCCAGTGACTGGAGCGCTGAATGTGGAAGCATACCGCGCATCCGATGCCACTCAGGATTTCACCACAGCCTTCAAGGAAGTGGCTCCCGGTCGTTATCAGGGCTACATCAACTTCCCGCTCAAAGGCTATTGGGAGCTGCATATCCGCGTGCAGCGTGGTGAAGAGCGCTTCGGGGTCGATACGGACAGGTTCATGGTCTCGGCAGCGTCGTAGTTGAAAGGTAGTCTGCATGACGCAGCATAGCCATTCTGCCACGGGCGGTTGTTTCCATTGCAGCTTACCAATTCCGCATGACGCGCAATTTCACGCGCGTCTGGAGGATGCCGAACGGGACTTCTGCTGCTTCGGCTGCCAGTCGGTGTGCAGTGCCATCTACGAAGCCGGACTGCAAGGCTATTATCAGCGCACGCCGGATGGCGTGTTGCTCGCCCCGCCGCCCGAGCTGCCCAAAGATATCGAGATATACGACTTCGATGAAGTGCAGCAGGAATTTACCACCTGTTCCGGCGATATCCGCGACATTCATCTGCTGGTCGAAGGTATTCATTGCGCCGCCTGCGTTTGGCTCATCGAGCGCGGATTGAATCGGGTTCCCGGCGTGCAGTCTGCCGATGTCAATCTGGCAGCAAAGCGCTTACACCTGCGCTGGGATAATTCGCGCAGCAAACTTTCCGACCTGATTCGTGCGCTGGCCAAAATCGGCTACGCGGCCGTGCCTTATGATCCAGAAAGTGCCGAAGGTGTAATCAAGAAGGCCAACCGCGCCATGCTCTACCGCCTGTTCTTCGCGGGCTTTGCCATGATGAACATGCTGTGGATTTCCATCGCGCTATACAGCGGTGCGGATCAGGACGAGTTCCGCCAGTTTTTCCACTGGATGGGGCTGGCGCTGGCGACCCCGACCTTGTTGTACTCCGGGTATCCGTTTTATCGGGGTGCGATCGGCGGCTTGCGCGGCGGCCATCTCACCATGGATATGCCGATTGCAATTGGCTTGACCGTGACCTACGCCTATTCGCTGTACGTGACAGTAAGTCGCAGTGTCGTGGGCGAAGTCTTTTTTGATACCGTTACCAATCTCATTTTCGTGATTCTGATCGGGCGCTATCTGGAAGGCATGTTCCGCCATCAGGCGGTCTCCGCCACCAAGCGCTTGATGGAATTGCAGCCGCGTGTCGCTATCGTCATGCGTGACGGGCAGGAGCAGATGACCCCGATACGCGGCGTAAAGCTTGGCGATCACGTGCTCGTCAAGCCGGGCTACAAAGTGCCGGTGGATGGCATCGTGCTGGAAGGTCACAGTACGGTGGACGAAGCCATGCTCAGCGGCGAATCTGCGCCGGTGAGCAAATCGGCGGGCGCGCAGGTATTCTCGGGCACGGTGAATAGCAATGGCGCTTTATTGGTAGAAGTGAGAGCGCAGTTGCAGGACACAACCTTGTCCAAGATCATCCGCTTGGTGGAAGAAGCGCAGTCATCAAAAGCCCCCATACAGCGTCTTGCCGACAGCATCGTGCCGTGGTTCGTGCTGGTCACGATCATTTGCGCGACGATTACTTTCTTTATCTGGAACAGCCAGGATTTCGAGATCGCGCTAATGGCGGCGACCTCGGTGCTCATCATCACCTGTCCCTGCGCGCTGGGCATGGCGACCCCGATGTCCATTGCGGTCGCCTCCGGCCTGGGAGCCAGACACGGCATTCTGGTCAAGAACGGCCTGGTGCTGGAGACGCTGTCCAAGGTTACGCATTTCGTGTTTGACAAGACTGGCACGCTGACGGAAGGCAAGATGAGTGTGGCGCAGGTGCACGTGGCATCGGGCTGCGACGAGAATGAGGTGCTGTGTTACGCGGCGGCGGTAGAGCGCTATAGCGAACACAGCGTAGCCAAAGCTATTGTGGCGGAAACCGAGACAAGGCAATTGCAACACCGCGACATCGAGGCCAACGGATTCTGCGCCACGGCAGGGTTGGGCGTGGAAGCCAATGTGGGCGGGCTGAGCGTGCTGATGGGCAGTGCGGAATGGCTGACTCGGCGCGGCATCGCGCTGGATGCGGTCTTGCATGCCAAAGCACATGAACTGGAAACTCAGGCGATGAGCTGCGTCTATATGGCGCGGGACGGCAAGCATGTGGCGATCATCGCCCTGGCCGACCAGTTGCGCGGCGATGCATTTGCATTGGTGAGTGAATTGCGTGCCGCAGGCATCGGCATGACCTTGCTCAGCGGTGATCGCCGCCCTGTTGCCGAAGCCGTGGCGCGCCAACTCGGCGGCATGGAAGTGATCGCCGAAGTGTTGCCGCAAGACAAGGATCAGGTGATACAGCGTTTGCAGAAAAGCGGCAAGGTGGTGGCGATGGTGGGCGACGGCATCAATGACGCACCGGCTCTGATTCGTGCCGATGTCGGCATCGCGCTGGGTTCCGGCACCGACGTGTCGGTAGAGAGCGCGGACATCGTGCTGATGTACAACGAGCTGGACAAAGTGCGTCAGGCCACGCAATTGTCGCGCCGTACCTTGCTCACCATCAAACAGAATATCGGCTTGTCTTTCGTGTATAACGCCATCATGGTGCCGCTGGCGATGATGGCCAAGGTCAGCCCGCTGGTGGCGGCGATCAGCATGCCGATCAGTTCCCTGATCGTGATCGGCAACGCGGCCCGCATTCGCACGTTATTCAAAAAGCAGTGAGGTGATACGATGGACGTGATTTACAGTTTGATACCGGGCATGATGTTCTTCGGTGTGTTACTAGTTGTGGTGCTGGTGTGGGCGGTAAAGAAGGGGCAGTACGAAGACATGGAAGGCAATGCCAGCCGCATTCTGCTGGATGATGACGACGACATGCTGCGCGACTCGGACAAGCCCAAAAATGTGAACGCCGACAGCAAGTAGGCGTTCACCCCGCAGTTTATTTCAGCACTTCTCCATTCGCTATTAACGGGCGAACCAGCTTGTCAAAATCCTTGGGCGCAACGTATTGCAGCAAGGGTTTCTCACTGCCTCCCAGAGTGATGTCCAGACCGTTCTGCGGATACAACCAATGGATAATGCCGCTCTTGGTTTCCTTGATGCGCTGCGCCGGTTGACCGAAGCGCTTGAGGAAGATTGCATCCTCCACATGCGAGCCGGGCAGGTAAGTCAAACTGCTGATTGGTTTTGCGCGCATCATCGCAATGTCATCGGGAGTCATGGTGATCTTCTTGCCGCTGCCGGTCGATCCCATGCGCAAACCACGTTCGTACATACCGACCAGTTCGGCATCGGGAATGTCAATAGTCAGCACGATCTTGGAGCGCAGCCCGGCCATAGTGACTTGCTCGAAAAACACCTCGGCAATCATCTTTCCTTCAGGCGATCTGAACAGGCTGGGTTCGGCAGCCTCCTTGAAATGTTGCTCAGCCTCGTCTGCGGTAGAAACTCCCAGTGTCAGTCCGAACACGCGCACCATGTCGGGGGCCGGATGTTCGATATGCCAAGGCAAATCGTCGATGCGGTTGGGTTCTCTCGGCATAAAAAAAGAGCCGATCAAGAACAGCACCGACACGATGCCGACACCCCAATAAATTTTGCTTTCAGTGCTCATGGTTGGTTTGGAAGTTAAGTGGAATATTAAGCCGGAGCGGCGGACGGAGAAATGTAACCTTTGGGCAGCTTGCTGTGACGCGCCTGATACATTGAGTCGTTACCCAGCACGATCAGCACCAGCAGCGACACCATGAAGGGCAACAGCCCCATGCCGCCCAGGGTGGCGATGGTGGCGATCTTCGACCAGCCCATCAGTTTTGAGAACCAGTAGCCGCCGCCGAGTACGACGCAGGCGATAGACAGCAACCAGATAAAATATTTATTGCGCTTGTCGGCAACAACCCAATGCGCCTTCACAAAAATCGTTTCGTCTCCGACGGCGATATTCTTGGCCTTGAGCAAAATGTAGCCGGTGATGATGAACGAAGTAATCGGCACGATCAGCACCACCAGCGGAAAGGTGCTGAAAACGCCGAAGGTGGAAGCGAAAACCAGAATATGGTTGAACACCAGATTGATAAGAAATATCTCGTGTGGCCACTTGGCGCGGGTAATCTCATCCCGCGTGGCACTGTATTTCTGTGTCATATTAACCCCCTGTATTTTGTTATAGAAGTGCGGAGCGCAGGATACCCATTCCCGGGCGAATTTGGAATGAGTTAAAAAGAGGCTCTGGGATTTTCGACCAGAATGCGCAAACGCGGCAAATCCAGAATCTCGATGTAGCGGGCTTTGACTTGCAGCAAGCCCTCTTCCTGAAAGCGGGAAAAGGCGCGGCTGATGGTTTCCAGCTTGAGGCCGAGATAGCTGCCGATCTCCAGGCGCGACATTTTCAGGCGCAGTTCGGTGGAGATCATGCCCAGCGCGGCATTGCGTTGCGACAGGCTGAGAAGGAAGGCGGCGAGCCGTTCTTCGGCACGCATGGAGCCTAGCAACAGCATAATGCCCTGATCGCGCACAATCTTGCGGCTCATGATTTTGTGCAGATGGCGTTGCAGGCTGGGAATTTCCCGGCTCAATTGCACCAGCCGGTCAAACGGCAATTCGCACACTTCGCTTGGCTCCATGGCCACCGCCTCGCAGGTGTGCTGGTCGGTGCTGATGGCATCCAGCCCGATCATCTCTCCGGCCATCAGGAAGCTGGTCAACTGTTCGCGCCCGTCCTCGTGCAGGACGCGCGTTTTGAACGACCCGCTGTGGACGGCATGCAGCGATTGAAAAGAGTCGCCGGTGCGAAACAGGTAATCGCCAGTTGCGTAGCTGCGTTTACTGCCAATCAGCTGTTCGAGACGATTCAATTCGCCAATGGAAAGATCGGCAGGAAGGCAAAGCTCGCGCAGATTGCAATTGGAGCAGGAAGCTTTTAATTGTTTTGAAATAAGTGGCGGCACGTGCGTGGCTCAAGAAGGCTGATGACAGAGGTTATAATACTGGCTGTATTTTGACATATATCAAGACGACAATGCGGCTAACTGGCATAGTCTATAAATCTGGGGGGATGAGTAATGACCAAGGAAGTAAATCAACTGGTGGTGGATCTGGAGCTGATACGCAGGCTGGACAAGAATGGCCCGCGCTACACCTCTTATCCGACCGCCGACCGTTTTGACGACACATTCAACGCCGAAAAATACAGCCAGTGGGTGGGCAAGCGCAAACTCGAAGGCAAAAATCGCCCGCTGTCGCTCTACATCCACATCCCGTTCTGCAACACCCTGTGTTTCTACTGCGCCTGCAACAAAGTCATCACCAAAGACCGCAGCAAATCCGCCGAGTATGTGCGCTACCTCGTCAAGGAGATGGCGATGCAAGCCGCATTGCTGGGACAAGGCCAAGTGGTCGAACAACTGCACTTTGGCGGCGGCACGCCTACCTTCATGAGCGACGACGAGATACGCGAAGTGATGGCGGCGATACGCAGCAACTTCAAACTGGTGGAAGACGGCGAATATTCGATCGAGATCGACCCGCGCAAAGTCAGCGACGAAACCATCGCCTTGCTCGGCGCTGCCGGATTCAACCGCATCAGCGTCGGCGTGCAGGATTTCGACGAAGAAGTGCAGCGCGCGGTGAACCGCATTCAGAGCGAAGAAGAGACCATGCGCGTCATCAATGCGGCGCGCGCTAACGGCTTCAAATCGGTGAGCATAGACCTGATCTACGGCCTGCCCAAACAAACCCTGCAAGGCTTTGGCCGCACGCTGGACCGCATCATCGCGGTCAACCCGGATCGCCTGTCCATCTACAACTACGCGCACATGCCGACCATCTTCAAACCGCAGCGGCGCATCAATGAAGCGGACATGCCAGCCGGACAATTGAAGCTGGACATTCTCAGCATGGCCGTGAACAAACTGATCGCCGCAGGCTATGTGTACATCGGCATGGACCACTTCGCCAAACCGGAAGACGAGCTGGCCGTCGCGCAACGCCAGGGCAGATTGCACCGCAACTTCCAGGGCTATTCCACCCATTCCGACTGCGATCTGGTCGCGCTGGGCGTGAGCGCCATCGGCAAAATCGGCACGACTTACAGCCAGAACTACCGCGAGCTGGAAGACTATTACGGCGCGCTCGACCGCGACCAGTTGCCCATTATGCGCGGCATGGAATTGAACGACGATGACGTGGTGCGCCGCGCCATCATCCAGGCGCTGATGTGTCACTTCGAGCTAGGCAAGACGCAATTCAACACCAGCTATCAGATCGACTTCGACCAATATTTCGCCACCGAAATGAAGGAACTGGCCGAGTACGAAACAGAAGGATTGCTGGTGCTCGCGCCGCAACGCATCAGCGTCACACCCAAAGGGCGCATGCTGATTCGCAATATCTGCATGGTGTTCGACAAGTATCTGCGCACGCGACAGGAACATGCGCGCTACTCAAAAGTAATTTAGAAAAATGACTGGCGATTGGTAAAGCATACGCAAGGTCAAACCGAGGAGAACCCCGAATTTGCGGGGATAATATGACAAAAAAAGTAGATGATTTTCGACTGAAGCTCGGCAAAACCGAACTGGTTCCCATCATGATAGGCGGCATGGGCGTGGATATTTCCACCTCCGATCTGGCCTTGGAAGCAGCGCGTCTGGGCGGAGTGGGGCACATCTCGGACGCCATGTTGCCCACGGTATCGGATAGACGCTACGACACCGATTTCATCAAAGCCCGGCTGCAACTTTACAAGCCCAATATCGACAACAGCGACAAATCGTCGCTCAAGTTCGATCTCGGTCACATCGCCGAATCCACCCGCCTGCACGTGAACAAAACCATGGAGCGCAAACAAGGCTCCGGCATGATCTTCATCAACTGCATGGAAAAGCTCACCATGAGTTCGCCGCGCGAAACCTTGCGCGTGCGTTTGTGGGAAGCGCTTTCGGCGGGGGTCGATGGCATCACCTTGGCCGCCGGATTGCATCTGGGGTCGTTCGGTTTGATAGAAGACCATCCGCGTTTCCGCGATGCAAAACTGGGCATCATCGTTTCGTCTTTGCGCGCGCTGCAACTATTCCTGCGCAAAAACCTCAAGACCAACCGCCTGCCCGACTACGTGGTAGTGGAAGGCCCGCTGGCGGGCGGCCATCTGGGCTTCGGCATGGACTGGGCGCAATACGATTTGCGCACCATTACCAACGAAATCCACCAATACCTGCGCGACGAAAAACTGGATATTCCGGTGATTCCCGCAGGCGGCATCTTCACCGGCAGCGATGCCGCCGCCTTCCTGCAAGAAGGCGCGGGCGCGGTGCAAGTCGCCACCCGTTTCACCGTGGTCAAGGAGTGCGGCTTGCCGCTGGACGTGCAGCAGGAATATTTCAAAGCCAGCGAAAACGACATCGAAGTCAACGGCACCTCGCCCACCGGCTACCCCATGCGCATGCTGAAAAACAGCCCGTCCACCGGCTCCGGCATCCGCCCCGGCTGCGAGTCCTACGGCTATTTGCTGGATGCCAACGGGCGCTGCGAATACATCGAATCCTACAACCGCGAAGTGGCCGCCCACCCCGGCGAAAAGAAAATCACGGTCATGGACAAAACCTGCCTGTGCACCCACATGCGCAACTTCAAATGCTGGACCTGCGGACAACTGACTTATCGTTTGAAAGACACCACGCGCAAATTGGCCGACGGCAAGTATCAAACGCTGACCACCGAACACGTGTTCAAGGACTACCAGTTCAGCACCGGCAACAAGATCGCACTGCCGGATTAAAGCCGGATTTTCAAAACAGACCTGCCTAGAGATGCCCGTCAATAGGCGATCTACAATGGGTGTGGTGTGTAGTTTGGCTATTGACGGGCGTTACGGGGCAACTGCTATAGCGTCCTCTTCCCCGACAACGCTATTCGCCCCATTTTTTCATCAACGTCTGCTCCACTCCAAGGTGGTCGAGGATTCTGGCCACCACAAAATCCACCATGTCCGCCACGCTCTGCGGGTGATGATAGAAGCCGGGATTCGGTGGCATGATGGTTGCGCCCGCGAGTGACAGCTTCAGCATGTTCTCCAGATGGATCGCGGAGAACGGCATTTCGCGCGGCACTAAAATCAGGGTGCGTTTTTCTTTGAGCATCACATCGGCGGCGCGGCAGATCAGGTCGTCGCTGATGCCGCCCGCGATCTTGCCCAGCGTGCCCATGGTACAGGGGCAGACCACCATCGCGTCGCCGGGGTTGGAGCCGGAGGCCATGGGCGCGAACCAGTCCTGGCTGCCGAACACATTAAGTTCGCCGCTGAATTTTCCGAATCGCTCTGCTAACATTTGCTGCGCATCCTGCGGGCGACTCGGCAGGGTGAAATCCAGTTCCTGTTTGGCGACGATCTGCGCGGCTTGCGAATACACCAGATGCACGCGCTGTCCGCTTTGCAGCAGGCATTCCAGCAGGCGTATGCCGTAGGGCAGGCCGGATGCGCCGGTTAGGGCGAGGGTAATGGTTTGCATTTGTCGATCCATGTTGATGTGGTAACCTTTAATGGCACATTGACACTCTAATTGAATTTATGACTTCCTGGCTATCCGCTGTGCCGGATAGTGAGAAAAGCAAGAGCGAGTAAATTGAAGTTAAAGAATGCATGGCTTGTGAATTGTGGTCCTAAAATGCGTGCTGGTTAGGCCGGTTGAATATTTAAATCTCAGAGGTGTCATTACAAAATGAAGCGAAATATTGGAATCATCGCAGCGGTGCTGGCTGTCATTTCTTTGGTGGGTTGTGGAAGCGGAGGCTCTTCTGCGCCGGCTCCGACCAACGTGGTGGTTGTAGCGAAGGATAGCCGCATGTTCGTTTCGTGGGACATGACTTCAGGTGTTGAATACTGGTTGTATAAAGCGGCGGGCAACGGGGTCACCCCGGAAAGCTGCTCGGCTATGCCGTCATGCACCACGACATTGGCGGCAACCTCGCCGACCACTCTTTCCAGCCTGGCGAACGGCACGACCTATTCCGTTTCGATCAACGGCAGAATCAGCGGCGGCCCGGGCGGACCGGGTTCTGCGGCGGTATCGGCCACGCCCAGAGCGGCGGGTGGAACGTGGACGGCTCCGATCACCAACACCATTCCAAATACCACGGTATTGCGCGGTGTGGCGTATGGGGCCATGTATGTTGCTGCCGGGGACGGCGGAGCTTTGTATTCGGGGGCTGTTTATACCGTTATTGATGCGGTGGCCGGTGCTAAAACTGGTATTACGTGGAGTGCCTTGACTAATCCCTTTACCACAACTTTCAACGCGGTGAACTATGATAGCTACCGCGGGAAATATCTGAGCGTGGGGGCAGGAGGGGAGATCATAGGGATGACACCCTCTTCGTCCAGTACGTGGTCAGAACAGAAGACCGGCTATACAGGTGTTCAAAATCTCTTTGCCATTGCAAATAGCGGTTCGTACCTTACCACTGTTGCTACAGGTGCGAATGGCACGATCATCTACAGTGCCGACGGGGGGGCGAATTGGGCGGATAAGTCTGCGGCTGTTTCTCCAGCAAATCCGGGAACAGCGTTGAATGGCGTAACTTTCGGGTATGACTACACAAATTCGCGGTATGTTTTTGTTGCGGTGGGCGCATCGCGCACTTTGCTCTACAGCTTGGACTACGGCCTCACATGGACAGTAGGTACATGTGGCGCAACATGCTCCGGCACTCCCGCTCTTAACGGGGTGACATATGGTGCGACGGGGTCCGCCTCCGGCGTGTTCGTTGCGGTCGGTGCCAGCGGAACAGTACTCACAAGCCCAGATGGAATAACCTGGACACAGCAAACATCAATTCCACCAGCAACCTTGAATGCAGTCACCTATTCTTCTGGTCGCCGCTTCGTCGCTGTCGCCAATGACGGAAGTATCTACTACAACGAGTATGCCAACGCAGGGGTGACCTGGACTCAGGCGGTAACCGCTACGGGAATCGCACTCAATGCGGTTACACCAGGCGCTCTGTATGACTACTCGGCAGTCGGTGCAAGCGGAGTCAATCTGTACGCTGATTAGCGTTTCGCCGGATAGCGTCTAGCCACTCTTACACGAAGCCCCATCCCGTCAACGGGGCGGGGCTTCGTTCATGAATCTCGCCGCAATCAAACCGTTCACCGTACCGAACACCAGCGCTGCGCTGGCGAAGATCGGAATCAAATAGGCGATGCCGCTGTGCGGGATGAGCCACAGAAAGACCACGGCCATCTGCCCGGCGATGTGGGCGAAAGCGGCGAGGATGCTGTGGGTCACCGCGCCGAACCAGCGTTGCGGCAGGTGCATGGAAAGCGCGAGCGCGGCGAGGCTGCACACTGCGCCGGACAGGCTCAGAAAAAATCCCGGTGCGAGGAAGTTGCCGAACAGCAGACTGCCCGCGAGCACGCGCAGCAACGATACCCAAACCGCCGCACGCCAACCGTAACGCGCCAGCACGATCAGCGTGACGATGTTGGCCAGCCCCGGTTTCACGCCGGGCAAGGGCGTGGGAATGGCGTTTTCCAGCACGGTGAGGCCGAGCGCCACCGCCGCCATGCGCGCGATGTGGTGGTCTTCGGCGCTGGTGTCGAGTTTAATAATTGAGGCTGTCATATTTTTTTGCGCCGCCCTTCAGTTCCACGCTCACCTCGTTCGGTAAACAAATCGCGATTTCGCCTGCCTGTTGCAGCCAGCCCTGGCGCACGCAATATTGTCTGGGGCTGGGGTCGGAGGTGATGCGGGCTTTGCGTTTTTCTATGGTGATGATGCTGGTGCCGAGCGGGCCGGGGACTTCGATTTGCTGGTCGCGCGACAGTGGCACTTCGCGGAATATTTTGCCGCCGCTGCGGATGACGGCGGTGTCGGCCAGCTCGCCGTTCCATAGTTTGAGGGTGAGCAGCACAACGGCCATGCCACCGAGCAGCAGCGTCAGCCAGTCGCCGATTTTTAGGTGCAGCGTGTCATAAGAGCTCACGGTGGCGCACCAAAACCTGCTGTTGCGAATTGAAATGCTGTGCCAATTTTTCAGCGAGATAAACCGAGCGGTGCTGGCCGCCGGTACAGCCGATGGCCACGGTCAGATAACTGCGGTTGTCCGAAATGTAGCTGGGCAGCCAGCTCTCGACAAACGCGCGTATGTCGTAGAACATCTTCTGCACCGAAGGCGTTTGTTCGAGAAAGGCGATCACCGCCGGGTCGCGCCCGGTGAGCGGTCGCAACAAGGGGTCGTAATGCGGGTTGGGCAGGCAACGCACATCGAATACCAGATCGGCATCGAGCGGGATGCCGTGCTTGAAACCGAACGATTGGAACAGTAAGGTGAGGCGGGCGCGGTCGAGTTGGATGAATTGTTTGACCCAGGCGCGCAGCGCGTTGGCGTTGAGTTCGCTGGTGTCGATGTGATGGCCGATGCTGCTGATCTCGCTCAGCAGTTCGCGTTCGCGCGCCACGCATTCCGGCAGCGTGCTCACGCCGTCGTTGAGCGGGTGCATGCGGCGCGTTTCGGAAAAACGTTGCACCAGCGTGTCGGTTTGCGCATCGAGGAACAACAGGTGCACATCCAGTCCTTGCTGCTTCAGTCGGGTGATATGTTGCGGCAACAGCTGCACGCTGCTGCCGCTGCGCACATCGACGCTGACGGCGATGCGCGTGATGCCCGCATGTTGCAGGTTGTCGTTCAGCGCGGGGAGTAATTCGGCGGGCAGGTTATCGACACAAAAGAAACCGGCATCTTCCAGCGTCTTGAGCGCCACGCTTTTGCCGGAGCCGGACAAGCCGCTGATCAAGAACAGTTGCATGCGCTCAGTCTCCGGTGAGATGCTGCTCTTGCCGTGTGATGAACTCCTGCATGGAATCGATGCCGCGCTGCTGCAACACGAAGTTGCGCGCGGCGGCTTCCACCAGCACCGCGAGGTTGCGCCCGGCCATCACGGGAATCTCCACCTTGCTGATCTTGACCCCGAGAATTTCCTCGAAGCCGGAGGCGGGCAGCCGCTCCAGCTTGGACAGATCGTCATGCGGCGGGCGGTACAGATGCACGATCAGTTTCAGACTTTTTTTGCGGCGCACGGCGGTTTCGCCAAACATGGTGCGAATATTCAGCATGCCGAGGCCGCGCACTTCGAGGAAGTTGAGCAGCAATTCGGGGCAGCGACCTTCCAGTGTTTCCGGCGAGATGCGGTAAATTTCGGTGACATCGTCCGCCACCAGTCCGCTGCCGCGCGTGATGAGCTCCAATGCCAGTTCGCTTTTGCCGACCCCGCTGTCGCCGGTAATCATCACGCCCACGCCCAGCGCATCGAGGAACACGCCGTGGCGCGTGGTGGCATCGGCCAGCCCCTTGACAATGTAGTGGCGGATCATCCACATCAACTGCACGCTGGCCAGCGGCGAATGGAACAGCGGCGTGTGGCTGCGGTTGGCGAAATCTAGCAGCCCGCGCGGAATCTCGGTATTGCCCGCCACGATCAGACACAGCGGCTGTCCCTGTTCCAGTTGCTTCAGCGCAATCGACAGGTCGGCGGGGGAAAGCGAATGCAGGTAATCCAGTTCAACGTTGCTGAGCACCTGCACCCAGTTGGGGTGGATCAGGTTCATGTGGCCGATCCAGCCACGGTTGGAGGCGTTGACCGTCTCGCTATCCAGCACGCGATCCGCGCCCTCCGCCCCGCCCACCCAAGTCAGGCCGAGACGCTCCTGCTTGTCGGCGAACAGTTGGCGGATGTTGACTTGGCTCATGGCAGAAATAAAAACCGCGAAGCGATTCGATTGCCTCCTCGCCCGCTTGCGGGAGAGGATTGAGGAGAGGGAACGAGCATGGGAAGTTTCATATTAGAAGTAGCTACTTGCCATGCTCGTTAAGTCGTTTTCCAGTTCACAAACAATTGGTGGATCGCCGCCGGATCGTTGGCGGCCTGCAATTGTTCGCGGAACGATTGATCGCTGAACATCTGCGCCAGCTCGCCCAACAACTGCAAATGCATGTCGGTGGCGCGCTCGGGCACCAGCAACACGAAAATGAAATTCACCGGCAAACCGTCCGGTGCATCGAAGGGAATCGGGTTTTGCATTTTGACGAAAGCGGCCGCCGCATCGCGCAAGCCTTTCACGCGACCGTGCGGGATGGCCACGCCTTGACCCAAGCCGGTGGAGCCGAGCTTTTCGCGCGCGAACAGACTGTCGAACACTTGGCTGCGCGCGATGTTCAGCGTGTTTTCAAACAACAGCCCGACACGCTCGAATACACGTTTCTTGCTGGCGGACTCGCTGTCCAGCAACACGTTTTCCGGTGTCAAAATTTTACTGATTAGACTCATGGATATTTCACCAATCCAAAAAAAACGGGGCAACCATTTCTGGTTGCCCCGTGTTGCTTCATTCTGCCGCGACCTGCTTGCCGGTTTCGTCATGACGACGCGCAGTATGTTTTTCCTTGTGCTTCAGCACCTGACGATCCAGCGAGTCGATCAGTGCGTCGATGGCCACATACAGATTGGCATCCTCGGTTTCGGCAAAAATGTTCTTGCCGGAAACGTGGACGGTGGCTTCGGCCTTTTGCACCAGCTTGTCCACCGACAGGATCACGTTGATGTCGATCACATTGTCGAAATGGCGTTTGACCTTGTCCAGCTTGCTGAGTACATGTTCGCGGATGGCCGGGGTGATTTCGAGGTGACGTCCTGTGAGGTTGAGGTTCATGGCCTGCTCCTTTTGGTTAGAGTGATTTACGAAGATTTACCGGAAGGATGTTCATCCCCTCGCGGTATTTTGCCACGGTACGGCGGGCGACCAAAATGCCCTGCTGTGCCAGGATTTCTGACATGCGACTGTCGGTGAGCGGACGCTTGGCATCCTCTTCGCTGACCAGTTGCTTGATAAGTGCGCGGATGGCGGTGGAAGAACACGCGCCGCCCGCTTCTGTCGCCAGACCGCTGCCGAAGAAATACTTGAATTCAAAGATGCCGCGCGGGGTGAGCATGAACTTCTGCGTGGTCACGCGCGAAATGGTGGATTCGTGCAGTTCGAGCTGCTCGGCGATCTCGCGCAACACCAGCGGGCGCATGGCGATGTCGCCGTGTTCGAAGAACTGGCGCTGCCTTTCGACGATGGCCTGCGACACGCGCAAGATAGTCTCGAAGCGCTGTTGCAGATTTTTGATGAACCAGCGCGCTTCCTGCAATTGTCCGGCCATTTCCTGCTGGCTGCTTTCGCCGCGCCGTTGCAGGATGTTGGCATACACTTGGTTGATGCGCAGACGCGGCATCGCCTCCGGGTTCAAGCGGGCGCGCCACGCGCCGTTGAGGCGTTCCACCAGCACGTCCGGCACCACGTAGTCGGCAGCTTTATGCTCGAAGGCAGCGCCGGGCTTGGGTTGCAGATGCACGATCAAATCCTGCGCACAGCGCAGCGCGTCATCGTCACAGTGCAGGGCTTTTTTCAGCTTGTTGAAATCGCGCGCGGCGAGCAAGTCCAGATGCTGGCCGACCAGCGCCAGCGCCAGATCGCGTCCCGGCACATCCTCCGGTGTGGCGCGCAATTGCAGCGCCAGACATTCGCTCAGATTGCGTGCGCCTATGCCTGGTTCGTCCAGATATTGCAGTTGCACCAGCGCCGTTTCCAGATCGTCCAGCGTGATGTCCAACTCGGGCGGCAGCAGTTCAAAAATTTCTTGCAGCGGCTGCGACAAATAACCGTTGTCGTCCAGCGCGTCGATCAGCAGCGCGATGATTTTTTTGTCGCGCCCATCCATCAGGCTCATGTTCAGTTGCCACAGCAAATGTTCGCGCATGCTGGGTTTGTCGGCGGCCACTTCGGCGTAACCGTCGTCCTCGTCGTCCGGGCTGGCGGATGACGAAGAGGATGAGAACGACGGTTCCTGCCAGTCGCTGTCCGCAGCGCGCGGCTCGGCTTCTTTTTCGGGCGTGTCGCTGCTGCTGGGGCTGACCGGGGCGGGCGTGTCGTTGCTGCTGTTGCCGCTGTAAGTTTGGTTGGTGCTGTCGTCCTCGCGTTCGAGGAAGGGGTTCTCGTCCAGCAGGCGCGCGGTTTCCTGATTGATTTCCAGCGTCGAAAGTTGCAGCAGCTTAATAGCTTGCTGCAACTGCGGCGTTAGCATCAGATGTTGGGATTGCCTGAGTTGGAGAGTGTGTTTCATTTACGGATATTTGGTGTGGTGGCGGCGCTGCTTATAACTTGAAGTGCTCGCCCAGATACACCTTCCTCACGCCCTCATTATAGATGATTTCATCGGGCTTGCCCTCGGCCATTACCGAACCGGCATTGATGATGTAGGCGCGGTCGCAAATGCCCAGCGTTTCGCGCACATTGTGGTCGGTAATCAGCACGCCGATACCGCGCTCTTTGAGGAAATGGATGATGCGCTGGATGTCCAGCACGGCGATAGGGTCAACCCCGGCGAACGGCTCGTCGAGCAAAATGAAGCGCGGGTCGGAGGCCAGCGCGCGCGCGATTTCCACGCGCCGCCGCTCGCCGCCGGACAGGCTGATCGCCGGATTGTTGCGGATGTGCGTGATGTGCAAATCGGTCAACAGGGCTTCCAGTTTGTCGCACTGCTCCTCATCCGAATAACCGTGCAACTCCAGCACGGCCAGAATGTTCTGGGTCACCGTCAGGCGGCGGAAGATGGACGCTTCCTGCGGCAGATAGGCCAGCCCCAGCCTTGCGCGGCGGTGGATGGGCAGATGCGTGACATTCTCATCGTCGATCAGAATTTCGCCGCCATCGGTGGCGACCAGGCCGACGATCATGTAAAAACTGGTGGTCTTGCCCGCGCCGTTGGGACCGAGCAAGCCGACCACTTCGCCGCTTTTGACGGACAGCGACACATCGTGCACCACGGTGCGTGAGCCGTAGGTTTTTTTCAGCGAGACGGTGCGGAGTTCACTCATGTTTTTGTTCTGGAGAATCGGTGGCAGACGGGGATAACACGGGGCTGGGTTGAATCGCCAAAGAATCCTTGGACGAATTCCTGTTCGCGGGCTGGCTGCTCTTGGGCTGGATCACCGCATGCACGCGTCCGTCGCCAGCCGGGGCTTTGCTGTTGGAGGCGGCATTGCCGCGCACCTCGAACACTTCGGTCTTGGTGCTGTAAGTGATATGCGCACCCGTCACCTCGTCCTGCCCGCGCTTGACGCGAGCCTGCCCGAAAAAATCCACCGACTCGGCGCGCGTGTCGTATTCGATGCGTTCGCCGTAGCCTTCCGCGTACTCGTTCGACCCTTCGTAGCGCTGCCAGAATTTGGCCGGAGAACCCGTGGCATTCAGATGCTGAAAGCCCTGGGCATCCTCGTACACTTCGATCCGGTCGGCCTGGATCAGCAGCGTGCCCTGGGTGAGGCGCACCTCACCTTCAAAACTGCTGCGCTGTTTGGCATCGTCCACCACCACGCGATTGGCTTCCAGATGCAGCGGTTTGTCGCGGTCGGCGCGTTCGGCCAACGCGGTGTTGGTGTTCGCCAGTAGCAGCAAACACATCAGACAGAATTTATTTGCGAACAGGTTCATGGATGGCTTTGACTTGCGAAAGAAGTTTGACGGTGCGCGCCTGATTATCCAGTTCCAACCCCACCGCGCTGATCGAGTTTTTGCCGCTCAGCATCAACACCGGATGATCGGTTTGCGCAAAATCGCGCTCGGGAATCACGTGCAAAAAATCGGTTTGAAAACGCTGCTCGACCAGATTGCCGCCGGCGGGACGCACCACCTGCACCTCGTCGTACAGCCGCACATCGCTATTGTGATTATCAATCGTGCCGCTTTTGGCCGAGGTGTGGCTGGGCGGTCGGTCGGCGAGGTAGCTGGTCAGTATCGGCATTTGCAAATGCGTGGTTTCATCGTCCGGGTAGTGCCACATCTTTTCGGCGGAAAGCGCGAAGCGCGGCAATCCCTGATCGTTCAACGTGGTCGAAGTCAGTTTGTCGATAACGAAGTCCACGTCGTGCCGCTGTATGCGTTCAACCGGGGTCAACGGCGCAACCTGCAAACTGAGCCAGTAGCTGGCCAGCAGCAACAGCAGCACGGGCAGCAGCGGCAACCAGCCGCGCAATTTTGTGCTGAATTGCCGCGTATTCATCAGTTCAGGTAGGGAGCGAGTTGAGTTTGCAGCGAACCCTGCGCCGTCATGATGAGCTCGCACACTTCGCGCACCGCGCCGTGCCCGGCTTCGCGTTGAGCCACGTAATGCGCGTGGTCGCGCACCACCTGCGGCGCACCGGGCACGCTCAGCGCCAAGCCGACGCGGCGCATCACCGGCAGGTCGATCACGTCGTCGCCCATAAACGCGGCGGCTTCCGGCGCGAGATTTAAATCGGCCAGCAGCGCTTGCATCGCCGCCAATTTATTTTCCACGCCCTGATACAAGCGCGTGATGCCCAGATTTTTCGCGCGCAATTCCACGCAGCGCGAAGTGCGCCCGGTGATGATGGCGAGTTCGATGCCCGAAGCCTTGAGCATCTTCAGTCCGTGCCCGTCCAGCGTATTGAAGCGCTTGAATTCCTCGCCGGAATCGGTGAGGTACAAGCCGCCATCGGTGAGCACGCCGTCCACGTCGAAGGCGACTAGACGCAGAGGTTTGATTCTTTCGGCGAGTGACATTTAGATTACTTTCGCTTTCAGCAGATCATGCATATTCAGCGCGCCCACCACTTTGTTGGCGGCATCCACCACCAGCAACTGGCTGATGCCGTACTGCTCCATCAACTGCACCGCATCCACCGCCAGCGCATCGGGGCTGATGTTGCGCGGGTTTTTCGACATTACGGCGCTGATGGGCGTGGTGGCGAAATCGAGTTTCTTTTCCAGCGTGCGGCGCAAATCGCCGTCGGTATAAATGCCCAGCAAATGATGCGCGTCGTCCACGATGGCGGTCATGCCCAAGCCTTTGCGCGACATTTCCAGCACCGCCTCCGCCAGCGTCGCGCCCTCGCGCACCGCCGGAATACTGGCATGCGCGTGCATCACATCGCGCACATGGGTGAGCAAACGCCGACCCAGACTGCCGCCGGGATGCGAGCGCGCAAAATCTTCCTCGCCAAAACCCTTGGCATCCAGCAGCGCCACGGCCAGCGCGTCGCCCATCGCCAGCGCGGCGGTGGTGCTGGCGGTGGGAGCCAAGCCCATCGGGCAAGCCTCCTGCGCTACGGCGCAATTCAAATGCACATTGGCCTGACGCGCCAGACTGGACTGCGGGTTGCCGGTCATCGTGATGAGCTTCGCGCCCTGGCGTTTGACGGCGGGCACGATGGTCAGCAACTCGTCGCTCTCGCCCGAATAAGAAATGCCGATGAACACATCCTGCGCCGTCACCATGCCCAAGTCGCCGTGACTGGCCTCGCCCGGATGTACGAAATAAGCGGGCGTGCCGGTGCTGGAAAACGTCGCCGCGATTTTGCGCGCGATATGCCCCGACTTGCCCATGCCGCTCACGATGACGCGGCCTTTGCAATCGAGGATCAGGTTCAGCGCGTTGAGGAAATGCTCGTCTATGCGTTCGACCAGCGCCTGCACGGCGGCAGCTTCAATGGTCAGCACACTGCGGGCGAGAGCCAGCGCGTGCGGGGCGGCGGAAGAATTAGGTTTGTTCATGCGGCAAATTATAGCAGCGGGTTTATGCGCGGGACGATAGTTAATCGGTTGCCGGGCAAATGATGGCGGAACTTGACAAGAAGACTTCATGGCAGGTGCGATGTTCGCAGCTTGGATTGCCTCCGTCGCTGGCAATAACAGGCACCGATTTCAATTTTCAAATACCAATCTTGTGGGAACGCCCGTCGATAGGCGATCTAGCTCATGCAATTGATGGAGATGGCCGAATCAATTGGCTTGCGGGCTTGTTGGCATTTGAAAATTCTAAATTTTTGCCACAAAGAACACAGGGAAAAATGAAGGCGTACTTAGCTGACTTGTTTGCCTATGAATCGGCTGCGATATTCCGCCAGCGTTTCGATGATGAAAGGAGTCGTCCCGCGCAAGTCCAGCAAATCCTTATCTCCGCTCACCAGAACATCGGCTTGTCCGGCACTGGCAAGGCGGATGAACATCTGGTCGTTCGGGTCGCGGCAAAGGGGCAGGCTGGCATCATCTCCGTCGCATCCCACGCGTTCTGCATAGTGTAGATAACGCGTTGCTACTGCATCAACTTGGGCGGAAGACAAGCCGAATTTAGGATAGGCGAGAACACGCAAAAGTTCGCGGGCAGTTTCATGGCTAACCAAAGGCGTTACTTCACCGTTCTGCCAGTGATCTACCAGCCAGGTTGCCGTGCCGCGAAACAGCAAAGCGGAAATGACTGCGTTGGTGTCGAATACAACCCGCATCAGGATGCGGCGCGTGCCCAAGAGATGGCATCGGATACGTCGGATTCGGATATGCCACGAGCAGAAATTGAATCGCGGATTTTTTCCAAATCCACATCTTTTCCAGTAGCGAGAACCAGCACTTCCACCTGCTGCCCTTTGAGCAAAGGAAGAGGATGCGCCAGCTTAAGGATGCTTGGGTCACTGATGGTTAGCGTTTCCTTGTAAGCGTACATGGGGTCTCCATTCGTCATTAGATATTGCGGCGGAGTCTGGCATATCACCTCCACCCTGTCCATATTGCATATTGGGGGGAATGAATGGAAAGGAAGGAAAAACGTACCCGCAAATTATTGCGTCCGCCTCGCGGGAGCGCCCGTCAATAGGCGTTCTAGCTCGTGCGATTGATGTAGATGGCCGAATCTATTGGCTTTCTGGCTGTGTTGAATTCGTAGGGTGCAATAAGCGAAGCGCATTGCACCGGATGTTTAGGCATCACACATACGGCGCAATGCCCGTTGGTTATTGCGCCCTACCGGACTCTTGACTGCCGGGTTGGGCGACTTGCGAGATACGCTTGACCATATGAATTGCCACCATAGATACAGTATCTGAAAGTGGCTGCGTGGTTGGACCAATAACTTCATAACCGCAATGCTGGTAGAAAGCCTTTGCGTTGCAAGACGCGTTTAGTTCTAACTCATCAAGCCCAATTGCGCGGCAGCGCGCCTCAACGCGCTGAAGCAGGGCAGAGCCGACCCCAGAGCCTGAATGATCGGGATGAACATATAGTGCCTTGAGCTGGGCTTGCGACGGAAGTGCGATACAGAAACCTACAATTTTTTCGTGATCCAAGACAGCGACGGTGCATATCACTGAGTCTTGCGAAATAAGGTTGGAGAGCCATTCCTGTCTCGCCTCGTCAGGAGGTGGCGACCAGACCAATTTCACATCATTGGAGTAGTAATCTGAGTCAATCGCGTGAACCGCCGCAAAATGGACGTTAATCATCTCGGGGACATCGCTCTTTAACGCTGCACGATAGGACAAGACAGAAGGTGTCATTGAATCGCCCAACGTAAAGTAGCCGGCAAAATCGCCGCATATTCTGGAATACCTTGCCGGATAAGCGGTCTCATGCTTCGCATCCTCTTGAGTAGTCTGGTGTGACAAAACATAACACGGCGTTTGCGTTTCTCAAAGGAAGCGACAAGCTTTGAAAGCTCCATTGTGGCTTCGAAGCCACAACGTCAATAAGGCATTAGCTAACCGTGTAGCCACAAAATCCCCGCAACAATTTTGCATCCCGCAAAAGTTAAGGCATCATCGGGGCATGAATAATTCTTTGCATTTGCTCCTCATTTTGTTGGCTGCCGCCGTGGCGGTGGTGGTGTTGTGCCGTATTTTGAAATTGCCCGCGATGTTGGGTTATTTGATTGTGGGGATTTTGATCGGGCCGCATGCGTTGGGCTGGATTCCCGATGCGCCGGAGACGCGGCATCTGGCGGAATTCGGGGTGGTGTTTTTGATGTTCAGCATCGGGCTGGAATTCAGTTTGTCGCGCTTGCGCGCCATGCAAAGATTGGTGTTCGGCTTGGGCACGGCGCAGGTGGTGGCGACCATGGTGCTGGTGATGGTTTCCAGTTTGGTGTTCGGCATGGATTGGCGCGCGGGCTTGGCGCTGGGCGGCATTCTCGCCATGTCGTCCACCGCCATCGTGAGCAAGATGCTGGTCGAGCGCGCCGAGTTGAGCACGCCGCACGGGCAGAAGGTGATGGGCGTGTTGCTGTTCCAGGATCTGGCGGTGGTGCCGCTCATCATCGTGATTCCCGCGCTGGCGGAAGGCGGGGCAGCGCTGAGCTACACCGTTATGCTGGCCATGGTGAAAGCGGTGTTTGTGCTGGCGGCGCTGCTGATGTTCGGCCAGCGTTTGTTGCGCCCGTGGTTTCATCTGGTGGCGCAGCAAAAATCCTCCGAGCTGTTCATGCTCAACGTGTTGCTGTTCACGCTGGGCATGGCGTGGCTCACCGAGTTGAGCGGGCTGTCGCTGGCGCTGGGCGCGTTCGTGGCGGGCATGCTGATTTCGGAAACGGAATACCGCTATCAGGTGGAAGAAGACATCAAACCGTTCCGCGACGTGTTGCTTGGTTTGTTCTTCGTCACCATCGGCATGATGCTGGACATGCACGCCATCGTCGCGGGCTGGGGCTGGATCGTTTTGTTGCTGCTGATTCTGCTGCCGTTCAAGGCGCTGGTGGTGGCGTTGCTGGTGCGCGCGTTCGCCGGTAGTTGGGGTTCGGCGCTGCGCACCGGCATCGGTCTGGCGCAGGCGGGCGAGTTCGGTTTTGTGTTGCTGACCCTGGCGGGCGGGGCGAATCTGCTGCCTGCCGATGTGATGCAAAACGTGCTGGCTGCCATGCTCATTTCCATGCTCATCGCGCCTTTCCTCATTCAACATGCCGAAGCCATCGTGCGCCGCCTGTCGCCGGAAGAATGGATGAACCGCGCCATGCAAATGCACCAGATCGCCGTGCAAAGCATGACCTCCAACCAGCACGTCATCGTGTGCGGCTTCGGCCGCAGTGGGCAGGCGCTGACCCAATTCCTGAAACAGGAAAACATCAGCTTCATCGCGCTCGATCTCGATTCGCGCCGCGTGCAGGAAGCCGCCGCCGTGGGCGGTCGCGTGGTGTATGGCGACGCGGCGAAAAACGAAGTGCTGCAAGCGGCGGGACTGATGCGCGCCAAGGCGCTGGTGATTACCTACGACGACAAACACTCCGCCTTGAAGATTCTGCACAACGTGCAAAGGTCGCGTCCCGATTTGCCCGTCATCGTGCGCACCGCCGACGATAGCAACGTCGAAGCGCTGAAAAAAGCCGGGGCCACCGAAGTCGTGGCCGAAGTGCTGGAAGGCAGCGTCATGCTCGCCTCGCAAGCGCTGCTGATGGCCGGTATCCCGCTGAGTCGCGTGGTGCGCCGCGTGCAGGAAGCGCGCGCCAAACGCTACAGTATGTTCAGCGGTTACCTGCGCAGCGCGCCGCCGGAAACGGGCGATGACACCGAAAACCTGCAACCGCGTTTCCAGCACGTCATGCTCGGCACGCACGATGCCGCCGTGGGCAAACGGCTGGGCGAAATGAAACTAGACGAACTCAACGTCGAAGTCAACGGCGTGCGCCGCCACAACGTGCTGGGCACGCAACCCTCGGAAGACATGCTGCTGCGCGCGGGGGACGTGCTGATGTTGCTGGGGCAACCGGTCACGCTGGAAGCGGCGGAGAAGCGTTTGCGGCAAGGGCATGGCGGGTAATTCCAAACAGCAACTGCCCGGAGATGCCCGTCAATAGGCGATCTACATAGAGTGGTATGCGGAGAGTGGCGTATTTATTGGCCTGCGGGCGAGTTGGCTGGGGTGGATTGTGGAAAAGCCTGCCGTTTCTCCAAAGAAGTTTCAGCCCGATGCGGTAAAATCCCGCCCCATGAATCCAGCGTTATCTCCAATCGCCCAGCGCCGTCTGGCGCGCGTCCAGCAACTCTCCGTCATCGAATACCCCGCCGACCTGCCCGTCGTGGCGCGGCGCGAAGAGTTGGCCGAGGCCATCGAAAAACATCAAGTCATCATCGTGTGCGGCGAGACCGGCTCGGGTAAAACCACGCAATTGCCGAAGATTTGTTTGAGCCTAGGGCGCGGCGTGCTGGGCCAGATCGGCCACACCCAACCGCGCCGAGTGGCGGCGCGTTCGGTGGGTGCGCGCATCGCGCACGAACTGAAATCCGAACTCGGCGGACTGGTCGGCTACAAAGTGCGCTTCAACGACAAAGTGTCACCCGACACCTGCATCAAACTGATGACCGACGGCATCCTGCTGGCCGAAATCCATCACGACCCGCTGCTGAAAAATTACGACACCATCATCATTGACGAAGCGCACGAACGCTCGCTCAACATTGACTTCCTGCTGGGCTATTTGCGCCGACTGTTGCCGCGTCGGCCTGATTTGAAATTGATAATTACGTCGGCGACGCTGGATGCGGAAAGGTTTGCGAAGCATTTTGCGGGGAGTTCCCTCACCCCAGCCCTCTCCCGGGGGGAGAGGGAGCCAGAGCAGCGGGCGGGGTTAAGCCCCTCTCCCCCCGGGAGAGGGGTTGGGGTGAGGGAGCCCTCCAAGCACCACGCCTCCCTCCCCGAAACCCTACTCACCCACGCCCGCGAACTGCGCAAAGGCGCAACCGATGCCGAACAGTTGCTTTGGCATCTGCTGAGAGGACGGGAATTGCTCGGCATGAAATTCCGCCGCCAGCACCCGCTGGGTTCGTACATCCTCGATTTCTATTGCCACGAGGCGAAGCTTGCAATCGAGTTGGATGGTGGGCAGCACGCAGAAAATGCTCAGTTAAAGCACGATGAAAAACGCAGTGCGTGGTTGAAGGAGCAAGGCATTACTGTTTTGCGCTTCTGGAACAATGAAGCGCTGATGAATACCGAGGGGATGCTGCAAGTCATATTTGATACTCTCGAAAAATTCACCCTCACCCCCCCCCCTCTCCCGGGGGGAGAGGGGCTAAATTCAGCGCGCTGCACTGGCTCCCTCTCCCATCGGGAGAGGGCGGGGGGTGAGGGTGGGGTGAATGAACCCTCCACTCACGAAGCACAACCCGCCCCCATCATCCAAGTCTCTGGCCGCACCTATCCGGTCGAAGTGCGCTACCGCCCGCCGCAAAAGGATGAAGACGGCGACATGCAAGACGTGCCGCAAGCAATTTGCAGTGCGCTGGACGAACTCTCCATCGGCGGACTCAAAGGCGACGTGCTGGTGTTCCTGCCCGGAGAACGCGAGATACGCGACACCGCCGAAGCGTTGCGCAAGCATCAGCACAAGGGCCTCGAAATCCTGCCGCTGTTTTCGCGCTTGTCCATCGCCGAGCAGGATCGCGTGTTCAAGCCCGCGTCCGGCGTACGCCGCGTGGTGCTGGCGACCAACGTGGCGGAGACTTCGCTTACCGTGCCCAACATCGGTTACGTGATCGACAGCGGGCTGGCGCGCATCAACCGTTACAGCGTGCGGCAGAAAGTGGAGCAGTTGCGCATCGAGAACATCGCGCGCGCGTCGGCCAACCAGCGCGCCGGACGTTGCGGGCGCGTGATGAGCGGCGTGTGCATACGCTTGTACGACGAGGCGGATTTTTTGCAGCGCCCCGAGTTTGCCGATGCCGAAATTTTCCGCGTGTCGCTGGCGACGGTGATCTTGCGCATGAGTGCATTGGGACTTGGGGAAGTCGAAGAATTTCCGTTCATCGAGCCGCCCGGTTCGCGCGCGATTGCCGACGGTTACCAGTTGCTGCAAGAGCTGAACGCTATCGAAAGGAATGAAATCCCTCCTGCGAAGCAGGAGGCGACTGCCCTTTCTCCCTCCGGGGGGAAGTTGGAAGGGGGGAGCGCTTATAAGCTCACGCCGCTCGGCCACGAGCTGGCCAAGCTGCCGCTAGACCCCAAGGTCGCGCGCCTGTTGCTGGCGGGGCGGCAGTTTCATTGTCTCGACGAAATCCTCGTCATCGCCAGCGCGCTGGCCTTGCAAGACCCGCGCGATAGGCCAAGCGAACGGCGCGAAGCGGCGGATGCCGCGCACCAGCGTTTCAACGACGAGCGTTCGGATTTTCTCGCGTATCTGAAATTGTGGGCGTGGTTTCAGGAAGCGATCAAGCACAAGAAGAGCAACAAACTGTGGGCGAACGAGTGCCGCGAAAAATTCCTGTCGCCGATCCGCTTGCGCGAGTGGCATGAGTTGCATCAGCAGTTGCATGCGCAGGTTTCAGAGATGGGGATGTTTGGTGGCTCACCTTCAGTGCGTTCCCTCACCCCAACCCCTCTCCCGGGGGGAGAGGGACTAAACCCGGCGCTCCGCAACTCTAGCTCCCTCTCCCCCCGGGAGAGGGTTGGGGTGAGGGAACACTCTGCAATTGCAAAGCAACCTGAGCAAACATCTCTTCCCGCCACCTACGAACAAATCCACAAAGCCCTGCTCACCGGTTTGCTCGGCAACATCGGTTGCCGTTCCGTGAGCGAGCCGCATTACCTTGGGCCGCGCGAGATCAAGTTTTTCCTCGCGTCGAATTCGGTGCTGGCAAAGAAGGGCGCGAAGTGGGTGGTGGCGGCGGAGATCGTGGAGACGACCAAGTTGTTTGCGCGCTGCGTGGCGCGCATCGAGCCGGAATGGCTGGAGGAAGTTGGCGCGCATTTAATCAAGCGCAGCTACTTCGACGCGCACTGGGAAAAGAAGGCGGCACAAGTGGCGGCGTGGGAGCGCAGCACGTTGTACGGACTCATCATCAACCCCAAGAAGCGCGTGCATTACGGGCCGATGAACGTGGCGGAATCGCGCGCGGTGTTCATCCGCGAAGCGCTGGTCAACGGCGAGTTCAACACGCAAGCACCGTTCTTTGCGCACAACCAGAAACTGATCGCCGACATCGAAGCGTTAGAACACAAAGCGCGTCGCCCCGATGTGCTGGTCGATGATGAATTGATCTTCGCCTTTTACGACGAACGCATCCCACCGCACCTGCACAACGGTGCGGCGTTCGAGCATTGGCGCAAAGAAGCGGAGCGCGAAACACCGAAGCTGCTGTACCTGAAAAAAGACGACTTGATGCGGCACGAGGCGGCGGGCATCACCACCGAACAGTTCCCGCCGCAGATGCTGATGAACAACGTGAGCTACGCGCTGGCCTACAATTTCGCGCCGGGCAAGAGCGACGACGGTGTGACGCTGACCGTGCCGCAAGCCTTGTTGAATCAGGTGTCGGCGGCGCGCTGCGAATATCTGGTGCCGGGCATCTTGGCCGAAAAGATCGCGCAGCTGGTGAAATCGCTGCCGCAAAAAGTCCGGCGCAATTGCGTGCCCGTGCCGGAATTCGCGGCGGAGTTTTGCGCGGCGGTGAAGCCATCCGACACGCCGCTGTTGGCTGCGCTGGCGCGTTACATCCGCGAGCAGAAACAACTCGACGTGCCGCTGGATGCGTTTCGGTTGGAACAGTTGCCCGCACATTTACTGATGAACTTTCGTGTGGTGGATGAACATGGGCGGCAGTTGGGGATGGCGCGGAATTTTGCGGCGTTGCGCGGGGAGTGGGCGATCTCCCTCACCCCAACCCCTCTCCCAGAGGGCGAGGGGCTAAAGGCGCGCAGCAACTCAAACTCCCTCTCCCCCCGGGAGAGGGCTGGGGTGAGGGAGGGTTTGCCGCGCCACACCACTTGGGATTTCGGCGATTTCAAACCCACCCGCTCCGAGCCGCGCGCCGGACAAATCGTGACCGTGTTCAACGCGCTGGTGGACGAAGGCGACGCAGTATCGCTGCAAAGTTTCGACACGCAAGATGCGGCGCAAGCCGCGCACCGTCTGGGGCTGCGCCGCCTGTTCATGCTGGCATTAAAAGAGCAGGTGAAATTTCTGGAGAAGAATCTGCCCGGCCTGCAAGCGATGTCCATGCAGTTTTTGCCGTTCGGTTCGCAGCAAGATTTGCAGCGGCAGATTCTCGCGCTGACGTTTGATCGCTGCGGTTTGAACGAGCCGTTGCCCGAAAGCGAAAAAGAATTCGCCGCGCGTTGCAAAGATGCGAAAGCGCGTTTGAATCTGGTGGCGCAGGAAATCGCGCGTCTGGTCGGCGCGGTGTTGGCCGAGTATCAGATTTTGCAAAAGGCATTGCCCGGTTTCAAAGCGCACAGCCAGGTGCAGCAAGACATCCGCCAGCAATGTGAATCGCTGCTGGGAAAAGAATGGGTGGGGCGCACGCCGTTCGAGCGGCTGCAACATATCCCGCGTTACCTGAAAGCCATCAACGTGCGTTTGGAAAAACTGCGCAGCAATCCGGCGCGCGACGCGCAGAACATGGCGCAGCTCAACCCCTTGCAACAGCAGTGGCAACGCAGGCTGTCAGCGCAACACGGCGAGCCCGATGCGCGGCTGGAAGATTTCGGCTGGATGATGCAGGAATTGCGCGTATCGTTGTTCGCGCAGGAACTGAAAACACCGGTGATTGTCTCTGTGAAGCGGCTGGAAAAAATATTGGCGGGGTTGAAGTAATTTTTTACTCCCTTCTCCCGCAGGCGGGAGAAGGGCTGGGGATGAGGGTTTGTGGGCTGCAACAAATCGTTTTACAACTCAACAACCCTCACCCTAACCCTCTCCCGCCTGCGGGAGAGGGAATTTGAATTGGAATAAAACGTGACACAGAAAAAAGTCGATGTATTGCTAGTAGGCGCGGGCGTGATGAGCGCGACGCTGGGCAAGCTGTTGTCCGAGCTTGATCCCGAGCTGAAAGTATTGATGGTCGAGCGCCTGTCCAAAGTCGCCAGCGAGAGTTCGCATGTGTTGAACAATGCGGGCACGGGGCACGCCGGAAATTGCGAGCTGAACTACACGCCGCAAGAAGAAGACGGCAGCATCAACATCGCCAAGGCGTTGGAGATCGGCGCGGACTTTGAAGTGTCGTTGCAGTTCTGGTCGTATCTGGTCGGTCAGGGTTCTCTGCCCGCTCCCGAAAAATTTATCAATCCGGTGTGGCACCAAAGTTTTGTGTGGGGCGCGGACAACGTGGCCTTTTTGCGCCAGCGTTTCGAGACCATGCGCCAGCATCATTTGTTCGAGGAAATGGAATACAGCGAGGACCGCGCGGTGCTGCACAAGTGGATGCCGCTGGTGTTGCAGAACCGCGACCCGCAACAGAAAGTCGCCGCGACGCGGGTGAAAAACGGCAGCGATGTGGACTTCGGTTACCTCACGCGCAGGCTGGTGCGCGCGCTGCAAAAATCGCCCAACTTTGAATTAAAAATAAGCCACGCCATCGAAACTCTGCGCCAGCGCGATGACGGGCGCTGGCATGTACGCATGATGGAAAACGCCACCGGAAAATCGCACACCATCAACGCCGCTTTCGTCTTCATCGGCGCGGGCGGCGGCGCGTTGCCGCTGCTGCAAAAATCCGGCGCGCCCGAGGGCGAAGGTTACGGCGGCTTCCCGGTCAGCGGCCAATGGCTGATCTGCCGCAAGCCGGAGATCGTGCGCCAGCATGCCACCAAGGTCTATGGCAAAGCGCCGGTGGGCGCGCCGCCCATGTCCGTGCCGCACCTCGACGTGCGCGTGATCGACGGCGAGCGTGCCTTGTTGTTCGGCCCGTTCGCCAGCGTCACCACCAAATTCCTCAAACAGGGCTCGATGCTCGACCTGTTCACCTCGCTCAAGACCGACAACTTCAAACCCATGCTGGCCGTGGCGCTGGATAACTTCGATTTGATGCGCTACCTGCTGGGCGAAGCGCTCAAATCGCACAAGGACAGAGTGGAAGCATTGCGCACTTTCTATCCGCTGGCGCGCGAAGAAGATTGGCAACTCGCCTCCGCCGGACAGCGCGTGCAAATCATCAAAAGCTGCGGCAACTACTGCGGTCAACTGGCCTTCGGCACCGAAATCGTCACCACCAAAGACGGTACACTGGCCACCCTGCTCGGCGCATCGCCCGGCGCATCCACCTCGGTGCAAGCCATGATCGGCATCATCGAACGCTGCTTCAAACCGCAAATGAAAACCGCCGCGTGGAAACACAAAATGAAAGAGATGATCCCGTCTTACGGCGAATCGCTGATCGAAAATGCGGCGCTGGCGGAGCGGGTGCGGCAGCACACGATGAGCACGTTAAAGCTGGATGGGAAGAGTCCGCTGTAGTCGTAGGGTGCGCTCGCGCACCATTGCCACACCTCGTGAAGATGCCCGTCAATAGGCGATCTACGTCATGCACTCGATGGAGATGCCCATGGATATTGGCTCGCGGGCAAGATCGGTATAGCAAAATCTTGCATTGACCGGAGTGCGACGGTCATGAATACTGCAAAATATTGATTCAGCCCGTTCGCCCTGAGCCTGTCGAAGGGTGTTTTGATTAACTCATGCGATTTAATTCTCTATCCCTATGACAAACTTCTGGACATGGCTTTCTATCATCGGACTGTCGATGACCCCCAACCTGATACTAGATCGGAAGAGCGTCGTGTAGGGAAAGAGTGTAGATCTCGGTGGTCGCCGTATCATTAAAAAAAAA
>FZPU01000009.1_pt1 | contig 30154 bp, 27 predicted proteins | sample 1534781 | NCBI WGS metagenome assembly FZPU01 (sample SAMEA104161949, study PRJEB21768) | metagenome | isolation source: underground water
TTTTTTTTTAATGATACGGCGACCACCGAGATCTACACTCTTTCCCTACACGACGCTCTTCCGATCTATCATTCTTCGCACGGTTTCATGGATCAGGCGGCGCTCCGCCAGATTGGAATATTCCGCGCGAACCTCATTCAGATGACGGGCGAACAGGCGTACCGAGGCAAGTTGCTCCAGCGTTATTAAACCGGAACGCAGTCCGTCATCGACATCGTGGTTGTTGTAGGCGATCTCATCCGCAAGGTTGGCGATTTGCGCTTCTAGGGATGGTCGTTTGTCATTGAGAAAGCGTGCGCCCACCTCTCCCAGTTGCGCTGCATGTTCCAATGAACAGTGCTTGAGAATACCTTCGCGCGTTTCAAAACAAAGATTCAACCCATCGAACGCAGCATAACGCTCTTCTAGTACATCAACCACGCGCAATGATTGCAAGTTGTGCTCGAAGCCGCCATGTTCCTTCATGCAGGCGTTCAACTCTTCCTGCCCTGCGTGGCCGAACGGTGTGTGGCCAAGATCGTGCGCCAACGCTATGGCCTCGACCAGATCTTCGTTTAGCGCCAGCCGCCGTGCGATGGAACGGCCAATCTGCGCCACTTCTATGCTATGAGTGAGTCGAGTGCGAAAGAGATCGCCTTCGTGATTTACGAAAACTTGCGTCTTGTATTCGAGTCGGCGGAACGCGCTGGAATGAATGATGCGGTCTCTGTCGCGCTGGAATTCGCTACGCCCCGGCGGCGCGGGTTCGGCAATCTTTCTGCCGTGCTTGCTTGTGCTGACCGCATAAGGAGCAAGCTGAATTTCAGGCACTGCATGCCTCCAGCGTCTGCCTCAGAAGCTCTGGTGGCACTTCGCTTGTCATCACTGCGTTCCCCAGCGATTTCAGCAACACGAAGCGTATCTTGCCGTCGGCCACTTTTTTATCCAGCCCCATTAGTTGCAGATATTTCTCAACACCCATCGCGGGAGCAACGGCAGGCAACCCGGAATGTTCGAACAGTTTGCGCACGCGCACCACGTCCTCTGCACTCAACCATCCCAGCCGGTGTGAAAGGTCGGCTGCCATGATGCTGCCTGCAGCCACCGCCTCACCGTGCAGCCACACTCCGTAGCCCATGCCGTTTTCTATTGCATGGCCGAAAGTGTGCCCAAGGTTCAGCAAAGCGCGTTCTCCGCTTTCGCGCTCATCCACCCCGACCACTTCCGCCTTGTTCTCGCAACTGCGTGCAATGGCGTATTGCAGAGCTGCTGTATTGCGCGCCAATAACTTCTCCATATTGGCTTCCAGCCATTCAAGAAATGGCAGGTCGCGGATCAGTCCGTATTTGATTATCTCGGCCAATCCTGCACGCAACTCTTTATCCGGTAGCGTGCTTAATACCGTTGTGTCTGCCAGCACCACTAATGGCTGGTAGAACGCCCCAATCATGTTTTTGCCCAGAGGATGATTGATGCCGGTCTTGCCACCCACCGAGGAGTCCACTTGCGACAGTAGCGTTGTGGGTATTTGAATAAACGGCACACCGCGCAAATAAGTGGCAGCCGCATAGCCGGTGATGTCGCCGATGACTCCTCCGCCTAAAGCGATGAGAGGTGTGCTGCGCTCGCTGCGGGATTTAAGAAGCTCGTTGTATATCGTATTCAACGACTCGCTGTTTTTGTACTGCTCGCCATCCGCCAATATGATGCTTTGTACTTGAATACCATGCCGAGTCAGCCCTGCGCTCAATCGATCAAGATATAGCGGGGCAACTGTAGTATTGCTCACGATGACTGTGCGCTTATGCGGCAAGTGCGGCAGTAACAGTTCGGGCTTGTCGAGCAGGCCACTGCCGATATGTATTGCATAACTGCGTTCAGCCAAACCGACTGTTAAAGACTGCATAGATTCTAGGGCTCCGGTTTGAAGAGGATTTTGAATATCGTTCAGTTTTTGTTGGAGGTGTTGCAGCAAGACATGCACACTCTGCTTGCCGGTATGCATAACGATATCGGCGATGTCGGAATAAAGCGGATTCCGTTGCTCGTACAATTCCTGTAATTTCGCACGCGGATCGGCAGTCTGTAAAAGCGGTCGATTAACATCATGACGGGTACGCTGCCAAAGATCATGCACATTGCTCTTCAGGTAAATAACCACGCCGCCATGCTTGAGCACAACTCGATTCTGCGGGTTTATTACCGCACCACCACCCGTTGCCAGGACAATGTCGCGGCGTTTCATCAGATCTTCCAGCACGGCACTTTCCCGTTGCCGAAAACCCGCCTCTCCCTCAACATCAAAAATATGCGGTATGGTAACTCCTGTGCGTCGCTGGATTTCCTCGTCACTATCGACGAAGGTCTTACCCAACTGCTTAGCCAGCAGCTTGCCCACCGTGGTCTTGCCAGCGCCCATCATCCCTATCAAGATAATATTGCTGTGGTTGCATTTACTGGAGATTGTTTCATTCATGGCAGGAATTGTATCTGAACAGTTACTGCTCGCCAAAACAAAAGCCCGGCGAATGCCGGGCTTTTCAATTATTCAAGCTTTAATCAATTACCTCTTACACTATCTTTCAATATTTTTGGAGTGATAAAAACCAGCAATTCTTTCTTGCTCTTGGCCAAGTTGTTTTCCTTAAATAGCCAGCCTAACACCGGAATATCCGCCAATCCAGGCATTGCTGTAGTTGAATCTGTTATATCTTGTGTATATACACCACCCACAACCACTGTTCCGCCATTTTCTACCAATACTTGAGTATCGACTTTTTTCGTATTGATACTCGGTGTTCCAGCATAAATGACACCAACGGTATCTTGACTCACCATAACCTTCATGTTGACGTTGTCATCCGGCGTTATCTGCGGAGTAACTGTTAAGCCCAGCACCGCCTTTTTGAAGGCCACATTTGCTGCGCCACTACTGCTTGTCTGCAGATAGGGTATTTCCACACCCGACTCAATGGTTGCGGCCATATTATCCCCTGTAACCACTCTTGGGCTCGCTATATTCTTTGTCGTTCCGTCAATAGCTGATGCATTCAATTCCAAAGTCAGTGCCTTGGTTGCTGCCGCGTTGAATAATGTCCAAGTCATTTTGGTTGCAGTAAGTGCAGTAAAATTCGTTGACATCGCGCCCCTCATGCTTCCCACCAAAGGAAAACCTCCTCCTGCAACTGCTTGTGTTTCTGGCCCAGAGTACCCCAAGCGAGCCCCCAGAGTGTGATTAAACGTCTCACTAGCCTCTACAAAACGCGCCTCTATCAGCACCTGACGTACCGGCACATCTATCAGCTTGATTAGCTTCCTCACCTCCTCCAAATTTGAAGGGGCATCTTTGACAAATAACATATTTGTTCGCAAATCGAAATTTGCACTGCCGCGCTTGGATAATATTTTTTGTTTTTCGTCCGAAATCAAATGAACAACGTCAGCTGCTTTTGCATACGACAAAGAATAGTTTTCAGTACTTAAAGGTTCCAACTCTGCAATTTCTTGTTTTGACGAGTAGTCGATCTTTTCCTTTGCTGCGATTTCTTCACGAGGGGCAACCTGAATTACGTTTCCATTCTTACGCATATCCAAGCCACGACTTTGCAAGATAATGTCAAAGGCTTGATCCCACGGCACATCTTTCAATCGCAGAGTCAGACTACCGGATACCGTATCGCTGATGACCATATTCAGTCCGGTAAAATCGGCAATCACACTCAATGCTTCGCGTGTTGAAATATTTTGGAAATTCAAGGTAAGCTTGTCACCTGAATATCCCGGCACACCGCCTTTAACCAGCTTGTTCGGATCTTCGATAACAGATTTCACTTCAATGATGAATTTGTTGTCGGTCTGATATGCCGAATATTCCCACATTCCCTTTGGCTCAATAGATAGCTTTACATTCCCACCTTGAACAAAAGTATCTACCATTTGCACGGGAGTCGCAAAGTCGGATACATCAAGTTTTCTCTGAAGATTTCGTGGCAAACTGGTATTTTTGAATTCAGCAACAAGAGCCTTGCCTTGTTGTTTTATGTCGATGCCAATATCCGCATCTGACAAATCAATTTGTACGCGCCCTTCGCCATTTTTTCCTCTATGAAAATCAATGTCGCGCATACTGTGCTTTTGTGAGCCGACTGATGCATCTGCAAAGTGCGTAGTTGCTGCCGATTGTGCACCACCCCCCCCCCCTTTTGGCTGCAATGTAATCAGAATATTATTGCCGTCAATTTGAGTATCGTAACTAACCATCTGCGACAAATTGATCACCAAGCGCGTGCGATTTCCGGCTTGTACGATATTCGCACTGCGTAAATCGCCCTCACCAAATTCCTGCATTGTCTTACCTAAACCGTTTCCTGTATTGGGGAAGTCAAATGCAATGCGCGGCGGAGTGTTGATTGTAAATGCGGCTGGTTGGGCATTGGGTGCTGCTTTGAGACCAATCTTAATCACAAGCTTTCCGCCAGCTTCACTACTGGCACTGATAGATTGGATGCTGTTGGAGTTATCAGAGGGACTTGCCGCTTCATTTGCTTGAACATTGAGCGAAATCACGGAAAGAGCCATTGCAATCCATTTGATAACCACTAGCGTAGCCTTATAGTTCTGTTTCATGTTTTACCCCTAGTCACTCAGCAATTGCAGATTGCTTTCACGCTCTGACCAATCGCCAGCGCTGTCCTGCACCATTTCTTTTATTTTCACTTCAGATTCAGTGATCGAGATGATCTGACCGAAGTTCTGACCGATGTAATTGCCCGCCTTAACACTATAAATTTTGCCTTCAGTAGAACGAATGAGCGCATATCCAACCTTGCTCTGCTGTAGATACCCCACCACCTTCAAACTTTCAAGCGGGTAGTCTTCGAGCTCCTCCCTTGGACGGTCCAAATTCGGCTGGTTTTGCCCGGCTCGATTTGCATTCCGTGTATCCTGCTTGCGTGGTTTGAACGGGTCAGGCAGGGCTGTGGAATTTTCGTAAGTGAACGGCTCATATGGCTTGATATCCGGCGGTGGCTCCACCTTCCCGCGCATGTCAGCGCCTGCATTTTGGACGAAATCGCGCAGATCCTGATATTCTTCCCCACCGCAACCAGCAAGCAGGAACACAAGCAACAGAGCTGAGTATGCCAACTTCATTTTTTTGCCCCTGTCGGTTTGGAGGCTTTCTTTTGAGCAGCCAACTCATCTTCATCTAGGTAGCGATATGTTTTTGCAGTTGCCTCCATGCTCAACCCCCCCCCTGTAGAGGGGGCTCCTCCCGAAGTGGGACTTATGCTAATGTCATTGAGAGTAACAATTCTGGGAAGCTGAGAAATATCACTCGCAAAATTTCCCAAGTCATCATAGTTTCCGCTCACCTTAATTGCGATTGGCTGCTCTGTGAAAACGCCTGTTGCCGCTTCGGCACCTGGGCGAAAAAGCTCGAACTGCAAACCACGCCCAAGGCCTGCTTGATTGATATCCGTCAACAAGGCATCCATCTCGGACTTGCTGGGCAATTGTTTGAGTAGGGCCCCAAAAGACTGTTGCGTATTTATCAATTGCTTCTTGATGATATCCAAATTGATGGCTTCCTTTTTTTTCACCAAAAAGGTTTCACGTAGCTTGTCTTCTTCTTGCTTGTAGTTTGTATATTCCCCCCACTGGTTTTGCCAATCGAACAGCGCTCCAAGCACGATCACTACCAAGAAAGTGGCGCTGAAAGCTGTCAATTTTACCAGCCAAGGCCACCCTCCCGGTTTCTTGGGGTCAATATTCTTTAATTCTTCTAGAAATTTCATTTCCATATCCTAACCCTGTCCACCTTTTTTCCCTGATGGCGACGCTTCTGGAGTAGCCACTTTGGTCAGATTAAAAGTTAGGGAAAATTCACTTAGTCGAGTTGCCCCAGAACCAGTTGCATGAATTTCAATCAGTGTTGGCGAGTCCAACCAAGGTGAGTCTTCTATCGACCTCATCAGCGTTGAAATGCGCGCATTGGACTGAGCCAAGCCATTCAGGCTAATTTTGTAGCCTGATTGTTTTATGCTTTTCAAATAAATACCGTCGGGCAGAATCCGCAACATCTGATCAAGCAAATGCACCACATCAGAACGGGTGGACTGCAAATTTTCCACCACATTCTTTCTGGCCAGCAGCGACTGGGTTTGTTCCCGCAGCTTCTTGATCTCTTCAATTTGCTTTTCCAATACTGCAATTTCTTGTTTCAAGTATTGATTACGACGTTCCTGATAGGAAATCTTTGAACTGATTGCAACATGAACCAATCCGACAATCACCGCCCCGAGCACAAGGGAGATGACTGCAAGCACTATGAATTGCAATTGCTGGGCGCGGCGTTTTTCTTCGCGGTGTGGTAACAGGTTAATACGTATCATGACGGGTCAAACCTCCGCAAAGCCAAACCGCAGGCAATCATTAAAGCCGGAGCGTCCGTTTGCAGTTGGCGCGGCTTGATGCGGCTGGACAAAGTCATCAGTTCAAAAGGATTCGCCACTAGCGTGTTGACTTGAGTTCGGGTTGCTACAGCCTCGTCTAAGCCAACAAGCGCGGCGCAACCTCCCGCCAGAACAACATAATTCACTTCGTTGTACTGGGTTGATGTAAAAAAGAACTGTAATGCACGCGCCACTTCCATCGCCACACTTTCGCGGAAAGGCGACAGCACATCACTTTCATAATTTTCAGGCAACCCGCCATTTCTCTTGGCTGCCTCAGCTTCTTCCGTTGACAACCCAAATGAACTTTGAATTTGCTGGGTAAGCTGAATGCCGCCAATCTGCTGGTCGCGCATGTAAACTGATTGACCGTTGCGCAATACATTCACGTTCATCACGCTTGCGCCAATATCCACTACGGCAACGCACTGATCGACCGCACCGTTGGGCAACTGGGTACGAATTTGCTCGAAAGCCGCTTCCGCCGCATAGGGTTCGACATCAATGACTACCGCTTTGAGTCCAGCCGACTGCGCAGCTGCAACCCGGTCTTCCACATTGGCTTTGCGCGAGGCAGCCAGCAGTATTTCAATCTCTTCGGGGTTGGTTGGAGACGGGCCGATAACCTGAAAATCCAGGTTAACTTCTTCCAGCGCGAAAGGAATATATTGATTGGCTTCAGACTCAACCTGGTACTCCAAGTCATCTTCGCGCAGGCCTGCGGGCAACATGATCTTCTTGCTGATCACCGCCGCTGCGGGCAGCGCTAAACTGACGTTCTTAATCCGCGTTCCCATACGCTTCCATGCTCGTCGCAAGGCATCGGAAACGGCATCCAGATTATTGATGTTACCATCGCTCACTGCGTCAACTGGCAGAGCTTCAATCGCGTATCGCTCAACCACGTAACCACCTTTTTTTGGCAACTCGCTCAACTCCAACATCTTGACCGAAGAGGCACTGATATCCACCCCGATCATTGGCGGTGTCGATGTCTGCAAAAAGTCTAGCGGGATGTCGAAATTTCCTTTAATCATAGGACGGTTAGCGCTTTTTCGTACAAAGTGGTTTAAATCCTAGCAATAACTCTCGCAGGTGTAAAGTTTTTTCTATAAACGCACTTTCCCGACCTTGAGAGATATAATTCGCGTCGCACATTCTTTAAGAAGATTCTCCGTTATGACTTCTCGCTGGTGGTTCTATCCCGCATTAGGTGTTTTGACTCTGCCGCTACTTCCAATATTGCTTCTAGTTTTTGCAGCCATTCTAACCTATCCAACACTGCCTTCACTTGAAGCATTGACCGATTATCGTCCGAAAATGCCCTTGCGCGTATTCAGCGCGGAAGGTGTTTTGATTGGCGAATTTGGAGAAGAACGTCGGGAGTTGGTCAAAATCGAAGCCGTCCCCGAATTGATGAAGAAAGCTATTTTGGCGGCAGAGGATGACCGGTTTTATGAACATGGCGGAGTGGACTATATCGGCGTAATGCGGGCAGCCTATTCCAATTTCACTTCCGGGGGAGTCAAGCAAGGAGCCAGCACCATCACCATGCAAGTAGCGCGCAATTTTTTCCTCTCAAAGGAAAAAACCATGACGCGCAAATTCAACGAAATGCTGCTTTCCTTCAAGATCGAGCACAACCTTTCCAAAGACGAAATTCTTCAGCTCTATATCAACCACATTTATCTGGGGCAACGCGCTTATGGATTCGGCGCGGCCGCCCAAGCCTATTATTCCAAACCGCTTAACCAGCTCAGCTTGTCCGAGATGGCCATGCTCGCCGGTTTGCCGAAAGCCCCTGGTGCATACAATCCGGTAGTCAATCCGAAGCGTGCCAAGCTGCGCCAAGAATACATCTTGCGGCGTATGCATGATTTGGGCTACATCAGCAAAGAAGAATTTGAAGCGGCTCAGAATGACACGATCCAAACCAAGCAGTCCGCCTATCACCAGGAATTTGCTGTCAATGCCGGTTTCATTGCCGAATTGGTTAGACAGGAAATGTATGAGCGCTATCAGGAAGACACCTACACTCAAGGTTACAGCGTTTACACCACTATCCGCGTGCAGGATCAGGCTGTTGCTTATGCGGCATTGCGCCGGGGCGTAATGGACTACGATGAGCGCCACGGTTACCGTGGCCCCGAAGGCTATGTTGATTTAAAGAAAAACAATACCGACGAACTGCTGGAAGATGCTTTGCAGGATGTACCAAACAGCGACGAGCTAATCCCCGCAGTGGTGCAGTCGGTCACCGCCAAAAGTATTGGCGCATACACCAAAGGCGGACAAGTCATCGAAATCTCCGGGGAAGGTTTGCATTTCGCCCAGCAAACGCTGGGCGAAAACCTCGCCTTAAACCGTCGCGTCCGCAAAGGTTCGCTGATCCGCGTTCGCAAAAACGAGAAAGACAAATGGGAAATTACGCAACTGCCGCAAGCCGAAGCTGCGTTTGTCTCCGCCAATCCGCGCGACGGTGCAATCTATGCGTTAGTGGGCGGCTTTGATTTCAACCGCAGCCAATTCAATCATGTCACCCAGGCCTGGCGGCAACCCGGCTCCAGCTTCAAGCCATTTATTTATTCCGCCGCGCTGGAAAAGGGGTTCACCCCGGCCTCCGTCATCAACGATGCTCCGCTCGTGGTTGACCCAATCGATACAGGCGGCGAGCCATGGGAACCGAAGAATTTCGATGGCACGTTTGAAGGGCCCATGCGCATGCGCCAAGGGCTCGTCAAATCAAAAAATCTTGTCTCTATCCGTATTTTGCAGTCCATCGGCGCGGACTACGCGCAGGACTATGTCACCAAGTTCGGGTTCGACAAAAGCAAGGTCGGTCATTTTCTGACCATGGCTTTAGGCGCGGTCAATGTCACGCCTTGGCAAATGTTGGGCGGCTACTCTGTCTTTGCCAACGGCGGTTATCGGATTTCGCCGTACTTGATTCAGCGCATCGAAGACGGGCAAGGCAACATCATTAGCCAAGCCGCCCCGATCGAAGCCGGCAAAGGTGCGGAGCAAGTGCTGGATGTGCGCAATGCCTTCACCATGGTCAACATGATGCAAGATGTGGTGAAACACGGCACGGCTATCCGCGCCATGTCGCTGGGCAGGCAAGACCTTGCGGGGAAAACCGGCACCACTAGCGATTCGATGGATGCATGGTTCTGCGGTTTTCATCCCACCCTCGTTGCCGTCACTTGGATTGGTTACGACACCCCGCAAAGTTTGGGGGAAAAAGAAACCGGCGGCGGTGCCGCACTACCTGTCTGGATGAGTTATATGGGCGCGATGCTCAAAAATACGCCCGAAATTGAATATTCCGTTCCCGAGCGTATCGTCACAGCGCGCATCAATGACAACGGTCTGCGCACGCCTGACGGCAGCCGTGTGGAATATTTTTACGAAGAAAATCTGCCGCCGGAACAAAGCAGCAAACCGCCTGTAGATGTGTCTAAACCAGCGAATAGCGAAGGCGATCAACTCTTCTAATGAACAAGACACCTTTGCAACGCCGCGACTTCATGCGCGAACAGCTTGCGCAACAGGCCGCCAAGCTCATGGCTGAGGCAGGCATCACCGACCATGCCTTTGCCAAGCGCAAGGCCGCCCGCCAGCTTGGCGCATCGGATACGCAACACCTGCCCAGCAATCAGGAAATAGATGAGGCACTGCATAGCTATCGCACGCTGTTCCAGCAGGATAGCCATCCCGCAATCCTGTATCAGCTACGCGAAGAAGCGCTCGCCACCATGCGCCTGCTGCAACAGTTCCAACCCTACCTCACCGGTTCGGTCCTCGCCGGTACTGCGGGCGAAGCGTCCGACATCAACATCATGCTGTTCAGCGCTGATGCCAAAGCGGTGTTGCTGTTCTTGCTCAAGCACGAAATGCAATTTGATGATGGTGAGTGGAGAGTGCGCGTTGGCGGGCACGAAGTGAATGTGCCGAGTTATACCTTGAGCGGTGAATCGGGCACACTGACACACATCATCGTCTTGCCCGAAAACGCCCGTCACAGCGGAAGCCGCCACCCGGAAACGCATGCGGATATTGCGGCGGTAGAAGCGCTATTGGATCGATAAAATACTCTTTGTAGCGGAGCGATTTGCCGCTTATTGTTTTTGCTTCAACCACCTTGCCGCATCCAGCGCAAAATAAGTCAAGATACCGTCCGCTCCCGCCCTTTTAAACGCCAGCAGCGCTTCCAGCACGCACGCTTCTTCGTTCAGCCAGCCGTTTTGCGCGGCAGCTTTGAGCATGGCGTATTCGCCGCTGACCTGATACACAAAAGTCGGCGCTTTGAATTCATCTTTCACGCGACGCACGATGTCGAGATAGGGCATACCGGGTTTGACCATGACCATGTCCGCACCTTCCTGCAAATCGAGACCGACTTCCCACAACGCCTCGTCTGAATTGGCCGGATCCATCTGGTAAGTGTATTTATTGCCTTTGCCCAGATTGCCGCTGGAGCCGACCGCATCGCGGAACGGGCCGTAGAAGCTGGAGGCATATTTGGCCGAGTAGGCCATGATGCGGGTATGAATATGCTTGTGGGCATCCAGCGCCGCGCGGATCGCGCCTATGCGGCCATCCATCATGTCGGAAGGCGCGACGATGTCCGCGCCTGCGGCGGCGTGGCATTGCGCTTGTTTGGTCAACACGGCGATGGTTTCGTCGTTGAGCACGTAACCGCTGTCGTCGATCAGGCCGTCTTGGCCGTGGCTGGTGTAGGGATCGAGCGCCACATCGGTCATGATGCCCAGTTCGGGGAAATTTTTCTTGAGTGCGGCAACCACGCGCGGCACTAGGCCGTTGGGGTTAAACGCTTCGCTCGCATCCAGACTTTTCAGCGGGGTATCAATCACCGGAAAAATCGCCATCACCGGAATCCCCAGCTTCACACATTGCTCGGCATCAGCCAGCAACAAGTCCAGCGTTTTGCGCTGCACGCCGGGCATGGACTTCACATCTTCGACTTTATTCGTGCCTTCCAGCACAAAAACGGGGTAGATAAAATCCGCCGAAGTGAGTATGTGCTCTCGCATCAAGTCCCGCGAAAACTGGTCGCGGCGCATACGGCGCATTCTGGATTGGGGGTATTGGCCGAGTGTTTGCATAAATATTCCTAAAAATTTGAAAATTTCTGGAACTATTTTCGCATAGTCCCGTCTGAGCATACGAGAGGCGAAAGCTTCTTCCCGTTTCTCCTCCCTGAGCGGGTGTCTTTACACCGTAAAGACCTTCTTGCCCCTGACCTCCCCCTTTGGTCTAGGGGCATTTTTTTACCTGTTGCTTTTGTAGGTGCGAATTCATTCGCACGAATTGAAGTTATGTGCGAATGAATTCGCACCTACAACCCCCCAAATTATTCCGCCTGCAAGTCGCTCGATTCCTCGGCAAACCAACCCGCAATCACGGCTTCCGCTTCATCCGTACCCAACTTCTTCAAGCTGGAAAAAAGCTGCGCCGTGCATTGGGGGAAATGTTCCGCTAAAAACTCTTTCACATCACGCAAAGTCTTGGTGGATTCCTGCCGACTCAGTTTGTCCGACTTGGTAAGCAGGATATGGATGGGTTTGCCGGTGGGCGCGAACCAGCCCAACATGCCTTGGTCGCGGTCGGTCAGCGGATGGCGCGCATCCATGATGACCACCAGCCCGCACAACTCCTCGCGCGTTTGCAGGTACTCGCTCAGCAAATGTTCCCAATGCGCCTGCACATCGGGCGGCACTTTGGCGTAGCCGTAGCCCGGCAAATCCACCAGATAGTTGTTCTCGCCCAGCGCAAAATAATTCAGATGCTGCGTGCGCCCCGGTGTCTTGCTGGTGTAGGCCAAGCGCGTGTGGTTGGCCAGCGTGTTGATGGCACTCGACTTGCCCGCGTTGGAACGCCCGACAAACGCCACTTCCTTGCCGCCGTGCAGCGGCAAGTCCTTCATGTGATTGACGGTGGTGAAAAACGCCGCTTGCGAAAAAAGTCCCATTATTTCCAGGCCGCGAAAATTTTATCTGCCGCCGCCACTGTCGCCGCGATGTCGGCTTCGGTGTGCGCAGCAGATACGAAACCCGCCTCGAACGCTGACGGAGCAAGGTAGTGACCCGCCTCCAGCATGGCATGGAAGAAGCGGTTGAACGCTTCCTTGTCGCAAGCCATTACTTCGGCGTAGCTGGTCGGTATTGTCTTGCTGAAATACAAGCCGAACATGCCGCCCACCGATTGTGCGCAGAACGCGATGCCATGTTTCTTTGCCGCCGCGCTCAAGCCTTCGGTGAGTTGTTTCGCCAGTTGCGACAAATGCTCGTAGAAGCCGGGTGCTTGCACCAGCTTCAAGGTAGTCAAACCTGCCGCCACCGCCACCGGATTGCCGGACAGCGTGCCCGCCTGATACACCGATCCTAGCGGTGCGAGACATTGCATGATGTCGCGCCGTCCGCCGAACGCCGCTGCGGGCAGTCCGCCGCCCATCACTTTGCCCAGCGTCACGAGGTCGGGCTTGATGCCGTAGTAGCCTTGCGCGCCTTGCAGGCTGACACGGAAACCGGTCATCACTTCATCCAGAATCAGCACTGCGCCGTGCTGGGTACAAAGTTTGCGCAGCGCATCGAGGAACTCGCGTTTGGGCGCGATCAAATTCATGTTGCCCGCCACCGGCTCGACGATCACTGCCGCGATTTCCTTGCCCATGTCGGCGAAGGCTTTTCCCAATCCGGCCGCATCGTTGTAGTCCAGCACCGTAGTCAGCGCGGCGATTTCGGCGGGCACTCCGGAGGAACTGGGCTGGCCGAAAGTCAGCGCGCCTGAACCGGCTTTGACCAGCAAGCCGTCCGAGTGGCCGTGATAACAACCTTCAAATTTGATGATGCGCGAACGCCCGGTGAAACCGCGCGCCAAGCGGATCGCGGTCATGGTCGCTTCGGTGCCGGAGCTGACCAGACGCACCATTTCCAGACTCGGCAATAGTTTGCACAGCAGTTCGGCCATCTCCAGCTCGCTCGCGGTCGGCGCGCCGAAACCCAAGCCCTGCGCGGCGGCATCCTGCACCGCTTTCACCACTTGCGGGTGGCAGTGACCGACGATCATCGGCCCCCACGAGCCGACGTAATCGGTATATTTTTTCCCGTCCGCATCCCACACGTAAGCGCCTTGTCCGCGCTGGAAAAACAGCGGCGTGCCACCCACCGAACGGAACGCGCGCACCGGCGAATTCACGCCGCCGGGAATGATTTGTTGGGATTGTTCGAACAGTGTTTGATTCTGGGATGTCATGACTTATGTCCTGCTGAAAAGAGTTGAAAATTTTTGTGCGCTTGCTTGTATATCTGCTGCATTCCACAGCGCCGAAATCACCGCCAGCGCATCTGCGCCCGCTGCAACCAACTCCGCGCCATTCTGTTGAGAGATACCGCCGATGGCCACGATGGGTACCTGCAATTCGCTCTTCGCTGTTTGCAGTAAAGCCACGTCCGCTTTCACCGCATCCGGTTTAACGCTGGAAGAAAAGAACGCGCCAAACGCCACGTAATCCGCGCCTTGCCGCACCGCTTCCACCGCCAGCGGCGCGCGATTATAACAAGACACGCCGATGATCTTGGCATTGCCCAATAGTGCGCGCGCTGCCGCCACACTGCCATCATCTCCGCCCAAATGCACGCCGTCGGCATCCACTTGCGCCGCCAGTTGCGCGTCGTCGTTGACGATGAAGGCGACATTGAACTCGCGCGTCAATGCGCGCAAGGCTTGCGCCTGTTGCAACTGCAATGAGGGAGAGGCAGATTTGTTGCGGTATTGCAGCACACGCGCGCCGCCTTGCAAGGCGAATCGGACTTTGTGCAGCAACTCAGCCGTGTTTAACTCGTCCGGCGTGATGGCGTACAGGCCTTTGATAGTTTGCTGATTGATCAAGCTGCACTCCGAACCACGACCCTCACCTCAATCCTCTCCCAGAGGGAGAGGAGGCAATCGTCCGCTCCTTGCTGGAGCAAATTTTGTTTAATGCCTTGTCTCGCTGCCATCTTCCGCTTCGTCATCGCGCGCCCAGAACAGCCGGTCCGGGATATGTTGACCCATGCCGGGGCGGAAGCCGTATTTCAACGCTTCCCAGGTGTATTCCTGCGCTTCGCGCACCGCTTCTTCCATGGTCAAGCCGTTGGCCAGCAGCGCGGCGATGGCCGATGCCAAGGTGCAACCCGAACCGTGATAGATGCCGGGTAAGCGCGGCCAGCTATCGCTGCGCACCAGCCCGCGTTCGCCGTACAGCGAGTTGATGACCTTGGGCGTGTTCTCGTGCGTGCCGGTAATCAGCACATATTCGCTGCCCAGTTTCAGGATGCGTTTGGCGCACTCGGACAAGCTGGGATCGTCGTCCTCATTGTCTTCGTCCAGAATCAGGCGGCGCGCTTCCATGCTGTTCGGCGTGAGGATGGTGGTCTGCGGCAACAGCAATTCGCGCATCGCATCCAGCATATCCTCGTTCGCCAGCTCGTCGCCGCGACCGGAAGCCAGCACCGGATCGAACACCAGCGGAATCTCGGGATAATCGGAAATCACTTCGGCAATAGCAGCGATATTTTCCACACTGCCCAGCAGCCCGATCTTGAACGCGGCGACCGGCATATCTTCCAGCACCGCACGCGCCTGATCCGCCACCCAGTCCGCATCCACCGCCTGCACATCATCCACGCCGCTGGTGTCCTGCACCGTGATCGCGGTGACCACGCACAGCGGATGGCAGCCCATGCTGGCGATGGTCAGAATATCGGCCTGCATCCCCGCACCGCTGCTGGGATCGGTGGCGGCGAAGGTCAATACGAATGGTGGAATGTCAGACATGAGGTAACCCCGACTTGCTTGAACTAATGAGGCGTGATTCTAACTGAAAGCCGTGCCGGGCGCGTTGCGCGCGACAGCTTGCCGCCCGTTTTCAAAACCGCACTTCATGGAGATGCCCGTCAATAGGCGATCTACACGCAGCGCATGATGCAGATGTCCGTGTTTACTGCCCTGCGGGCAAGGCAGGCTTATCCTGGAGGTAGTTGGCGATGCTTGCGAATTCCGCCACACCCAGATTCTCGGCGCGCAATTGGGCGTTGATGCCGAGCTGCTCGAATTCGCTTTCATTCAGATAAGGCTTGAGCGTGTTGCGCAAGGTCTTGCGCCGTTGACCGAAGGCCGACGACACGATTTTGGCAAACAGCGTTTCGTTGTTCACCACGATTTTGTCGGCAGGCAGCGGGATCATGCGCACGATGGCGGAATCGACTTTGGGTGCAGGGCGGAACGATTGCGGCGGTACGTCGAGCAATTTTTCCATGTAAAAACGGTATTGCAGCATCACCGACAAGCGCCCGTATTCCGGGGTGGAGGGCGCGGCGACCATGCGTTCCACCACTTCGTTTTGCAGCATGAAATGCATGTCGGTGATGTGCGCGGCGTAAGCGGCAAAATGGAACAGCAGCGGCGAGGAGATGTTGTAAGGCAGGTTGCCGACGATGCGCAGCGGGGCGGGCAGTTCGGCCAGATCGAACTTCAGCGCATCGCCTTCGTGAATGACGATTTTGTCTTGCGGGTAGTCGGTCTTCAGGCGCGCGATAATGTCGCGGTCGATTTCCACCACGTGCAGTTTGTTTAGCAGCTTCAACAGCGGACGCGTCAGCGCGCCCAGACCGGGTCCGATCTCGACCATGGTGTCGTTGGCCTCAGGACGGATGGCGCGCACGATGTCGGCGATGATCTGTTCATCGACCAGAAAATTCTGGCCAAACATTTTTTTGGCTTTATGTCCGCTCATGCGGGTGCCCGGACATAATGTTTTTCGTATTTAACCATTTCTGCGGCCACCTTGATCGCCTCCAACAAACTGCCAACATTGGCCTTGCCCGTACCCGCCAGTTCCAGCGCTGTGCCGTGATCGACCGAGGTGCGGATGATGGGCATGCCCAGCGTGATGTTCACGCCTTCGCCAAAGCTGGCGTGTTTCAACACCGGCAAGCCTTGGTCGTGGTACATGGTGAGCACGGCATCACAGTCGCGCAGGCGGTGCGCGGCGAAAAGAGTATCGGCGGGAATCGGCGCGCTGACGTTGATGCCTTCAGCGCGCAATTTGTCCAACACCGGAATCATCACGTCGATTTCTTCGCGCCCGAGGTGACCGCCTTCGCCCGCGTGCGGGTTGAGTCCGGCCACGAAAATTCTTGGCCGCGTTATGCCGAAGCGTTTTTGCAAATCGTTATTGAGAATGCGCAGCACGCTTTCCAGCAACGGCGCGGTGATGGCATCGGCCACTTCGCGCAACGGCAGATGCGTGGTCGCCAGCGCCACGCGCATCCCGCCACCCGCCAGCATCATCACCACTTGCGGCGTGTGCGTCAGCTCGGCGAGGAATTCGGTATGTCCGGTAAAAGGTATTCCCGCATCGTTGATGATGCCCTTGTGCACGGGCGCGGTGACCATGGCGGCGAACTCGCCGGACAAGCAACCTTGCGTGGCGCGGGTGAGCATGTCCAGCACATAGCGGCTGTTCGCGGAATTCAGACGACCTGCCTCGACAGCGGCTTGCACGGGAATATGCACTACGTGTAGATCGCCTCTGGATGCGGCTTCGCAGCCGATTGTGTAGTCGCGCAGATTGACTTGCAGACCGAGCTGCGCGGCGCGCTGCTGCAACACTGTCTTGTCGGCCAGCACCACCAGCGGAGTTTCAAACTGGTGCTGCGCCAGTTGCAGGCAGAGGTCGGGGCCTATGCCTGCGGGTTCACCCGAAGTGATTACCAGCAGGCGTTGCATCACTTGTCTGCGTCTCGGTATTCCACCAGCGTGCGGTCGCGCAACTGGCGCAGCCAATCCTGAAACGCCTCATCCGATTTGAAGGCGCGAATGGCGGCACGCGCACGCTGGCGTTTTTGTTCCACGGTCACGTCGGTATTGCGGCGCTCCTGCACCTGGATCAGATGCCAGCCGAAGCCGGACTGCACCAAGCCGCTGATCTGGCCAACTTTCAGCGCATCCATCGCGCCCTCGAATTCAGGCACGGTTTCGCCCGGCGACAGCCAGCCCAGATCACCGCCCTGCGGCGCGCTGCCGTCCTCGGAATGCAGGCGCGCCTGTTCGGCAAAATCCGCGCCTTTGTCGATGCGCTGTTTGATTTCCTGCAAACGGTTTTTGGCTTCGTTTTCGGACACCAGCTCGCTGGTCTTGATCAGGATGTGGCGCGCATGCGTTTGCACGATCACCACCGGTGCATCCTTGCTGCGCCTATCCAGCAGTTTGATGATGTGAAAACCGCTGGGGCTGCGCAGGATTTCGCTCACTTCGCCCGGTTTCATTTTCAGCAAAGGCTCGGAGAACAGCGGCGGCAAACGATCCGCAGGCCGCCAGCCGAGTTCGCCGCCGCTCAACGCGTCCTGCGCATCGGAAAATCCGGCCGCCACTTGCGCGAACGGCGCGCCGCCGCGCAATTTGGCCAGCGCCTGCTCGGCGCGTTTGCGGTAGGTTTGGATTTTGTCCGAAGTGGCCTGCTCCGGCACCACCACCAGAATATGCGCGAGTTGCAACTCTTCGCCGTGGCCTTCCTGGCGCTCCTGATTGCTCAGGTAGTTATCCACGTCGTTCTCGCTGATGACCAGTTTGCTATCGACTTCGCGCTCGCGCAGACGCACCGAAACGATCTCGCCGCGTATTTCCTCGCGGAATTTTTTGAAGTCGATGCCGTCTTTTTCCAGCTTGGCGCGGAACGCGGCAACCGATTCGAATTTATTTTGCTGCGCGATTCTGCCCAGCGCTTTTTCCAGTTGGGAATCATCCACGCGCAAGCCGCTTTCTTTGGCGAACTGCGTTTGCAGCAGCTCGGTAATCATGCGCTCCAGCACCTGCTTTTCCAGCACGCCGTTTTCCGGCAACTGCGTGCCTTGCTTTTGCAACTGCTTTATCACAGTCCCCATGCGCTGATTGAGTTCCAGCTGGGTGATGGCATCATCGCCCACCACCACCAGAATGCGATCCAGCGTAGCGGGCTCCGCTGCCCCGGCAGCAAGCGGCAAGCAACACAACAGCAGGGAATAGATCAGTTTTTTTAACATGTGTTTTCCAGATTATTTAAAACCTTGAACGGGTCGTTCAACAGGCAGGTCGTTCAATTTAGAGTAACCGGAGATGCTGCTGCGCAAGGCGGTCAGCGGATCGGAGCCGATGCTTACCAGGTCGTTCAGTTCCAGCTGGATAAATATTCCGGTGGATCTTTCCTGAGTGGCTGTGGCAAAACTCTGCGCCACCAGGCGCAACGTCCAACATGACACATTATACTCAAGCCCGCCCAACGCATCCAAAATGCGGTTGTCCTGTAGCGAAAAATTGAGCCGCCCCACGCCATGCCAGCGCCCGGAAATCGGCCATTGCGTGGAAACATCCATCTGGCGCAAGGTGTTGCGGGTAAAGCGATAACCCAGATTGAACAGCTTGCCGGCTTCCGGGTTATAGCGCGCCGCCGCGCTGTAGGACTCGGTGTGCACCATGTTCGGGTTGTATTGCACCAGACTGTCCAGCCACCATGCGCGCGTCATTCTGCCGCCCACCATCATCAAAATATCGGAGCGGCTGTTGCTGTCGGTCGGAGCCACCAGATTCACTTGCGGCGCTTTGAAGCTGAAGCGCTCCGCCACCCCCACGCGCAAGCGCTCCGTGCCGTCCTCGTCGTCAATCGCGCGCGAGGTCAGCGCCAGCGTCAGCATGTCGGCATCGCCCACCAGGTCGCTGCCGAGAAAACGGTTTTCGGTGAACATCTGGCTGAAACTGAACGGCGCTTGCGCCGTGTCAAAATTGGGCAGCATGCTCTGGTTGCGGTACGGGATGCGCACGTAGTAAGCGCGCGGTTCCAGCGTCTGCATATAGCCGTTGCCGAAGAAAGAGTCGTTGCGCTCGAACACCAGCCCGCCGTCCAGGCTGAATATCGGCACACTGCGCGAACTGTCCGGCAGGTTGCGCACATTATTTCCGTCCAGCACATAGTTGGTGTAATGCATGCCGAACTTGGGGGTAAAGAAATAGCCGGGCGCGTTCAGCAAGGGATAACTGAGCGAGGGATAGATCACCATGCGTTTGCCGTTGACCTGTGCGGGATCGGGATTGCGAAAATCCACGTATTCGCTGCTGAGCGCCAGCGTGCCGTCGGCCACCGGCTGTTGCGCGCTCAGGTTGAGTTGCGGCTGGCGGCGATAGGGAACCGTGACCAGAGCCAGCGGATCTTGCAAAGTCTGGTAGCGCTGCACCCGCGCCGTCGCATTCCAGCCCTCGCCCGCGTAGGTCGCCACGCCTTCGCGCAACAAGTTGGTCTGCGAAGTGCTGTTCACCGAGCCGGACAGATCGCGGAAGTAGGCATTGTCCGAAACGCGGCTCACATTCCACGCGGCGGCGAATCCTTTGCCCAGATTCTGGTTGTGTTTCCATGACACGCGCGAGCGATCCGCCAAATAGACACGGTCGGCGGAAAGCACATCCAGTTGCAGCTCGCCGCCGTATTCCGGCTGAAGGTAGCGCACCTCGTTGTTGAACTGCGTGCCGCGCTTGGTGATAAAGCGCGGGGAAAATGTCGCATCCAGATTGGGCGAAATGCTCCAGTAATAGGGCAGCGTGATCTCTAAGCCGCCCGAGTTGGTGCTGCCTTGAGTCGGCCCCAGAAAACCGGAACGGTTGCCGCTGCCCAGCGGGAAGTCCATCCACGGCGTGTAAAGCAAAGGCACGCCTTTGAACTCGACCAGCGTGTGGTAGGCCACACCGACCTGCGTCGCGCGGTCTATCTCCAGCCGGCTCATTTTCAGCAACCAATCATCGTTGCCGATCGGGCAGGTGGTATAGGTTGCATGCTCGAAGGAATAATTTTTCTTGCCCTCGATATTCACCGAGGTTGCGCTGCCGCGCGAGTAATTTTCGCTGAACTGATATTCGGGCTGTTTCATTACGCCCCGATTGCTGTCCAGATTGATATTCAGCGTGGGACCGCTCACAAACGAATCGCTCTGCCTGATAGTCACCCCGCCCTCGGCCTGCACCTCTTTGCTGTCCTGGTTGTAGCGCAAATGGTCGGCACCGATGACCTGATCGTCCTGCCGCAGCTCGACCTCGCCCTCCGCCTCAAGTAGCCCGCCCTGTCTGGCTTCCACCCGCTGCGCGCTGATAAAAGCCACCGGGCGTTCGTCTGTGGCCGGAAGCTTTTTGAAGCTGCGATCCAGCTTCAGCGGCAACACCTCATCTTCGGCATGACCGGACGGGGACAGTGCGAAAACTAGGCAGAAGGCGACAAAACTCGGACGGAAAAGCATGGGAGGTTCATTTAAATTAAGATGCTAAAATCGCACAAAAACACCATTAAGGCAAACCGATGCAACGCCAGAACCTGCTTTCCGCTTGGCTTTCCAGCCAATATCCAGGGCAAACCTTCACCCTCGCCCCCGCTTCCGCCGATGCCAGCTTCCGCCGCTATTTCCGCGCCACCTTCAGCGATGGATCGACAAAAATAGTGATGGACGCGCCGCCGCAACACGAAGACTGCAAACCGTTTCTGCATGTGGGCAAACTGTTTGAAGCGGCGGGCACGCATGTGCCGCACGTCTATGCGCATGACCTTGAACAAGGTTTTTTGCTGCTGTCCGATCTGGGCAACACCACCTATTTGCAGGCGTTGAATGCCGACACCGCGCCCCGGCTTTATGGTGCAGCAACCGATGCGCTCATCAAAATTCAACTCGCCTCGCGTGAGAGCGAGTTGCCGCCGTATGACGAAGCATTGCTGCGGCGCGAGCTGAATCTGTTCCCCGAGTGGTACATCGCCAAGCATCTGGGCATCACGCTCAGCGCCAAGCAACAGGCCAAACTGGAGGAAGTCTTTGTGCGCATCCTCGCCAACAACCTGGCGCAACCGCGCGTGTATGTGCACCGCGATTACCACTCCAGAAATTTGATGGTGTCGGAACCGAACCCGGGAATATTAGACTTTCAGGATGCGGTCTATGGCCCCATCACCTACGACCTCGCCTCGCTGTTCAAGGATGCCTACATCCGCTGGGAAGAGGAGCAGATCATGGACTGGCTCATCCGTTATTGGGAGAAAGCGCGTCAGGCCGGGCTGCCGGTGCGCGAGGATTTCGGTGATTTCTACCGCGACTACGAGTTGATGGGCGCGCAGCGCCACATCAAGGTGCTGGGCATTTTTGCGCGCCTGTATCACCGCGACGGCAAGGACGGTTACCTGAAAGATATGCCGCTGGTGATGGACTATTTGCGCCGCGCCTGCGAGCGTTACATCGACCTCAAGCCGCTGCTCAATCTGCTGGACGAATTCGAGATTCACGCAACGCAAACGCCCGGAGGGCAAGCCTGATGCTGCGCATTCCCTCACCCCAACCCTCTGGTGAAACAACTAGCCATTCGACTAGGCCGCCAAAAAACGGCGACCAAGTCGCTGGTTATCCCGGCGGGAGAGCGAACGTGAAAAACATTTTTAGATGCGGGCGATGATTCTCGCGGCGGGTCGCGGCGAGCGCATGCGCCCGTTGACCGACCACACGCCCAAGCCTTTGCTGCAAGCGGGCGGAAAGCCGCTGATCGTATGGCATATCGAACGGCTGGTGCGCGCGGGCATCACCGACCTCGTCATCAACCACGCCCACCTCGGCGCACAGATCGAACAGGCGCTGGGCGACGGCAGCTGCTATGGCGCAAACATTCGCTACTCGCCCGAAGTCACGGCGCTGGAAACGGCAGGCGGCATCGCCAATGCGTTGCCGTTGTTGGGCGGCGACATTTTTGCCGTGGTCAATGGCGACACCTTCTGCGATTACGATTTTGCGCGCCTGCCTGAACTTGCTGCACAGATGCAGCGCAATCAAGACAGCGCGCATCTGGTGCTGGTGGACAACCCCGAACACAATCTCAAGGGGGACCTCGCGTTACAAGTGGCACGTGTAATCCCGCAAACCCCTCCCAACCTCCCCTTATCAGGGGAGGAGCCGAGTTCCCCCCTGATAAGGGGGGCTGGGGGGGTTGAGGTTTTGACTTTCAGCGGCATCGGCCTCTACCAGCCCTCGCTGTTCGCCGCTATTCCGCGCGGAACAAAAGCCCCGCTCGCGCCGTTGTTGCGCGAACAGATCGCCCTGGGCAAGGTCGGCGGCGAACATCATCGCGGCATCTGGATCGATGTCGGCACTCCGCAGCGCCTGCAACAACTCGATCAACAGCTGCGCGCAACTTCTTCCTGAAATCCGCCGCCATCGGCGGTCAATTATTGCAAAAACTAACCGCCATGCAGAATTTGCAGGTTTCGATACCCAGATAAACTAGCGACTGGTAGGATTACTCATCTGGATGGCTCGCTGTTCGGTCTCCAATCAAATATTATGATTGTGGCTAGGGGAGAAAATAATGGATAACGAAGTTTCGTGGTTTTCTGAAGCGCACATCAACAAGCTGTTCTCTCACTTTCCGCTGCCGCTGGCCATTCTGGATAGCGCGGGTTCGGTCAAGTTGCTCAACCAGTTGTTCACCGACATCTTCGATGCGTCCGTTCTCAAAACGGATGCCGTGCAAGCGGTGCTGCGCCAGCCGCAGGCGAACGGGCAATCGCTGTCGCTGACCAAGCTCGACGGAGCCAATATCACGTTGCGCGCACGCGCCATCAAGGTCGAAAGCTACGTCGTGCTGATCTTGGAAATGTCCGACGAATCCAGCCATTTTGCCGAGCTGGCCGAGTTGCACATGCGTCTCGCCGATCTGGAAAAACTCAGCTCGACCGACCGCCTGACCGGTGCCTGGAACCGCATGCACTTCGACAAGACCGTCAATGCCGAACTCAGCCGCAGCGTGCGCTACAAACAGCCGGTGTCTATCATCTTTTTCGACATAGACCATTTCAAGCTGGTCAACGACACCTACGGTCACGCCATCGGCGATGTAGCGTTGCGCGAGCTGGTGAAAGTCATCTGGAAAAACATCCGCAGTTCGGACATGTTGTTCCGTTGGGGCGGCGAAGAATTTGTATTGCTCGCACCGTCCACCTCTTACCGCGCGGCCGCTGGATTGGCCGAAACCCTGCGCGGCAAAGTGGAAAAATATCCCATCGAGCAAGTGGGGCACATCAACATCAGCCTGGGCGTGGCCGAACATTTAACCGGCGAAAGCTGCGATGTCTGGTTCCAGCGCGCGGATGCCGCGCTGTATCAGGCCAAGAACAGCGGTCGCAACCGCGTGGTGGTTGACTCGCACGGCAGCAGCGATCTGTGGGAAGCCGAAACCGGTTCGACCATTCTGCATCTGACCTGGCACGATTCCTACGAGTGCGGCGAGCCGACCATAGACAACGAACACCACCGCCTGTTCGATCTGGCCAACGTGCTGATCGACGCGTCGTTCAACCGCACCGCGCACCCAGAAGTGTTCAATGACGCGCTGGAAAAATTGCTGGCGCATGTGGTGAAACATTTTGCCGATGAAGAAGCGATTCTGGCCGAGCATCATTACGTCGATCTGGATGTGCAAAAACGCGCGCATGTCCGCTTGGTCGAACGCGCCCTGCAACTGCACACGGATGTTCTGGCCGGCGGTGTGACCATGGGCGAACTGGTGGAATTTCTCGCCAGCGAAGTGGTGGCACGCCACATGCTGCAAACGGACCGGGAGTTTTATCCCTTGTTCGCAGCGGCAAGCGCGAAGGCCGTCACCGCCGCGTAGGCAAATTTGCACCCGCCTTGCCCGCGAGCCAGCAAATACGGCCATCTCCATCAAGCGCATGAGCTAGATCGCCTAATGACGGGCGTTGCCACGCGATTGGCTTTTGAATTTTTCTAATTTGCGGACATTTTTTCCTGCACCAATTATCATCCGCGCATGACCACCACTCTCCAGCCTTACGCTGCGCGCCGCGCCCATCTGCAAAGCCTGATGCAGCGCGGCATCGCCGTGATTCCCACCGCGCCCGAAGTCACGCGCAACGCCGACACCTATTACGACTACCGACACGACAGTTATTTGTATTACCTGAGCGGATTCAGCGAACCGGAAGCAGTGTTGGTCATCGTTGCAGGCGAGCAGCCGCAACAAATTTTGTTCTGCCGCGAAAAAAATCCCGAGCGCGAAGTGTGGGACGGTTTCCGTTTCGGGCCGGAGGCGGCACGCGAACAGTTCGGCTTCGATGCCGCTTATCCCATCGCCCAACTGGACGAGAAACTGATCGAATTGATGGGCAACCAGACGGCGCTGTTTTATCCGCTTGGCGCGGATGCCTCTTGGGATGCGCGCCTGCTCAGGCTGCGCGAAACCGTCAAAGCCAAGACGCGACTTGGCATTCATGCGCCGAATGAAATCAACGATGTGCGCGAGATACTCAATGAGATGCGCCTGTTCAAGGACGCGCACGAAATTGATCTGATGCGCCGCGCCGCGCTCATCTCTTGCGGCGCGCACCGCCGCGCCATGGCGTTTACCCGCCCAGGCCAGTTCGAGTACGAGGTAGAAGCCGAGTTGCTGCACGAATTTTTCCGTCACGGCTCGCGCCATCCGGCCTATACCAGCATCGTCGCGGGCGGCGCGAACGCCTGTACTTTGCACTACGTCGGCAACAAGGCGCGCCTCAACGACGGCGAGTTGCTGCTGATCGACGCGGGCTGCGAACTGGACGGCTACGCCTCCGACATCACGCGCACGTTTCCGGTCAACGGAAAATTCAGCGCCGCGCAAAAAGACGTGTATGAAATCGTGCTCGCCGCGCAAGCCGCCGCGATTGCCGAGGCAATTCCCGGCAAGTTGTGGAACGCGCCGCACGATGCCGCGTTGCGCGTGTTGGCGCAGGGTTTCATCGACTTGAAACTGTGCCAAGGCTCTGTCGATGCAGTGCTGGAAAGCGAAAGCTACAAACCGTTCTACATGCACCGCACCGGCCACTGGCTGGGCATGGACGTGCACGATGTGGGGCAGTATAAAATCGGCGAAGATTGGCGACCGCTGCAACCCGGCATGACGCTAACCGTCGAACCCGGCTGCTACCTCCGCCCCGCCAACCACGTACCGCGCGAGCTGTGGAACATCGGCATCCGCATCGAAGACGATGTGCTGATTACGCCGGGCGGCAACGAAGTGCTGACGCTGACCGCACCGAAGACAGTGCGAGAAATTGAAGAAACAATGAGAAGCAATAAATTGTAGGTCGGGTTTCAACCCGACAAGTCGGGCTAAAGCCCGACCTACAACTCTGTGGCAAAAAGTATTTGGAGAAAATGAATGACTAATTCTAATTGCGACATCGCCATCATAGGCGGCGGCCCAGTCGGCATGGCACTGGCGATTGCGTTGCAGGGCAACGATTTGAACGTGGTACTGCTGGAGGCGCGCGAGTCGGAGATCAACACCACCGACCCGCGTTCGCTGGCTTTGTCATACGGCTCGCGCCTGTTGCTGCAACGCCTGCACGCCTGGGACTCCATCCCCGACGTGAGCCGCATTACCACGATTGAAATTTCGCAAAAGAATTCTGCGGGTCACGCCACGATTCGCGCGCAGGAAATGAAGGTGGCCGAAGTCGGATACGTGTTGCCCTACACCGCGTTGCATGCCGCGTTGCAACATGCACTGCATGACAGCGATGTCAGGTATTTGTACGGCGCTGCGGTGAACGCGCTGGACAGTGCCAACGGTCAAGCCAGCATCACGTATCAGCACCAGGGACAGGAACACGTTCTCCACGCGCGCCTTGCCGTGGTGGCCGAAGGCGGCAAATTGCTGGAAGCGGCGCATCCGCCCGAGATCACCGACTACGGCCAGAGCGGCATCATCGCCCACGTCATCAGCACTGCCGCCGCGCCGGGCACGGCTTACGAACACTTCACCACGCAAGGCCCGATGGCGCTGCTGCCGTACAAGGACGGCTACGAGCTGGTGCTGACCGCCGCGCACGACAAAGCGCAGGAGATGTTGACTTGGGACGACGCGACTTTCCTGCGCTACCTGCAACTGCATTTCGGTGACCGCGTCGGCACCTTCGTCAGCGTGGGCAAGCGCGACTGTTACCCGCTGCGCTTGAAACGTGCGCCCGATCTCACTTTCCCGTTCACCGTGCTGATCGGTAACGCCGCGCAAACCCTGCATCCGGTGGCAGGGCAGGGCTTCAACATGGGCGTGCGCGATGCGTGGGAACTGGCGCAAGTGATCCTCGACTTTGCCCCGCACGACATCGGCACGGCGGCGATGTGTGCCGCTTACCGCAAGTCGCGCCGCATAGACCGCAACGCGGGCATCCGCTTCACCGACGGGCTGGTGCGCCTGTTCTCCAACGATTTGCCGCTGCTAGGAAAAGTGCGATCCGCCGCGCTCACACTGCTGGATCATGTTCCGCCCGCGAAAAAATTTGTGGCGAAACGCATGATGTTCGGCGCAAACGGGTAATAGACTGACGCGCCAATTCGCTATAACTTTATCCTGCCCGTCTCGAAAGGGCTACACGGTTCAGCAAACCGTCAATAATTGACAACCTCAGGAGGTACTGTGGACAACACCAACGATCAAATTTTACGCGAACTGCGCAAAGCCAAAGCGGCGCACCTGAAATGGCGTTCTTACGCTTACGCCATGCTGTCCGGTCTCGACATCGAGCCGGAATACACCCCGCTGGACCACACCGAGTGCGCTTTCGGCAAGTGGTATCACGGCGTGGGTCAGGAGCATTTCGGCCATCTGGACACCTATTCCGGCATCGAAGTCCCGCACCATATTCTGCACAAGATCTATGCCAAGATTTACGAATCGGCACAGAGCGGCAAGATGCAAGACTCGGAAGCGGATGCCAAACGCCTGACCGAGCTTTCGCGTCAGGTGATTGACGCGCTGGAACTGGTCGAACACGAAATCGCCAGCCAGAAGTAAAGCGTTACTAATTCGGACGGAGTCTGCCGCTATCCGTCCGTTTCTTTGTCTTCCCTGCACCTCTGGTTTCAACCAACCCACACTCCGGGATTACCCCTTTGGGAGGATGTGGTTTTCCATTCGGGCAATAGACCCCGGCCTGTTTACCCTATAGCTTTCTGCGCCCTGCCATCAACGGGAGCAGATATGTTTAAGAAAATCATTTCAGCGTTCGGTCTGGACCATCACCCGCAACAAGAGGTGATGCAAGTCATCAATGTTTATGACGCGGTGCTGGCACACAGAGCCTGGAAAACGCGGCTGATAGATTATCTGGAAGGCCGCTCCAAAGAGAACTTGCAGCCCGCCAAAATCTGCGTGGACAACCTGTGTGTGCTGGGCAAATGGATTCACAGCGACGGCAAGGTTAAATTCGGGGAGCAGTCGGTGTTTATCAACCTGGTGGATGAGCATGCGAAATTCCATGTGCACGCCGCCAAGGTGGTCGAAGCGCATCAGGCCGGAGATAAACAACTCGCGCAAAACATCCTGACCGGAAGTTTTGACGAACAATCCAGAAAAACCGTGATGTGTCTGGCCAAGCTACATGCGCTGGTGGAAAAAGACGATCAGCAGTTCGAGGCTCAGTGAAGGCGTTTCAACAACTTCTCGTGTATTCCGCCGAAACCGCCGTTGCTCATCACCAGAATCTGGTCGCCTGATTTCGCCGCCGCCGCAATGGCTTCAATCAGTTCGTTGAGATCGTCTTTCACCACCGCCTTATCGCCCAGAGGTGCCAGCGCGCCGCGCGCATCCCAGCCGAGATTTCCGGCGTAGCAAAACACTAGGTCGGCCTCTTTCAAACTGCCCGGCAGCGCGTCTTTCATCACCCCCAGCTTCATCGTATTGGAACGCGGCTCCAGCACCGCGAGGATGCGCGCCTTGCCCACCTTAAGTCGCAAGCCTGCAACCGTTGTGTCGATTGCGGTGGGGTGGTGGGCGAAGTCGTCGTACACCGTGATGCCGTTGACCGTGCCGCGCACTTCCATGCGGCGCTTCACGTTCTTGAATGCGGAGAGCGCCGTCAATCCTTGATCTACAGGCACTCCGGCATGACGCGCAGCGGCCAGCGCGGCCAACGCGTTCATGCGGTTGTGCTCGCCCATCAAATCCCAGTGCAACGTGCCTTGTGCTTTGCCGTCGAAAAATACCGTGTCGTTTTCGTCGATGCTCCAGCCTTTAGCTCCCTCTCCCCCCGGGAGAGGGCTGGGGTGAGGGAGCGCTCCGAATATCTCCACCGGAGTCCAGCACCCGCGCTGTATCACGCGACGCAACGATTCCTCACGCCCGTTGCTCACCACTAGGCCATTGCCCGGCACAGTGCGCACCAGATGGTGGAACTGCGTTTCGATGGCATGCAAGTCGGGAAAAATATCGGCGTGATCGAATTCCAGATTATTCAGCACGGCGGTGCGCGGATGGTAGTGCACGAACTTGGAACGTTTGTCGAAGAACGCGGTGTCGTATTCGTCGGCTTCGATCACAAAAAATGGAGACTCGGTAATACGTGCCGAAATGCCGAAATTCTGCGGTACACCGCCGATCAAAAATCCGGGATTCAAGCCCGCGTATTCCAGTATCCACGCCAGCATGGACGAGGTGGTAGTCTTGCCGTGCGTCCCCGCCACACCCAGCACCCACTTGTCGCGCAACAGCGTATCCGCCAGCCATTGCGGGCCGGAGGCGAAAGGCAGATTGCGGTTCAGAATCTCTTCCATCAGCGGGTTGCCGCGCGACACCACGTTGCCGATCACGAACACATCCGGTTTGAGTTCAAGCTGCTCCACGCCGAAACCTTCGATCAGCTCTATGCCCTGCGCTTCCAGCTGCGTGCTCATCGGCGGATACACGTTGGCATCGCAACCGGTGACGCGGTAGCCCGATTGCTTGGCGATAGCCGCAATGCCGCCCATGAACGTGCCACAGATGCCGAGGATGTGAATGTGTTTTGGTTTGCTCATCACCAATTCCAATTTCGTCATTCCGGCCTACGCCGGAATGACGGCTTACGTTCTAAAAATAAAATACACCGCCCCCATCAGGCACAGCCCCGCATACAGATAATCCAGCTTCAACGGCTGGTTCATATACATCACCGCGAACGGCACGAAGATCGTCAGCGTGATGACTTCCTGCAAAATCTTCAACTGCCCGAGGTTCATCGACGTGTAACCGATACGGTTGGCTGGCACCTGAATCAGATACTCGAACAGCGCGATGCCCCAACTCACCAGCGCCGCCACATACCACGGCGATGCCGACAGATTCTTCAAGTGCCCGTACCACGCGAACGTCATGAACAGGTTGGACACCGCCAGCATCAGCGCGGTCACCAGCAGCGGGTTGGAGATCAGGTTCATAACTCACTCCCTCTCCCTTGCAGGGAGAGGGTTGGGGAGAGGGTAGAAGCGCTCAACATCTCCTATCCATGCTTATTTCACGCCCAGCAATTCCACATCAAACACCAGCGTCGCATTCGGCGGAATCACACCGCCCACGCTGCGCGCGCCGTAACCCATGCTCGGCGGAATAATCAACGTGCGCTGGCCGCCCACCTTCATGCCTGCCACGCCCACATCCCAACCCTTGATGACACGCCCCCCACCCAGCGGAAAACCGAACGGCTGACCGCGATCACGCGAGCTGTCGAATTTCTTGCCCTTGCTGTCCGGCGCGGCCGCGTCGTACAACCAGCCGGTGTAATGCACGGACAAGATCGGAAGAGCGTCGTGTAGGGAAAGAGTGTAGATCTCGGTGGTCGCCGTATCATTAAAAAAAAA
>FZPU01000088.1_pt1 | contig 29893 bp, 39 predicted proteins | sample 1534781 | NCBI WGS metagenome assembly FZPU01 (sample SAMEA104161949, study PRJEB21768) | metagenome | isolation source: underground water
TTTTTTTTTAATGATACGGCGACCACCGAGATCTACACTCTTTCCCTACACGACGCTCTTCCGATCTAGCCGCAAGCGGCAGCGAAGGCAACCGGTTTTGCGCGCATCCAGTCTCCCATGCGACCCGCCAACCCTTTGTTGACTTCGATCAGCGCGCGACAGAATAGCCCGCCCAGCAATCCGCCGGAAACGCCGCAAAGGATGACCACACTCCATTCGTGGCCGAATCTCAGCGTTTCGTCGGTGTGGCCGAAATAAGAATAATTGCCCAGCAAGGCGAGCGAGGTAATGCCTGCGATGATGACTGTCATGATGATGGTCGAGCTGTTGTGTTCCTCAAATGAACGGCTCATTTCCTCGATGGCGAACACGATGCCCGCCAGCGGCGTGTTGAAAGCGGCGGCAACCCCGGCTGCGCCGCCCGCGAGAATCAGTCCCTTCTCCAGATCGTGTCGGGGAAAGCGGGCCAAGTTTCCCAAGCTGTGCATGATGGAGGCTCCGATCTGCACGGTAGGGCCTTCTCGCCCCACGGATGAACCGAACATCAGCCCGGCGACAGTGAGGCCGATCTTGCCGCATGCCACGCGCAGCGAAAGCACCTGATTGCGTATGCCCCGGCTTTCATCGGGATCAAGCGCCGCGATGGTTTGCGGTATGCCGCTGCCTTGCGAGCCGGGAAAATAGTTGCGCGTCAGGTAAACAACGATTGCCAGGCCGAGCGGGGTGAGCAACAGTGGAAGATAAGGCGAAATGGCGAGCAGCGTGTGGAATATGCCGTTCGCCCACTCGCAGGCGACCGCAAACAGAATGGCGGCTATCCCCACGCCAATCGCCCCGCCCACGAACACGAATCGTCGCTTCCAAGTGAGTATCAAAATATCCTCCAGTAGTCAGAAATATTCCGCAATGCCAACAGACGAGCAACACGAGTCCGGTTTGCCGAGATTGAAAGCACGCATTTATATGAGGAGTCAGCTATCGGCATCATCCGATTTTGCGAGGCGGGTCTTGGCGGATTTGTCCCGCCTATCGTGACCGGTGAAGATGGTCAAATCCATATGGTTGTACGGAATCTCAATACCGTGCGCATCGAATGCTTCTTTGAGTCGCCACAAAAATTCGCGGCGCACCCCCCATTGTTCCAATGCGACGGTTTTGAAGCGGCATCGGATCACCAGCGCCGAAGCCGCCCAATCCTGCACGCCGGCAATTTCAATATCATCGAGAATTTTTCCGCCTACATTTTCCGAGGAGCGCAATTTTTCGCCGACTTCGCGCATGACTTGGCACACCGCGTCCAGGTTTTCGCTATAGGCGACACTCACATCAATGACCGCATATGCAAACCCCCGCGATTTGTTGGTGACCGTGGCAATCATTCCGTTCGGTATATAGTGGACATTACCTTCGTAGTCGCGCAGGGAGACATAGCGCAAAGTGACATCTTCGACCACCCCGGTCTTGTCGCAAACCACCACCACATCGCCTTGCCGTATCTGATTTTCCAGCAGCAGAAAAAAGCCGTTGAAGTAGTCTTTGAGCAAGCTTTGCGCCCCAAAGCCGACGGCAATTCCCACCACTCCGGCTGCGCCAAGGATGGGGGTGACAGAGATGCCGAGTTCGCTCAATGCCAGCATCACCGCCACCAGCGAAATCACGATGGTAGAGAGGTGGCGCAAAACGCGCGCCACCGTATTGATGCGTCGTGTTACCTCGGCGGTTTGCGCGCGCGTGTCCACGTAGTCGCGGAACATGCGGATTACCCTGCGGCTCAACCCCAGCAAAAACCACGCAAGCAGCAAAATAATGATGACATGCAGCATCTCTGCGGGAAGGGACAGGGAATTTGGGAATGGGCTTTCACTCATGCCGCAACCCCAGCAAACAACGGCTTCATTCGCTTCCTTCCCAAACAGGTTGTTTGCCGTCGAAAAATGGAAGCCGCGACGAATCTTGATACGTTGCCGCTAACGAAGTGTCGCGCCTGATAGCAAATGCGATCAGCATGCGGCATGTGTGTGCGCCCAGCGGCAAAAGTGATATGTATCGTGTCTGCCGCAACTTGAACTCCCTTTGCCGGATTGAGAAATTTGAATGGGAGAATCAAATAATTCCTTGAGCAATCCCCAGGATGCGGCTCAATAATTGCGACATGACTCCTACTTGACGATGAAATCGACCCGGCGGTTTTCTTTCCAGCATTTTTCTTCATGGCAGGTCGAGCGTGGATTGTTTTCACCAAAACTCGCGGTTTGAATCCTGTCTCCTGTAACGCCTATCAGTTCCAGCGTACCCCGCACGGCATTTGCACGCTGTTCGCCCAGTGCGAGGTTGTATTCGCTGCTGCCGCGCTCATCGGCGCTACCTTCAAGAAAGAGTGCCGCATTTTTATGGGTACGCATGAAATCGCCCCATTTCAGAACAACCTCGCGCTCTCCTTCTTTAAGGGTGTAATTGTCGAAATCGAAGTACACACTTTTAATTTGCATTTCCTGCAACGGTGCTTCCGCGTTGCCAAAGCTGTCCGCCGCTTGCGATGGTTGTGCGGCTGGTGTTTCGCCCAGTTGCGTCCGTGGCGTGGGATTGTCGGGACGGGTATTGGCGTTGGCGAGTAGGGCGGTTGTAGCGGCTTGCGTGCTGTTCGCGGCCATCGTGGGCGCTTGGGTTTGTACGGCAGCCACCTTTGGTGTTGTAGAGCAAGCTGAAATAGCAAACAAAGCGAATATCATAATGGTGAGACGAGTCTTCATTTTTAAGTTCTCCTGTAGGCAATTAGCATTTACGCAAATTATATTTGCACCAATGTAAACGACTCGGGCGCGGAACGCAACCTATATAATTCGGCCATCCCAAACAACCTGTACCAATACTTCGGGAGCAATCACTTGAGCAGTCGCAACAAAAAACAACTCTCGCATCAGGTGCTGAAGAAATTCCGCATCATTTACGGCTCGGTGCGGCAACACTTCCGGGATGTCGAGCGGACTTGCGGCGTGAGCGGATCGCAGCTGTGGGTGATGCAGGAAATTGCCAATACCGCCGGGATCGGTGTATCGGAACTGGCGGAACGTCTGTCCATCCACCAATCCACTTGTAGCCAACTAGTTGAAAAGCTGGTTTCCAGAAAACTGGTTGTCAAGGAGCGCAGCACGGAAGACCAGCGCCGCGTCGGTTTGCGTCTGACAGAGGACGCGGCCAAACTGATCAAAAATGCGCCAGGCCCGGCAGAAGGCGTGCTGCCGGAAGCGCTGGGCGCATTGGCGGCAGATGACATGCTGACGCTCGATCAGGCTTTGGAAAAAGTGATTCAGCAACTGCAATACCGCGACGACAACCTGGCCAAGAAACCGCTGTCAGACCTGTAACTTCCACCTCATTGGACGTGCGGCCTCATGCCTGAAATTATTCGGGAATGCGCAGGATTGGCGGGGCGATTTCTGTCCGGCAACGCTGTATATATCGGCATGTATAATCGAGCGCCCATCCGACAGGAGACCACGCAATGTCCACGACCATCCTGATCATCGGCCTGATGGTTTTTTTCGCGCACTTCCTTTCTTTGCAATTTCGCAAGACCAGCATTCCTGATGTGCTAGTGCTGATGTTGATCGGTATTTTGATCGGGCCGCTGTTGGGGGTCGTCACGCCCGAGGATTTCGGCAAGATCGGTTCGCTCATCGCCACCATCGCGCTGGTGGTAATTTTGTTTGAAAGCGGCACCTCGCTGAATCTGAGCGTGCTGGGTAAATCGTTGGGCACTGCCGGTGTGCTCACGTTCTGGTGTTTTGCGCTGACCACTTTCATCGTAGCACTGCTTGGATATTATCTGCTCGACCTGACGCTACTCCCCGCCGCCATGCTCGGTGTCACACTGGGCGGCACATCCTCTGCCGTGGTCATCCCGATGGTCAATGCGCTGCAATTGTCAGAGAAACCCACAACCGTGCTGGTGCTCGAATCGGCGCTCACCGATGTGCTGTGTATCGTCGGCGTGTTCGCGCTATTGCAGATTTACACGCAAGGCGGTGTGGTGCCGGGCAGAATCCTCGGTAGCGTGTTGTCCGCGCTGATTTTTGCAGCGGTGATCGGCGTAATCGGCGGTATCGGCTGGTTGATGGTGCTGGGCAAAGTACGCGATTTTCCCAACACCATTTCATCCACGCTGGCTTATGTGTTTATCGTCTATGGCGCGACCGAATTCCTCGGATTCTCCGGCGCTATCGCTGCATTGACGTTGGGCATCACGCTGACCAACTTTGAAAAGTTTGGTCTGAACCGCATGCAAAGCATTGATCGCAACATCGTGCCGTTGAACGAGATGGACTTCGCGTTTTATCGTGAGGCAGTGTTTCTGCTCAAGACCTATTTTTTTGTTTATCTCGGCATTTCCATTCATTTCGGCGAGGCGCGACTTGCGTTTATAGCCATCGTCATGGTGCTGCTGGTGTTTGCGATGCGCCTGGCGCTCACCCACGTGGTGATGCGTGGCGAAACGTATAGCCTGCGCGATGCAGCGTTCACTTCGATGATGGCTCCCAAAGGGTTGGCCGCTGCCGTGCTGGCCGCATTGCCACTGCAATACGGTGTGCCCGGTGGCGAAACCATACGCGACACCACCTACATGGTGGTGTTGGTCAGCATCGCACTAACAGCCATGCTGGTGATGGCCTTTCCGCTGCCGATCATTCAACGACTATATGGCAGTGCTTTAGGCAAGCAATCTGCGCCGCCCGCGCCATAAGTAATGCCTGCCCATCCGCTGATTATCCGAAACCACCTACAGTCTTAAGCACAACTTAAGACTGCCGCGTTACCTTGTCGCCTCGACAATTCCCAGCACCTCTCACCTCACCAAATCTGGAGCGATCATGGCTAATTCCGCCAGCATCACGGGTACGTTCGCTGTCTTGTTGCTGTTGTCCGGTTGCGGAGAACAGCTGGCCAGCGAAGCAAAAAAATTCGCGGATCAGGTCGCCGCTGAAGCCAACAAAACCGCAGTCAAAAAAATTGATGAGTTCAGAAACGACACGGTGGAACAGCTCAAGCAAATGCGTGGTGAAGGCAGCAAAACCGAGGAAAAACCAGCGAATAAACCTGCCGAAACAACAGACAGCAAAGCAGCAGCCAAATCCGATTGGTGATTTGTCCGCATCAGAAATAATCATTCTCAAAAGGAGAAAACATGAAATGCCCAGTATGTACCACCACCGATTTGCTGATGACCGAACGCTCTGGAATCGAGATCGACTACTGCCCGCAATGCCGTGGCGTATGGCTGGATAGAGGCGAGCTGGACAAGATCATCGAGCGCAGCATGAGCGATGCACCGGCGGCAGTTCCGTATGTGACGCAACCCATTCATCCCGCGCAGCAGCCGTACAACAGCGGTCACGGCTACCACGACAAACATCACGAAGACCGTCACGGCTACCGTGGCAAACAATCATTCTGGAAAGAGTTGTTTGATTGAAAAACAACATGCATTCACGCAACCAATCATAAAAAGGATATTCATGGAAACCAGGCATCAAAACAACGCACTCCAATTGCTGGCGAATGTGGTATTCGCCAGCCGTTGGTTGCAGGCACCGCTCTACCTCGGACTCATTGTGGCGCAAGCTGTATATGTCTATCACTTCGGTGTCGAGCTGACGCATCTGGTGGCACGCACCACCGTTGTTACCGAAACGGAAATCATGCTGATCGTGCTGGGGCTGATCGACGTGGTCATGATCGCCAATCTGTTACTGATGGTCATTGTCGGCGGCTATGAAACCTTTGTGTCGCGCCTGTATCTGGAAAACAATCCCGATCAGCCGGAATGGCTGGAACACGTCAACGCGGGAACCATGAAGGTCAAACTATCCATGGCGCTGATCGGCATTTCCTCAATTCATCTGCTGAAGACGTTCATCGAAGCCCCCACCATGAGCCAGCAGACCATGATGTGGCAAGTCATCATCCACATGACTTTTGTGTTGTCCGCAATCGCTATGGCTTATACCAACCGGCTGATGGAGGTCAGGGTGCACGCATAGAGTTTGGAAAGTGTGACGTAGGCGCGTTTGGTTTATGCGTTTGGCTTTTTCAAATGCATCACCAACGCGCTGTCCATCATCGCCAGATGCGTGTCGAACCATTTCGGCAATCCATCCTTCACGTATTCGCGCACCGTCGCCAACTGGCCGCGTTTGAGCATCCGTCCCAGCATTTGCAATTCGCCCAGCACGCGCCGGTGTTCGCTGTCGTGTTCGGATAAGCCCTTGTAGTTTGAATCGCGCATCAGCTTTCCCTCCGCTGTGAAATGCGCGTGCGTGTGCTCGCCCAGTGCTTGAAATAACGCGGTAAATTCCGCATCGCTGGCAGCGATCAGCGCGGCCACTTGCGCGATGAACTCGCGGTGCGTGTTGTCCATCTCGGCCATGCCCAAGCTGTGGCGCGATTCATTCCACTGCACTGGTTGTGGGCTCATCGCCGACAGTCCTCCCCCTGACAAGGGGGAGTTAGAGGGGGTTTGTATTTTGCGGAAAACCAAACCCCTCCCAGCCTCCCCTTGTCAGGGGAGGAGCGGTGCGGCGCACATGCATGGTTTGGATGTGTATTAAAAAATACTGCGTTCATGCCTCCGCCAAACTACCGTTCCACTTCTCTGCCGCCGTCAAAAAATCCGCCACATCCGCATTGACGATTTCGACATTCAACCGGTCCAGATAACGCTTTTCCTTGTCGGTCGGGTGCGGGATCAACGCCCAGCCTGAGGGTTTGTCCGCGCCGAACATGATGTCGGAGAACACCATGCGGTCGGTGTCGCGGTTGAGGCGCATGCCGAGTAGCAGGTAGCGTTTGTTCTGGCGCAGGCGTTTGACGAACGACGGAATGGCGAAGCCGCCCATCAGTTCGGTAATGTAATCGACGAAGTCGGCATCGGAGGCGATGTAGTTGGACTCCGGCAGCGGCGTGCCCAGCGGCTTGAACAGAATGGGCAGGCTGGTGTCCACCGCTTCCTGCTCGATGGCGGAATAACTTGCGCCGTCGTAGTTGAACAGGCGGAAGCGGTAGCCGCCTGCCAAGCGCGCGATGCCGACGATCAGCGTGTGCGGCGTGGTCGCGTATTGCTTCTGCAATTGCGTGTCGCGGTTCACGTCGATGATGTAGGGCAGCTTTTGCCGCGCCAGCCACTGGTGCAAGGCGGAAACGCTCCACTGCGTATCGCGGTAAGTCGCATCGAGAAATTTGTTCACCGCCGAGCGTCCGCGCTTCAACTCCACATTCATCGCCGCACGCGGAAATTCGTACATCAACTTGGGGGCCATCGGCTTGCCGTTGTTCATCGCGATAATCAGGCTGTCGCTGTCGGCGGGAATCGCCTTGCCCGTGTTCGGGTCGATCACGCCATTCAACGCACCCGCGCCCAGATAAGGCACGACGCTGCCGTCGGACAGGCCGCTGAAGATTTTTTCAAATGCGTTGCTCATTGCGCTGACTCCTCGTGGTGATGACAGGGAATCATTCGCAATAAACGCGCCAAAGCGTACATCCAGCATTGGCGCGGGTTGCGGCGGGGTGGAGGTTGGAGCAAAAGCGACAATGGGGGAATTCTTGTCGCATTGGGGTGCAGGGGTAGGGCTGCGATACCGTCGCTTTAAGCGAATAATCTATTAGGCCGTCATTCCGGCGAAGGCCGGAATCCAGCGAAAAAAACATACTGCGAAGCAGACAAAAACTGGGGTGTTGTCCCACTTAACGTGGGAATTTGTTTATCAACTGGATTCCGGCCTTCGCCGGAATGACGGTTATTTTTTAATGAACTATCTGGGTTAAGCCCGTCCAAAGATCCGAAAAAACGGGTGGACAAGCCATCGCCCTTATCAAATAATCCGGCCTCCAATTTTATATGGCTTTCGATAGCCCAAGATCAACCCAATCATGAACTACTTAAAAATTGCCGCTCTGTTTGTCGTCGCATATCTGTTGAATCTCGCAGCTCCCTCCATCCTTGAACGCATAGCCGCGCTGGGCGGCACGGAGACCGCCATCGCCAATTCGTTGTGGTGTCTGGGATTGTTTCTGGTGTTTGGCTGGGCTTGCAGCAAATTTTCCGAAGGGTCGGTGTTCCCCAGTTTCACTTTGCAGCTGCTGGTAGGTATCGTTTTGCATGATGCGTTGGCTCCCATCGCATCGCAGATCATGCTGGCGGTGGTGGTGTGTACCGCGCTGGCGGCCATCATCCTCAAAGGCGGCGGCGACGAGGTTGACCGCCGCGATTTTGTGAAGATCGCCTTCCCCACCGTGATGATCGCGCTGGTGGGTTATCTCATCACCTTCTTCATCATGTTCCCCATCCTGCTGGCGCTGGGGCTGGACGGCAAGCTCGCGGCGCTGCTCGCCGCTATCATCGGTTCCACCGATCCGGCGGCGCTGATCCCGACGCTGAAATCAATCGCCTTCAAGGCCGAATACAAGCGTCTGTCCAGCATCGCGGTGGCCGAAAGCGCCATCAACGATGCGGTGGGAGCCATTTTCGTGGCGGCCATCGCAGCCATGATTCTGTCCGGCAATTCACTGGACTCGCTGGGAGGCCTCGTTTCCGGTTTGTTCAGCGCCGAAAACATGATGCACCTCGGCGGCCAGTTCCTGTTCGGTGCCATCGCCGGGGTGATCGGCTGGCTCGCCATGTACGGCTACGAAATCTACAAGTCGCACGACCACTCGCGCAACGTGGGCGAGACCGCTTACGATTTCGCCATGGTGCTGGCGATTCCGCTGGTCACTTTTCTGCTGGCGCAGATGATCCACGGCAACGGTTTTCTGGCGGCCTTTCTCGCCGGACTGCTGGCCAACTACAACCACGGCAAGGAATATTTCCACAAGACCCTGCACGCCATGGACATCAAGATCGAGAGCCTCGCCAAGCCCACCATTTTCATGATGGTCGGCCCTTTCGTTTCGCTGGGGAATCTGTGGGATACCGCTTTGCTCGGGCTGTTGGTGTCGCTGGTCTTCATCCTTGTCGCTCGCCCCGTGGCCGTGCTGCTGTCCATGCTGCCCACCAACCTCAGCATGAAAGACAAACTCTTCCTGAGCATCGTGCGCGAGACCGGCGTAATCCCGGTGGTGCTGGCCGTTATCACCGTCGCCCAGTTCCCGGAAATGACCCATCTCATGCCGCTGACCGCCTGGGTCGTCATCTGGACGCTGACCTTGCTGCCTGCGATCACACCGTGGTGGTCAAGAAAACTCGGAGTCGTGCAGTAAGCGTCCCGCTGCCACCAGCCCCGCGCCCATCTTTGGATTAAGGCGCGGCGGCGATGGGTTCGCGGCGAGCTGGATTTTCACCACCTACCTTCGCGCCAACGCCCTATTCACGGGCATCTACATCAACCACATGTTGCAGATCGCCTATTGACGGGCATCTGCGGGCAGCAGGGTGTGGCTACGGACGCTCTTGATGCTGTGGCATGCCATCCAGAATTTCATCCCACCCGGCCTTGGAGCCGACGAACACATGCGCCGAGATTTTGCTGTTCACCGGCGTATCCAGTGTGCCTATGCGCACCCTTACCGTTTCCGGCATGCTGTCGCGCTTGCCGAAAAGTTGCGAGCCGCACGTGCAGCAAAACAAGCGGGAGACACCCGCCGCATTGCGGTAATCGCGCACGTATTCCTGTCCTTTGACGATACGAAGATTCGCAGCGGCGACGGGCGACATCGCGTTGAACGCGGAGCCGCTGGCCTTGCGGCAACGCGAGCAATGGCAAGCCACGATGGGGCCGAGTTCGCCCGCGATTTCATATTCGATTGCGCCGCATAAACAGCTGCCTTTGTGCATTGGGTTCTCCATGGGGTTAAGTGGTGTTTTGCGCCGGGTTAGCAAACCGGCTCACAGCGTACTTCAGTTTTCACCGAGTTGGCGATGAAGCATTGTTCGTGGGCTTCGTGGTGCATTTGGCGGATTTGCTCAGGCGTGGGCAGACGGTCTCCCGAGAAGCGCACTTCGGGTCGCAGCGTAACCACGGTCATGGCCATTTTTCCATCCGCATTTTTTTCCATCACGCCCACCGCCGCATCAAAGTAGCGATCAACGCGGAATTTATTTTCAGCGGCAATGGACAGCAACCACAGCATGTGACAGCTTGAGAGCGAAGCGATAAAGGCCTCCTCCGGGTCAAGCGCCGATGCGTCAGACATCGGCAGCGGAACGATGTGAGGGGAAGAAGAACCCGGCACTTCCAATCCGCCATCGAAACGCAGCAGATGTTTTCTGCTGTAACGATTGTCGAGGAAGACCTGATCTTCTCTTAACCAAAGCACTTCTGCGGTGTAGTGGGTCATGAATATTGTCTCTGGCAAAACTTAAGGTAATCTCAAATATTTAAAATTTCCGTCATTCCGGCGAAGGCCGGAATCCAGCGGTTTTATTTTAAATGCAGTTACGTCAGTGCGTCGCACTGAGTCTATATTTTTACTGGACACCGGCCTTCGCCGGTGTGACGAAATTATAGAGATGCCTTTAAGAAGCTGCGCGCACGGCTTTCAACCGAACCATAGCCGAGCGCAACAAAACTATCGAGTAAATTTTGTGAAACCCCAGCATGGCGCGGAACACCGGGCCGAGTCCCGCTTTGCCTGTTTTGCGGTTCGTCACCGGAACGACGGCTGATCCGAAATACAAACGCGTTCCCGCAACGTTGCCAATTGTAATGGGTGCGACCATGAGCCAAGACTTTGTGCGTGATTGAAAATCCGACATGAGCAATTGATCCGCACAGCGCTGCTCGACAGACCACGCGGCGAACTCGTCAATTGCGCCCGCTGCCAACTGAAGAGCTTGAGCATCGGTGGAAGGCTTAGCCACCGCCCACTTCAGGATCGTTCGTTCCAGCTTAAACACAAACGTGGTGTAAAAGGCGGCCACAAACTGCTCGTGCGAAATCGAACCGACCACTTCCGCCGCATAGCAATCTGTGTAAGCGCCGCTATCACGGTAGGCGTTCAGCAGCGCAGCGTCGGGAAGCGGGCAAGAAATGATTGAAGGCATGGCTCAGACTCCGCGCGTCATGGATTGTCGCAATGCAAGCCCCCGGCGCATCCTTAAAAAATCCCGAAGAAATTATCGGTAAATGTTTTTAGCACCTGATGCTTCGATTTTGCAGTTACCGTGGTGCGACCGTTGATTTTTTGAAATACCAATTCATCAACTTCAGCAAGTTCGTTTGTGGTGTGAGCAAGCTGGCTGAAAATATTATTCTTAATCTTCGCCAGCGCTTCGGTTTTAAATAGGCTGATTACCCGTTCTGCCTGGCTGTTTTCTGTTCCAGCGTTGAATTCTGCGCGGTAGATCAAAGTGGTTAACAGTGCCGTCGGATGGGTCAGGGTGCAGGGTGCATCCATGGCGGCATTCAACAAATAGCCGATGTGTTCGATGCTTTGTTTCGGGGTGGGAAGCTCTTCCTCTTTCACGCGTATCGGCTGTGCTGAAGCGTCTTCAAGCGGCAAGGCATCGGCAGCTGCCGGCCATCCCGAGGGTTTGAAAAATGAAGGGCCGTACAAGCCCGCAGGCGACACCATTAGATAGTAAGTGATGGCAGGAATAATCTGTATCCAGGCAAAGAACCAGATATAAACCGGCGGCGTTACATAGCTCATGCAAAAAGCAATATTGCCGTTGTACGGATATAGCCCCGACGTAGCGATGTAGTCGGCTCCCAACACGGTGACCTTGGATTGCAGTTCGGGCAGGCCGTTATTGACCGATGCTTTCGTAAACAAATTAAGCAATCCGATAATTCCAACCGAGTTGCTTCCGACCAGATAAAGCCCCGCATCGCCAAATTTCCCATCGACATGAATGTTGAACTGGAATGCTGTCGGTGCGGTTGATACTGGAAAAACATCCAGGTTGCCGTGGATGTCATAAATTCCATCTTTGATTTCCAACGTGCCGCCGAACAATTTGTTCTTCATCCAACTTATATCCACCGTGCCATGCGCACTACTCGTTTGAAAATCGAAGTGTCCTTTGAAGTCGATGAATTCAACAAATGTAAAACTAAAATCCGTTACGCCAGCATTCTTCTGGATTTTCGTAATTGAAGAAAAATCCTTGAAACCCATAACCGCACCGTCTTGATCTTTGACTGTTTTTCCCACGATTAGGAGATCAGGTTCCTTTGAAATAACGAACGTGATTTCATTGCCGAAAAAATTTCCGTGGAATGCGATATGTTTCTCGGCCAGATGCAGCGTACATCCGGCGAGAATAAATCCGAGCAGAGACGCTTTGACATCGCCATTCAAACCGAAATGCGACTTGGTTGTGTTCAACTGAAGCAAGCCTTCAAGTTGAAAGATGCTCGGATGGTGAAACAGCTTGATATTGCCCGACAGGATTATTTCCTCGTCGGTGTAGCTGAGGATGACCAGTTTTTCTTTGAACAGCTCCAACTCATCCCACTTGACGGTTGCGTCTCCTACCCCAACTCCGTGAGCCTCTGCAACGGTAAAATCACAATCAATATGAACGTGGAAGAAACCCACATTCCGGTCAATAACGATATGCTGCTCATTGTTCGCACGCATTGGAGTGTCCTTCATAAAATGGTGAAGTTACTAATGGATGTCGTCGAGTAATGCATGTCAAATTCTATTCCCTTACAACCTTTAAGGGATAGAAAATTCAACAGCACAAACGCACCGTATTGTTGTAATGCAAGACCCGTGCAGATGGTGGGTGAACGCATGAAGAGTGTGCGGGAAATGAAAGCGGGTTGAGCACCTGCCCCGCAACGCCCTGAATTCGGGCATCTACATCAACCGCATGTTGTAGATCGCCTATTGGCGGGCATCTTCGGGCGGCGGTTGATCCGTCGCAAAAGCCCCTCTCCCGCCGGGAGAGGGGTTGGGGTGAGGGAACACTTGTAATTAGCCAGCCAAATCCTGCTTATAGTTAGCTTGTCATTTCAACGGCAGATAGATGTCCGTCACCAGCTCATGTTCCGGTGTGTCCGGTATCAAATTCAGGTAATGGAAGAACAGCGGGAAGTCGCGCAACTCTTCGCCGCTGCCGGGCAGCCAGTCGCGGTACAGGGTGTAAATGTTTTCACCCAGCCGGTCATGCGATCCCAGATGGCGCACCACTGCACAGCGTCCCTCGGGAATGATCTTGTTGACGATGCCCTGCGCATTGGCGGGCACATCCGCCGTCACCGAACCGCAAATATCGAAACGGAATTTTTCCGGTTCCACCGTGTCTGGATTATCGTAAACGATGCCGAACGACTGGCTGGTTTGCACAGGCGACAAGCCGCTGTTCTTGCGCCATGCGATGAATATCTTCACCGAATCGTTGACCAGTGCGGGCGCACCGCGATGTTCCAGCACGGCGACCTTGGTCTGTTTGAAATTACTGATTTTCACTTCCATGATTTTCTTCCTGTCTCTGAGAGGGAATTGATAGCGCTCGCTCCACGGCTGCCATTTGGGTTGCTTCCTGAACGCAGAAGGCGTTTGCCCAAACGTATTCTTGAATGCGCGCGAAAACGATTCCGGGTTTTCAAAACCGGCATCCAGCGCGATCTCCGTGATCCGGTCGTCGCCAAACGCAAGCCGGTAAGAAGCCCGCTTGAGTCGCATCAACTGGAGATAACGAATGACACTGATGCCGCAGTAATCGGAGAACTGGCGATGGAAATGAAATTTCGAGAAGTGCGCAACCTGACTCAGTTGCTCCACTGAAAGCGCTTCATCCAGATGCTGCTCGATGTAATCGAACACCTTGTTGAAGCGCCCACGATACAAATCTTCTCTCGATTGATTCACTGCCCTGTCTCCTTGGACGGCAAGATACGGGAAGGGATGGGATGCGTCCTGACCGGGATTGCGGTTTATTGAGTTTCAGCAGGCAGATATGTGGAAACGCCCGTCAATAGCCGATCTGCACCATGCATCACGTGGAGATAGCCGTGGATATTGGGTTGCGGGCAATCAGGCAAATGGATTCTTGACCACCAAGCCGTCAATTTTCATCCCGCTTTGCATGTCCTCGGACAGCAACGTTTTCGCACCGGACAAAATCGCCGCCGCGCAAATGTGCGCATCGTAAAGCGAAAGCTGGTAACGCTTGGCAATTTGAACAGCCTTGTCATGCGACTCGACAGTGAGCGGCACGACATCGCATGCGGACTTCACCGCCAGCAACACCGCATCAATTTCATTCCAACTCATTTTGAGTTTGCGCTGACAAACGGAGGTCACTTCGTTGAGCACTTGCACGCTGATGATGCCACCCTTGTTCAGCACGGCCTCGGCGCGGTCGGCTTTGGCGGTATCGGCGGACAGCAAATACAGAATCACGTTGCTGTCGATAAAAACCGCGCTCACTTGGCGGATGTCCGCTCGCTGGCTTCGAGCCGGTCAAAGTGAAAATCGGCGGGCAGGCGACCGCGAAATTCGCGCAAGCGCGCCAGCAATTCCTTCACCTCTTTCTTCTTGGAAACCTCAAACGTTCTGGAATCGACGGCGTGCAAAGCAACCTCCTCGCCTTCTTTCAAATCCAGCGCCTGCACCAGCACCGCAGGCAACCTTACCGCCAATGAATTCCCCCATTTGGCTACTTGCATGATTTGCTCCTTGTGGATATACGTCGTTGATAAAGTGTATCACGGCGCGGCGGGGTATGAGGTCTCAGAATTCGTAGGATGGGTGGAGCGAAGCGATACCCATCGGGGTTGGCTACGAATCAAGACTCCGGCGTGTAGGCGTGTATGACATTTAGTTTTTGTGTTGGATGCCAACTGGGGTACAACTTGTACCCCCCTTCCGTTATTTGCTCAAGACGGAAAGTTGCGTGGTGTTTGCGATAACGCAGGGGGTGGAAATGGTTAGCTATGAACCTAAAAAATCCATTAGACCCAAACCCGCCCCAAGCCGCCCTCACCGCACGAGCCTCCTCGCCGAATCGCATGGTGTAAAATTCAAACTTGGAAAACGCCAAGAAGGGCATGCCATGAACCACGCAATTGACCTACCGCAATCCTTGCTTAAGCGACTGGAAAAAGTCACGGAAGGCACGCGCTCAACTCCCGCATCAATCATCAAGGACGCGGTAAAGCAGCGCGTGGCATACGAAGAATACAAACGCCGCGAAATAGAGGCTGGGCTGGCTGACATTAAAGCGGGGCGCGTGTATGGGAAAGATGAATTCCAGACGCAATTGGCGAAGGCTCGGAATGAGCGGAAAAAAGCGGCTTGAATTTACGAAGCGATTTTTCCGCAACCTTGCCGCGCATGAGGCATACATAGCGCTGGAGAATCCTGTCGCTGCAAAGAAAATTTCAAATTTGATTTACGAAGCGGCGGAAGGCTTGGAAGAGTTTCCGCTACTGGGACGCACGGGAGAGATTGCCGAAACGCGCGAGCTGGTTCTCCCGAAATGCCCCTATACCATCATCTACCGCCTCACAGCGGAAAAAGTGCGCATCATTGCGGTGTTGCATCAGTCGCAGGAACACGAGTAGAGCCGCCTGCGGCTTGAAAAATATTGCGAACCTGAACCCATTGATCGTTATCGGTTTGTTATTACATTACAAAGCCTTACATGCCATAACAGTAAAGGGCACGCTGCTAGAACGTAATGTGTCAGGCGTAAACCAATAATAGCCATCATAATATTCTTGCAAGCACTGCTTGCTAACCTCCCCAGGCAAGGCAAGCGGTAGCTCCACTCGATCTTGCAGCACGAAAATGGTTTGCTTTCCTCCTGACGGAGAAACAATCATGCGATCCAGGGATGCACATATTTTCCCCAGGCTTTGCTCTTTCTGTTTGAACAAAAGCTCTGATACTGACAGATCATCATGGTTTCTTGATAACACGCCCAGCGGAATACCGTAGCGTGGCCAATTGGTTTCATACCCTACCGCAAAAAGATGCCAGCTATTATCAATCCATGCGCAATCGTAAAACAGCGGAGGCAAATTCTCCCCGGATATGAGATCCCGCCCGCCTGCCCCTGGAACCGAAATGGTATCGAAGGGGATGTATTGCGTTGGCGACGCCACCTGCGGCCTGCCGACCCATTTCGCAGTCATCGCGTCTTGTTTGATTTCCAGCAAGGACACGTGGCGACCAAATCTATCATTTATCGAGCCAGCGAAAATCGTCGGGATGAGATTCCCGCTTCCATGGCCGCAATATGCAGGAATAATTTCGTGATTGGGGTTCCTCATGTATTCGGCGTGGTATCCACTGATGGTATCTGAATGATTTTCAATGGCAAGAGAGACCGGGGCGTCATGTATTCCTGAAAACAGCAACACCTCCCCTGTATTCAGCAAGACACCGAAGCTCTCCCCGAGCTTGAAAAGCGGCGTCGAAAGGGCAAAAGAGTTGTTGACGTCACTAACAACAAAGGGAAGTACGCAGTACGAAATGCCTTGCGGGCGCACCTCGGCAGCCCAATAATTAACCGAGCCATATCCCGGGGTGCCCAGCCCGTGAGTCCCCCAGCCGATAATTACTGCCCTGCCATTCTTGAATGGGATGATCTTGTTCACGCCGCAAGTCTGGAAGGGACCGGGCACCTCTACGGTCATCTGGTAATCCTGGATCAGAACGATCTCTTTGCCAATCTTTATAGCCGGAATATTCGAAAAAGCATGTGAAGTGCTTTGTGCGTCGGAAGGTGTATTGGATGCGGTGTGGGAGAAAAGCTGCGTTTCAGCCGTAAGCGTCATAAAAGCATCGCCTATGCGATCGCCATATGTGGTTTGTAGGTGAATCCAGCTATCTGCGTCGAGCCCAATGAAGGCAATCGTATCTCCGCCTTCGGAGGCGCGCACATAGCGAATCTCATAATCCGGCGCGAGGGCTTTGTTCAGCGAGAGCAGGGTCTTGTCCTGTTCACCCGGCTTGAATTCAAGCGAAACGGGAGTCAGCACATCGTTGTAACGAACAAAAAGGTTCCCGTCCCTCCACTCTGGAAACAAGCTGTATATATCAAGCGCTTTTGCCGCCATGTGTATGATGTCATCATCGGCCTCTCTCCAGTCAACCCAGAAGATACCGGCATGGGACTCATTGAATAGGGCACTAGTCGTTTCCTCGCCGGGTTTTTCGACTAGTGTGATTGCAACCAAAGGTACCGAAGTCGATTTCTTTTCTTCGTTCATCACGTTTCCCCTTATAAATCCAAACCCTTCTGCCCCGGCATGTGGCCTCGCAGGCCATCTGGGTCACCCATTAGCCTCCCCTGTCAATAGGGGCGAATAAATATCTGCGGTCACCCCCGCCTTTTCATTTCTTTACTTCAATCCCTCGCCTGCAACCTCTGGCGTACTTGGTTCTCGTATCGAAAAAACAGGTTCAAGTCTTGCATTGCAACATTACCATCGAGCTAAACATTCAATTTAAACCAAACCCGTTGTCCGAAATAAGTTCCTGCTGCGTCTTCGGTTCTCGATGCTGGTGGAAGCATGACAGCACGTTCACGGCATCGCCGTCGATTACATAAAACAACGAGTAGGGAAAACGGCTCAAGTTTGCGCGTCTTATTTCTGCCTCTACGCATGCATAAAGATGCGGGTTGCTGGCGATGAAGCCGCTGGTGCGTTCGAGTTCGTCGAGAAAATCATTGCCCATGCGGATGTGAGGCTGCTCGTACCATTGAAAGGCTTCGGCTACTTCTATTTGCGCCAGTGGTTTGTAGATGACTTGGAACAACATTCCTAGTGCGAAGCAGCTTGGAGTTTTGCTTTAAGTTGCGCGAAGGTAACGCCAGGTTCGTCGGGGTTGGCGCGGTGGTGAGCTAGGCGGGAACGAAGTTCGGCGCGTTGGGCTTCGGTGATGAGCGATGCCGAAGCTTCGCTTTCGGCGCTGAGAATCAACGCTTCGCCGAGAGAGCGTTTTTCGGCGCTGCTCAAGTGTTCAAGTTCTTTGTATAGGTGCGCGTTCATGTTGGTTAGCGTAGCACGAAAGAAATATGGGCGGAAGCGCAGGATTATTCATCACGCTGTCATACTCATCGCACCCTTCGACAAGCTCAGGGCGAACGGCATGTTTTCACCACGCCGCAATACTAACCTCATACAACCCACCCACCACCGTGAACTCATCCTCCCCCTGCAACATCCCCGGCAGCAATCTCGTGTAGCAAAACACTTTCGCCAGCGGCACGCGCGCGGTCAGCAAATAGTCGCCGAACTCATCCGCCCGCTCCCGATTCGCGGTGAATGAACTCAGGCTGTTGAACAACACCACGCGCCGTTTTTCGTCGAGGCAGGTCAGCGTTTCGTAATCATCCACGCGGTTCACGCCGCGATATAAAGTGAGGTGGGTTTCGTCGGGGTGTTGTCTTGCGAGTTCGTATTGGCAGTAGGTGTAGAGCAAATCGAACTGCGATTCGAGCGCGTTGGTTCCGTACAGCGCTTTGGCGCGCATTTCCAGGTAGCGGCGATAGGCTTCGCCGGAGAGGTTGCGGATCGGTGCGGCGTGATGTCGTGGCAACAAGCCGAAGCGCGATTCCACCCAGCCTTTCAGTGCCGCGCCTTCGCGTCCATCCGCATCGAAACTCCAGCCGCGCACCATGCGCAGGTAGTCGGCTTTTTGCCGTTTGTGCGTGTTCTGCGCTGAGTAGCCTGCTTGCTCGGGGTCGTCCAGATAGAACGCGGCGTTCATGTGCATGGTGAACGCTTCGGCGCGTTCGCTGGCATCGTTGAGCGTGTCCAAAAATTTGAACAGGCCGCGATGGAATTGCGCCACGCCGTCGAGTTCGATCGCGACGGGCGAGTGCTGGAAGGTGAGTCCGCCGAGGATGTCGGCGGGCAGGTTGCAGCGATTGATCGGCAGACGCGCGGAGCGCGGCAAAACAAGTGGGTTTGTTGTCGTCACTGCGACAAAGCCATTTGTTTTGTTGTGTTGCACATCCGCCAATAGGTTTTGCGCTGAATTATTTTTGTCTGACATTTCAGTCGCTTGAAGGTGTGTGGGCGGGGTGGCACGGTGCTTGCGATGTATGGGGTGCGAGCAACAGTTTTTTCAATCGCACTTTAAATTCTGAAACTCTAAGGAGACTAACATGGCTCTGCGTCAATGCGCAATTTACGGGAAGGGTGGTATCGGCAAGTCCACCACGACCCAAAATCTGGTGGCGGCTTTGGCCGAAGCCGGTAAGAAAGTGATGATCGTCGGTTGCGATCCGAAAGCGGACTCGACCCGTTTGATTTTGCACGCGAAGGCTCAAAACTCGGTGATGGAACTGGCCGCCGAAGCGGGCAGCGTGGAAGACCTCGAACTGGAAGACGTGTTGTCGGTTGGTTACGGCGGCGTGAAGTGTGTTGAGTCCGGCGGACCTGAGCCCGGTGTTGGTTGCGCGGGACGTGGCGTGATTACCGCCATCAACTTCCTCGAAGAAGAAGGCGCGTATGACGATGCACTCGACTTCGTGTTTTACGACGTGTTGGGCGACGTGGTGTGCGGCGGATTTGCGATGCCGATCCGTGAAAACAAGGCGCAGGAAATCTACATCGTTTGCTCCGGCGAAATGATGGCGATGTACGCCGCGAACAACATTGCCAAGGGCATCGTGAAGTACGCGAATTCCGGCAGCGTGCGTTTGGCCGGTCTGATCTGCAACAGCCGCAATACCGACCGCGAAGATGAACTCATCATGGCGCTGGCCGCAAAGCTCGGCTCGCAAATGATTCACTTCATTCCGCGCGACAACGCAGTGCAGCACGCTGAAATCCGCCGTATGACCGTGATCGAATTCGATCCGACACACAAGCAAGCTGACGAATATCGTTCACTGGCGAAGAAGATCGTGGAGAACAAGAAGTTCGTGATCCCGACCCCAATCACCATGGACGAGCTGGAAGAACTGTTGATGGAATTCGGCATCATGGAAGTGGAAGACACCTCCATCATCGGCAAGAAGGCAAGCGAACTGGCAGTTGCTTAAAAGTCAAAAACATTTAGCCACAGAGGACACAGAGCGCACAGAGATGACTGGCGGAGGTTGCAAGAGCAGAGTTTCAAAAGTAGAGCCTGTCTGTTTTGGGTTTTGTCTTTCTCTGTGTCCTCTGTGATCTCTGTGGCTAAAAAAGTTTTTGATTTTGCTTTGCATCGTCGGGAGCAATCCCGACCTACGACAAACCCCTAATGGACTCCACATATTAGTGGGTCATTAAAGGAGAATGAAATGTCTGCATTAACACGCGAAGAAACCGAAGCGCTGATTCAGGAAGTGCTTGAGGTTTATCCAGAGAAAGCCAAGAAAGACCGCGCCAAGCATCTGGCGGTCAACGATCAATCCATCGAACAGTCCAAGAAGTGCATCACCTCCAACCGCAAATCGTTGCCGGGTGTGATGACTATTCGCGGCTGCGCTTACGCCGGTTCCAAAGGCGTGGTGTGGGGCCCGATCAAGGACATGATCCACATTTCACACGGCCCGGTCGGCTGCGGACAATATTCCCGCGCCGGTCGCCGTAACTATTACGTCGGCACTACCGGCGTGAACTCTTTCGGCACGATGAACTTCACTTCCGACTTTCAGGAAAAAGACATCGTGTTCGGCGGCGACAAAAAGCTCGCCAAAGTGATGCTTGAAATCGAAGGCCTGTTCCCGTTGAACAAAGGCATCTCGATTCAATCCGAATGTCCTATCGGCCTGATCGGTGACGACATCGAAGCCGTTGCTAAAAAGACTGCCGCTGAAACCGGCAAGCCGGTGGTGCCGGTGCGTTGCGAAGGTTTCCGTGGCGTGTCGCAATCGCTCGGTCACCACATCGCCAACGACGCGATCCGCGATTGGGTATTGCCGCGCAGCGAAGGCAAGGCTCACGTAAGCACGCCTTACGACGTGGCGGTGATCGGCGATTACAACATCGGCGGCGACGCGTGGTCTTCACGCATCCTGCTGGAAGAAATGGGTCTGCGCGTGGTTTCGCAATGGTCCGGCGACGGTACGATTTCCGAAATGGAAAAGACTCCGTTCGTGAAAATGAACCTCATCCACTGCTACCGTTCGATGAACTACATCGCGCGCCACATGGAAGAGAAATACAGCATCCCCTGGATGGAATACAACTTCTTCGGCCCGACCAAAGTTGCCGAATCGCTGCGTGCCATCGCCGCGCATTTCGACGACAAGATCAAGGAAGGCGCAGAGCGCGTCATCGCCAAGTACAAGGCGATGATGGACGAGATCATCGCCAAGTACAAACCGCGTCTCGAAGGCAAGCGCGTCATGCTGTACGTCGGCGGTCTGCGTCCGCGTCACGTGATCGGCGCGTATGAAGATCTGGGCATGGAAGTGGTTGGAACAGGTTACGAGTTCGGCCACGGCGACGACTACGACCGCACCATCAAAGACATGGGCAACGCCACGTTGATCTATGACGACGTGACCGGCTTCGAGTTCGAAGAGTTCGTCAAGCGCGTCAAGCCTGATCTGGTCGGCTCCGGCATCAAGGAAAAGTTCATCTTCCAAAAGATGGGCGTGCCTTTCCGCCAGATGCACAGCTGGGATTATTCCGGCCCGTACCACGGCTACGACGGCTTCGCCATCTTCGCCCGCGACATGGACATGACCTTGAACAACCCGTGCTGGAGCAAGATGCAAGCACCGTGGTTGAAACAAGCAGAGCCGGTTGCCGAGAAGGTCGCCGCTTAACGTAGGTCGGGTTTTAACCCGACAAGTCGGACTGAAGTCCGACCTACCTTTAACCAAGCCCGTGTCCGCAGATTGGCGGCTCGGGTCAAGGAGATAAACATGCAAAAAGCTGATGACATCAAACCTTGTTATCCATTGTTCCGTCAGGACGAATACAAGGAATCGCTGGGCAACAAGAAGGACAATTTCGAGGAAGGCCACGACGCGGCCAAGGTTCAGGAAACTTTCAAGTGGACCACCACGATGGAGTACCGCGAACTGAATTTCAAGCGCGAAGCGTTGACCGTGAATCCGGCCAAGGCCTGCCAACCTCTCGGTGCGGTGTTGTGCGCGCTGGGTTTTGAAAAAACCATGCCGTATGTTCACGGTTCGCAAGGTTGCGTGGCTTACTTCCGCACTTACTTCAACCGTCATTTCCGCGAGCCGATTTCTTGCGTGTCCGATTCCATGACCGAAGATGCAGCCGTGTTCGGCGGTCAAAAGAACATGATCGACGGCCTGGAAAATGCCATCGCGTTGTACAAGCCGGAAATGATTGCTGTCTCGACAACATGTATGGCTGAAGTGATCGGCGACGACTTGAGCGCGTTCATCTTGAACACCAAAAAGGCCGGCAACATTCCCGATGAATTCCCCGTACCGTTCGCGCACACCCCGTCCTTCGTGGGTTCGCATGTAACCGGTTGGGACGGCATGTTTGAAGGCGTGATGCGTTGCTTCACCGTGAACAGCATGGAAGGCAAAGTGATCGGCTCCAACGGCAAGATCAACATCGTGCCCGGCTTCGAGACCTACCTTGGCAACTACCGCGTGATCCATCGCATGCTGGACGAAATGGGCGTGGCGCACACCATGCTGAGCGATCCGACTGAAGTGCTGGATACGCCCGCCGACGGCCAGTTCCGCATGTACGCGGGCGGCACCACGCAAGCCGAAGTGAAAGATGCGCCTAACGCCATCGACACTTTGATGCTGCAACCGCTGGCGCTGGACAAAACACGCAAATATGTCGAAGGCACCTGGAAACACAGCGCGCCCAAGATCAACATCCCGATGGGCCTGGAGTGGACTGACGAATTCCTGATGAAGGTTTCCGAGCTCACCGGCAAGGCTATCCCCGCTTCGTTGCTGAAAGAGCGTGGCCGTTTCGTCGATATGATGACCGACAGCCACACCTGGTTGCACGGCAAAAAGATCAGCCTGTACGGCGATCCCGACTTCGTCATGGGCATGACCAAGTTCCTCACCGAACTGGGCATCGAACCGCTGCACGTGCTGTGCAACAACGGCAGCAAGAAGTGGACGAAAGCCATGCAAAAGATGCTGGACGAAACGCCTTACGGCAAGAACACCCAGCTGTTCGCGGGCGCTGACTTGTGGCACTTCCGTTCGCTGGTGCTGACCGAGAAACCGGACTTCATGATCGGCAACTCCTACGCCAAGTTCATCCAGCGCGACACGCTGGCACTGGGCAAAGAGTTCGAAGTTCCATTGATCCGTATCGGCTTCCCGATCTTCGACCGTCATCACCTGCATCGTGCAACCACGCTGGGTTATGAAGGCGCAATGCAGATGCTCACCACGCTGACTAACGCAGTGCTGGAACGTCTGGATGAAGAAACGCGCGAAATGGGCAAGACGGACTACAACTACGATCTGGTGCGTTAATGGTTCCCCTCCCCCGTTGGGGGAGGGGCTAGGGGTGAGGGAACACTCTGCAAATATTTCACGAGTGTTCCCTCACCCCAGCCCTCTCCCGGTGGGAGAGGGAGCAATCAAGGGAGTTTTAAATGGCCAACATCATGATCCAGCGCGGCAGCAAAACCGAGTACGTGTTTTACCTGCCCAAGCGCGACCTTGAAGACGACATCGTTTCGATGGAGTTCGATACCCCGGAAAAATGGGGCGGGGAGATTAAGCTAAACAACGGCGGCACGTATTACATCGACCCGCAAAGCAAACCGGCGAAGCTGCCGATTTCGCTGCGCGCGAAGCGGCTGGATGCGGCGGAATAATGACGTGAAAGGTGAAATGTGAAACGTGAAATGTGCCTAGTGGTTTTTACGTTTCACTAGAGACGCAACGCGGCGAGTCACATTTCACGTTTCACAATTCACATCAAAAAAGGAGACTCATCATGGCAATGAAGATCAGTGCAGAACTGTGTACCGCTTGCGGTGATTGCGAACCGGAATGCCCCACGGCTTCCATCAGCGGCAAGAAAGGCGTGTTCAAAATCAACGTCGCCGAATGCACCGAATGCGAAGGCGAATTTCCCAAGCCGCAATGCGTGAAAATTTGCCCGATCAAAGGCTGCATCACGCAGATCGCGGCGTAACAAATTTATCGTCATTCCGGCGCAGGCCGGAATCCAGCGCATTTATCAAATATGCATTTAGGTTTTGTTCCGCTTCGCGGAGTTTTGTTAAAACCACTGGATTCCGGCCTACGCCGGAATGACGAGCTAGAGAATTAGTCCGAATTTCGATGAGGTAACTATGACCACCACCACCGTCATCACCAAAACCGCCGCGCTGCGTATCGCGCAGGCTGCGCGCGTGCTGGATAACGTGAACGCGGGTGCGTTTGCGGCGAAGATGGGCGACAAGATCGGGTTGCCCATCAACGAAGAGAAACTGGCCAGGATCACCGTGGCCGATCTCAAGCTGATTCTTTCCGGCGAAGAAACCGTGGAGCCGGACGTGGATGGCGCGTCGATCAAATTGGCGGTGCGCTTGCTGTGGGGACAAACCGACGATGCGGAAAATCTGCCGCCCATTACCGCATATATTGATGGCGACATGCCCGGCAGTTTGCGCGTGGCGGTGGCTTCCAACACCGAAGCCAACCTCGACGGCCACTTCGGCTCGTGCCCGCGTTTTCTGGTTTATCAGGTGGGGCGCGACGAAATCCGCCTGATTGACATTCGTGCCACCAATCTCACCGACGATGCCGACGACAAAAACGTGGCGCGCGCCAATCTCATCAAGGATTGCCAGATCGTTTACGTGCAATCCATAGGCGGCCCGGCGGCGGCCAAAGCGGTGCGTGCCAACATCCATCCGGTGAAAGCGCCGGAAGGCGGCAAAGCGGAAATCGCGCTGCAACGCCTGCAAGCCGTGCTCGATGCGCCGCCGCCTTGGCTGGCGAAAATTCTGGGCGTGGAAGCGAAATCGTTGAGCCGGTTTTCGGAAGTAGAAGAAGACTGAGGCGCGACCATGATCGTCCCTGAAACATTGAACCAAATCGCCAACCGCGCCGCTTCACTCGGCGCGCTGGACGAACATGCGCTGGATTCTCTGAAGAAAACCTGGCCTGATTTACGTTTCACATTTTGTAACGACGACGACATGCCTGCGCGTTTGTCGCCCGCTCTCTCGCGCGAAAATTTTAATTTGTATTTGGTCGGCGGCGGCGAACACTGCCTCAGCCTGACCGACGATCCGCTGCATGCCATCGGCGTGGTGCTGGCGTGCGTGGATGAAGAATAAACAAACAAGAAAAATCTGGAGGGGAAGTCCAAAAATGAACGCTCGATAACAATAACGACGAGCGATAACGGGGAGTTGCAACATGCTGGAAGCTGAAACGATGGCCTTGCTTGCGAGGTTGAAGATCTATGGCAAACAAATGGGAGTAAATATCGACCTGGTGCAAATGAGCCAGGACATGGAGTACGCCACGCTGGTGCTGAAGGAGTTGAGCAACTCGGACAATCCCGAGCTGGTGCTGATCGTCATCAATTTGATGAACCAGTTCGGCATGATAAAAGCGCCGCCCCTTGAACCCGTAGTGGAAGAAAAACAGATAACGGATCGCTATGTGGGCGCGTTGCGCTAATCGCCAACTGGCTGTAAACCCGCGTCAATAGGGCATCTACAAGGTATGGCGCGCGGTTTGTAAAAACCTTATAACCCATAAGGGTGCTTAAATGCTGCCGTGAATTGTGTAACTATGCCGTCCCCATGGTCATCAGCACTGGATTCGCGGCATGTTCGACACGGCAACAATGAAGTTGCTAGGCAAGTTAAAGATTTTGGCGAAAAAGTCGGGGGTAAATATCGACCTGACGAAAATGGGGGAAGACTCGAACTACGCCGAGCTTATCCTGAAAGAATTCAGCAATTCGGAAGATCATGAACTGGTGAGCATCGCCATCAAGCTGCTGCATGAATTGGGACTGCTTGAAATGACGATGGACTTTACAGAGCCGTAGGCGATTCTGTTTCCGGTCATCAACTTGTAACGAACGGCTGTTATGTTGCCCGTCATTCCAACCCAAGGAACGACGATCATGAACCAGACAACCCCGCACATCGCGCCGCGCCCCGAACTGCCGATTTTCGACTGCATCGCGCAAGCGCTCGAACCCGCGCTCGATTTCAAAACTTTTCTCTCACTGCGGCGCATGGTGGCGCATCAGCAGAACAAGCCGCAGATCAGGCGCACCGATTTCCTCAAGCAAGTCACGCTGTATCTGCCAGAAGTCGCGGCGCGCATCGAAGACAGCGATTTCGGCAGCGTGCATCTGGAAGTCGGCGCGATGAAGCTGGCCACCAAAGCCGCCATCGAACAGCGCGATTGGGTCAGCGTGCGCAGCCATCTGTTCATGATGATAGACCTGTACGACAGAGCCGACGCGGAGTTGCAGGACGCGCTGCGCATCTCTTATCTGGAAGCGCTGTTCCTGGGCGAAACCTCCGCCGCCTATCTTGAGGCGCGCAGCATGCTGTCGAGACCGATGGAAAATGTGTTGCGACAATCCGAATTGCGCTGGAAGAAAATGCGCAGCGCGGGGAGTTGAGCTGGGTATTTGTAGGTGCGAATTTATTCGCACGGCACTTTACAAGCGTGCGAATGAATTCGCACCTACAACGCTACAGGCTGACCGCCCGTCCGAGAATCGCCGGGACAATGCGTTTGTGAAACGGCACCACGAAGAACATGTAAACCCGCCCCAGCAGATTGTGGATATGCACCACTGTGGTGGTGGCGATGGATTCTTTTCCATCGTTGACCAGTTTGCACACCGAGACTTTCACCTCAAGGTGTTTGTCCGCGTCGCCCATGATGATCTCGTTGTCGGTGAGCGATAGCAGCGAAAAAATACCGATGCGGTCGCCCACTTGATACTCGGATGCCGCCTTGGTTTTTTTCAGTTCGCCTAACGCGCCGAGATTTTTCAAGCCGAACAGCCGCACCACGCGGTTGCGCGTAGCCATCAGAAAATCGATCCACGCCGGAGTGCGGCTGATAACTCCCAGATAAATTTCCAGCGCCGACCTCCCCGCATGCGCCAGCGGCATTTCGTAACAGTCGAAGAAATCCGCGCCATGCAATTGCGCGCTGATGTCGCTGAAGGAGGGGACGGCGATGGCGGAGATGTTCGGGTTCACGGCTCGCCCGCCACGCGCAACCACTCCGTGTTGAATAGGGGCGGCACAGCGCCCACGCGCATCTCCGGGCGGCTGCCGATGGGACAGGCCGCGCTGTCGATCTGCTGCGACCAAGCGCGGAAGCGCAGCATGCTGACGGGACTCATCACGCAGGATTTTTGGCCGAACGGGTGGCCGAACTGAAACAGCAGATGGCCGATTTCGTGCGCCAGATAGGTGCCGGATAATTGCGCCGCTTCCTCGGCGGAATAGGTTTCGCCGCCGCGCATCTGCACGGTTGTTTTCGAATTGTCCTGAAACGGAAACGTGCTCCAGAAAATGAAAGCGCCGAATTTGCTGTTGCGGCTGTAGGTTGTCGTGCCCACCGACACGCCGCCGCGAATGGCCGAATGAATATCCACATCGACATACTCGGCGCTTGCCAGCAATTGATTGGTGATGACCAGTTCGTAGGGCAGTTTGCCGTAGCCAAGCGTGTCCCAATAAATCCACTCGTTGTATGGCGTGGTATCAAGCACCGGCGCCCCATCGGCGGCCTTGACGCTACGCCAGTTATCCAACCGCTCCAGCATTACCTGCGACAGTAATTTGGAAAATTCCATCAGTGTTTTTGGTGGCGGCGTCTCCGGCAGATACGGCTTGGCATAAGCAAATCCCTGATCCAATTTTGTCCCGCGCGAGGCGAGAGTGTCGTTGATGCCTGCGGCCAGTTTTTGTTTATCGCCGATAGCGGATTTGAAGTCATAAATAAATTGTTTGCGCTCGGCCAATACGCGCGGTGGAATCAGCGCAAACACGCGCTCAATGCCCATCTCGTCAACTTGCGTGAACTCGACATTGACCCCGAAATTTTCCCTCACGGTTTTCTGCGCGGAAGCCAGCAGGATGTGCATCTGCTCTGGCGACATCCGCGCCAGACGCGGGTTGGTCGCGTTCACCACGCGCAGTTGCACCGTGGCACCGGGCTGGATGACGGGTACGGTCGCCTTCTGCCACTCGCTGCCGTCGCCCTTGCAACCGGCCAGCAACATCACCATCACTACGCACAAGTGCCTGAGTGTCAAGGCATTCTCCCTGGAAAAAGTGCGGTGAGTATATGCGTAGCGTTAGCCATCGGCAAACGGCCTGCTTTGAAGTTTTTGCCAACCATGGCAACATTGAAAAAATATATTTCCACAGAACAGGTAACGCAAATGCTCCATCCAGAAACGGCAAAGTTGATCGGCAAATTGAAAACAATCACGAAGAAGCACGGCGTTGAAATCGACGCGCAGCGTATGGGAACCGACATGGGCTACGCCCACCAAATGCTGATAGAACTGGGCAACACCAGCGACCCCGAGCAAGGCGTGGTCGTCATGCAACTGATGCAGGACCTCTGCCTGATTGATATGTCGGACGGCATGGGCGAATGAGTAGTTTCTTGTAGATCGCCTATTGACGGGCTTCTTCACGCGATGAGCTAACGCCTGCCGCCAGCGAAACCGGGCTTTCTGTGTTGATGGCGCACGATCAGGATTCGAATGCTACTTTCGAGATTTCGATACACGACCAAGTATGGGAAAACCTTCAGCGGGAATGATCTTCGTCCTCGCGTCGTGGGTGTGCCGAGGTTGGGAAACTCAAGCAAGAGTTTGGTGACGCGTTCGAACTCATCGAGAAAGCGTTTGGCGACAGCAGTGCCAGCATGTTCGCAGTAAAAATCCAAAGCATCTGCAATGTCGCGCTCCGCCCCGGGGTGAAGCGAATAGCTCATCGCTGAATTCTTGCGCGCAGCCGGGCGATGGCTTCTTGTCCCGAAACTGCCGAGATCGAGCCGGACTCCAGCTCTGTCTCTCTGCGATCCGCCTCGCGCTCCCACGCCTCCTCGATCTCGGGGTCTGCATCAAGGCTGACGATCAACCGCTCAAGCAAATGCGAACGCTCGACGCGAGCCAACTGCATGACTTCGGCTTCAAGAACTTCCAGATTTGTATTCATGCGAACCTCCACTGCGGTAGATGCTTGATGTGTCAAAGTTTACCACAGCGATTGAGGGTTGCTGCGTCTGGTCGTCTGCATGTGATGCCAGTTTTGCGTGCAGAGAAGGGCTTGTAGATCGCCTATTGGCGGGCATCTTAATGGGGTGGTTTGATAATGGTATCTCGTGGGCACAACGGCACGCCCCACCATGTCAGATGCAAACCAATGTTGCCTCATCACTTGTAGCTAAGTTGAGTGCTTTCAATTCGGTAATGAAGTTATCCAAGAGTATCGGTTCCGTCTTGAGAAACATTCTTGCTTCACTTGCGACTTTGTTCATAGAGAAATCTTCGAAATCTGATTGTTGGTAAGTGGAAATAACAAGCTTACCTGGCTGGTAAAAATGTAATCGAGCGTGAAAACCACCATTTGCGTACTCAGGGCCAAATTCGCCAAACTTAACGTTGTATAAACCACCATAGACTTGTTTACGAAAGATGTTCAAATCCTGAATTAACGTTTCCAATTTGTTGAACCCAATGTAAACGTCATTGGCAAATGTGGACTTGCCATCACAAACTTTTATTGTCAGTTCAGTGACATCATCATCGTTCCAGATTTTTTTCATTGAAATATGTGAGCTCATTTGTGTGCCTATCGTTTATTTGGAATTTCATCCGATTCTGCGTTTTGCAAAGTCAGCCCGCACCGTACCTGCTCCCCCACCCCCGGTCAACATTCTCAACGGCCTATATACTTTTCGCCGCTCTGCGCCATGCTTGTTATCATTGCCCCCATAGATCGGAAGAGCGTCGTGTAGGGAAAGAGTGTAGATCTCGGTGGTCGCCGTATCATTAAAAAAAAA
>FZPU01000084.1_pt1 | contig 27696 bp, 30 predicted proteins | sample 1534781 | NCBI WGS metagenome assembly FZPU01 (sample SAMEA104161949, study PRJEB21768) | metagenome | isolation source: underground water
TTTTTTTTTAATGATACGGCGACCACCGAGATCTACACTCTTTCCCTACACGACGCTCTTCCGATCTACAGGGATGCGGGGCCGTCTTTGTTGGAAATTGTTGCCGAAATGCCTTTGTTTGCAAGCGCGCGGGCAATGTTGGAGCCGAGGCCGCCAGAACCGATGATACCTATTGTCATGATGCTTCCTTTTGATGAGTTGGGTGGAGTAGTTGAACTACGGTTTGCATATTAGATACTTGCGGCTTCTAGCTGTAGTAGCAAGCTGATAGAATCAGTTTCAAGCATTAGTAGAAGTTGAAATCATGGAAACACTCGCCAATCTGGAGTCCTTTGTACGCAGCGCCGAGAGCGGAAGTTTTTCAGCGGCGGCGCGCCGACTGTCGCTGACGCCGGGGGCAATCAGCCGCAACGTCGCCCAGTTGGAGCGCAACCTCGGCGTGCGACTATTTCAGCGCAGCACGCGCGGGCTGGCATTAACAGAGGAAGGCGAGCGTTTTTTGCAATCAGTGCAAGGCGGTCTCGACAGTATTCAAGGCGCGATTGCCGATGTGATGGTGAATGCCGGACAGCCTGCCGGGGTGCTCAAGCTGGCTGCCAATCTGGGCTTCGGGATGGATTATCTGTTGCCGTTAATGCCAGCATTCCTTGAGCGTTATCCGGCGGTAACGACGGACTGGCATTTTGATAATCGCCCCGTGGACTTTATCTCCGACGGTTTTGATGCGGCCTTCGGTGCCGGTTTCGAGATGCAACCCGGCATGGTGGCGCGCGAATTGGGGCGGGTTCATCTGATTGCGGCGGCAACGCCGGAATTTATGCACGGCAAACGCCGCCCCAAAGATCCGGCAGGGCTTGCCGATCTTCCGGGTGTGGTGATGCGTTCGTCGGATAACAACCGTGTGATCACATGGAGCATGCGCAACGGTATCGGCGCGGAAATGGCCGCAGTACAAAAGCCTGTGCTATTCGTCAACGATCCGGCTGCGGTCTTTCGTGCGACGTTGCTGGGTCTCGGTGTCGGCCTAGTTGCCGTGCCGCATGCAGCGCCACATCTGGAGAGCGGCGCATTGGAACGCTTGCTACCGAACTGGCATAGTGATGTCGGGGCAATGTCGCTGTATTTCACCAGCCAAAAACTGCTGCCGGCCAAGACGCGCGCATTTGTCAATTTCGTTATCGAGGCGTTTCATACGCAAAGAATGACAGAAGTCTCATCTCTCAAGAGGTAACACGGTCTGACGCTCCCTGAAGTCCAAACCGACACCATTTTCGATAATCGCCAGCGTCCGGTAACAGCAAAAAATGTGGCTTTATTGAAATTCTCTTGGGGGTCTGCTTGGGGTCAATAGCAGGCGGTCGAACAAACATCGCAGTGTCAGGCCATGGATTTGATCTTGTACTGATAGTGGGAAATATTCAACGCCCTTCTCGCGCCAGCAGGAGAAAGGATTGAGTCACAGAAGTTCGGGAAGGGGGCATGGCTTGCGCCGACTGCCACCACCGTGCAAATAGCCAAACACCGCCAGCGCTACGCTCGTATTTTGAACACCTTGCCAGCAAGCCATAAATTCCGGTATTTCGATGTAATGCATTGTAGATGCCCAATTGACGCGGTTCTCGGGGCGGTTTGATAATCAATTTCAGCGGTGGGCATATTTGTCCGGCGGCGCAAACAGGCTTAAAGCCAGCGCTTTCATGTATCATTCGCAACGCGTTTATTCCCACCGTTATCTAATCGAAGGAAGTATTGGTATGTCAAATGTTGAAACTCTTGGCGGATTGCAGCGTCGTTTGAATGCATCCATTCCCCAGCAACAAATCCGTGGCGAAGTCGAGAATCGGCTGAAGCGCTTGGGTCGCACGGCCAAAGTTCACGGTTTCCGTCCGGGCAAAGTGCCGTTGAAGGTGTTGGAGCAGCAATACGGTGCTTCCGTGCAGCAAGAGGTGATAGGCGAGAGTTTGCAGCGTTCGTTCGCCGATGCGGCGATGGAAAACAAGTTGCAAGTGGCGGGCTATCCGCAGTTTGAACTGATTACGCAGGATTTGAATGCGCCGCAGATCGAATTCAGCGCGACCTTCGAGGTGTACCCGGAAGTGGTGATCGGCGACATCGGCGGTGAAAGCGTCAGTCGCGTGTCGTTCACGCTGGGCGAAGATGATGTGGAAGAGACTATCAAGACTTTGCGCAAGCAGCGCACCGAATACAAGAAGGCTGACGGTCGCGCGGCACAGGCTGACGATCAAGTGCGCATCGACTTCAGCGGCAAGCTGGACGGTGTGGTGTTTGAAGGCGGCGAGGCCAAGGACTTTACTGTGGTGCTGGGTTCGGGACGCATGTTGCCGGACTTTGAAAATGCGATTCTCGGCATGAAGGCGGGCGAAACCAAGTCGTTCGACATGACTTTCCCTGCGGATTATCACGGCAAGGATGTGGCGGGCAAGCAAGTCACATTCACTATCACCGCGAATGTGGTTGAGGCGGCGCACTTGCCGGAAGTGGATGCGGAATTCGCCAAGGCCTTGGGCGTTGAAAGCGGCGATGTGGAAAAACTCAAGCAGGAAATCCGCGACAACATCGGCCGTGAAGCGCAGCGCCGGGTGAAGGTGCGCAACAAGGATGCGGCGATGGATGCGCTGCTCAAGATCGCGCAACTGGACGTGCCCAAGGCATTGCTGGAAAGCGAATCGCAACGTTTAATGGAACAGTCGGTGCAGGACATGGAGTCGCGCGGCATGAAAATACCCAAGGGCATGAAATTGCCGGCGGATATGTTCGCCGAACGCGCGACCAAGCGCGTTAAGCTGGGTTTGATTCTGGCGGAACTGGTCAGCAAGCATAATTTGAATGCCAAGCCGGAACAAATTGATGCGATGGTGCAGGAATATGCGCAGAGCTTTGAGCATCCGGCAGAGGTGGTGAGCTGGTATCACGCCGAACCTGCGCGCATGCGTGAAGTGGAAAATCTGGTGCTGGAAGAAAACGTGGTGGCCTGGGTGATGGCGGGCGCGAAAGTGTCGGATCAAACAGTCAAGCTGAACGAATTGATGGGAGACTGAGCATGATGCAAAGCGCTGCTGGCAAGATGATGGAGCCGCAAGATAGTGGGTTGATTCCGATGGTGATCGAGACCAGCGGTCGCGGTGAGCGTGCTTTCGACATCTACTCGCGCTTGCTCAAAGAGCGCGTGATCTTTCTGGTCGGTCCGATCAACGATCACGTGGCGAATTTGATCGTGGCGCAATTGCTGTTTCTGGAATCCGAAAATCCAGACAAGGATATTCACCTGTACATCAATTCGCCCGGCGGTTCGATCTCGGCGGGCATGGCGATTTACGACACCATGCAGTTCATCAAGCCGCAGGTTTCCACGCTGTGCATAGGCATGGCGGCCTCCATGGGCGCGTTTTTGTTGCAGGCGGGCGAGAAGGGTAAACGTTTCGCTTTGCCCAACTCCACGGTGATGATTCACCAGCCGCTGGGCGGTTTTCAGGGGCAGGCGACCGACATCGAAATTCACGCCAAGTATATTTTGAGCTTGCGCGAAAGTTTGTATGCGTTGATGGCCAAGCATACCGGTCGCACCGTGGAAGAGATCGCGCGCGACAGCGAACGCGATAACTTCCTGACCGCCAACGAGGCGAAGGAATACGGTTTGATCGATCAAGTGCTGGATAAACGCGTGTAATGTGAAACTCGCGTAGCGAGACGTTTGCTTCCTCGCCCGCTTGCGGGAGAGGATTGAGGTGAGGGAAGCGCTTTTAAGAATTCAGTGAGCCGCCGATGAATTCGGCGCGGAGGAAAAAATGACAACAGACAAGAGCAAGGGTGACAAACTGCTGTATTGCTCGTTCTGCGGCAAGAGCCAGCACGAAGTGCGCAAGCTGATCGCTGGGCCGTCGGTGTTTGTGTGCGATGAGTGCATCGCGCTGTGCAACGACATTATCCGCGAGGAAACGCAGAGTGCTATCGGCGGGGAAAAATCCGACAAGAACGATTTGCCGGTTCCGCACGAGATATGCAAACGTCTGGACGAGTATGTGATCGGCCAGCGTCAGGCAAAAAAGATTTTGTCGGTGGCGGTGTACAACCACTACAAACGCTTGAAGAACAAAATCGACGACGGCGTGGAGTTGTCCAAGAGCAACATCCTGCTGGTCGGGCCGACCGGTTCGGGCAAGACCTTGCTGGCGCAGACACTGGCGCGTTTGCTGAATGTGCCGTTTGTGATGGCGGATGCAACGACGCTGACCGAAGCGGGTTACGTCGGCGAGGATGTCGAAAACATCATCCAGAAATTGTTGCAGTCTTGCGATTACGATGTCGAGAAGGCGCAACGCGGCATCGTGTATATCGACGAGATCGACAAGATTTCGCGCAAATCGGATAACCCGTCAATCACCCGCGATGTGTCGGGCGAAGGCGTGCAGCAGGCGCTGCTCAAGCTGATCGAGGGCACCAAGGCTGCCATCCCGCCGCAAGGTGGGCGCAAGCATCCCAATACCGAATTCCTGCAAGTGGATACCACCAACATTCTGTTCATTTGCGGCGGTGCGTTTGATGGCTTGGAGAAGGTGATCCGCAACCGTTCCGAGAAGGCTGGCATTGGTTTCTCGGCCAATCTGGCCAAGCGCGATGACCTTAAAGATGTGGGCAAAGTGTTGCGCGAGGTCGAGCCGGAAGATTTGATCAAGTTCGGCTTGATCCCCGAGTTTGTCGGGCGTTTGCCGGTCGTGGCAGCGCTTGAAGGATTGGATGAGGCTGCGCTGATCCAGATTCTGACCGAACCCAAGAACGCGCTGACCAAGCAATATCAGAAGCTGTTTGCGATGGAAGGTGTGGAGCTGGAGTTCCGTCCGGGCGTGTTGAACGTGATCGCCAAAAAGGCGCTGGCTCGCAAAGCGGGTGCGCGCGGTTTGCGTTCCATCCTCGAACAATCCTTGCTCGACATCATGTTTGACCTGCCTTCGGCTGAAAACGTTAGCAAAGTTGTGCTGGATGAAAACAGCGCGGGCGAGATCAAACCCATCGTGATGTACGCGGAAACACCAAAGGCTGCGTAATCAAAGCCTTGGCGGGCTGGGCTTGAATTATTTGGCCCAGTCCCCATATCGTTTTCACATTTAATCATTCCGAGTTCCGAATCATGGCCGAATACGATCCTATAACCACCCAAGCCGACCTGTTCCCCCTGTTGCCTTTGCGCGATGTGGTGGTGTTCCCGCACATGGTCATCCCGCTGTTCGTTGGCCGCGCCAAGTCGATCAAAGCGCTGGAAGCGGCGATGGAAGCGGGCAAGAGTATCGTGCTGGTGGCGCAGAAATCCGCCGCCAAAGACGAGCCGGCCACTGAAGACATCTACCGCATCGGCAGCATCGCCAATATTCTGCAAATGCTCAAGCTGCCGGATGGCACGGTGAAAGTGCTGGTGGAAGGTACGCAGCGCGCCAAAGTGATTCAAATCTTTGACGACAAATCCCATCTGGATGCCGAAATCCAGGCCGTGCCCGCCGATGAAGAAGTGGGGCACGAAGCCGAGGCGATGCGCCGCGCGCTGATTAATCAGTTCGATCAATACGTCAAACTCAACAAGAAAATTCCGCCGGAAATTCTGACTTCATTGGCGGGCATTGACGATGCCGGCCGTCTGGCCGACACCATTGCCGCGCACTTGCCGCTCAAGCTGGAGCAAAAGCAGGAGGTGCTGGAAATATTCGATGTGCGCAAGCGCCTCGAACATTTGCTCGGCTTGCTGGAAGCGGAGCTGGACATCATGCAGGTGGAAAAGCGCATCCGTGGTCGCGTCAAGCGCCAGATGGAAAAGAGCCAGCGCGAGTATTACCTGAACGAGCAGGTCAAAGCGATCCAGAAAGAATTGGGCGAAGGCGAGGACGGCGCGGACATCGAAGAGATCGAGAAAAAGATCAAGGCTGCGCACATGCCCAAAGAAGCGCGCGCGAAGGCCGAAGCAGAGTTGAAGAAGCTGCGTTTGATGTCGCCCATGTCCGCCGAGGCGACGGTGGTGCGCAACTACATCGACATCCTTATCGGTTTGCCGTGGAAGAAAAAGACCAAGATTGATACCGATTTGAAGCATGCCGAAGGTGTACTGGAAGCGGATCACTACGGTCTGGAAAAAGTCAAAGAACGCATCGTGGAATATCTGGCGGTGCAGCAGCGTGTCGAAAAAATGAAAGCGCCGATTTTGTGTCTGGTCGGACCTCCCGGTGTCGGCAAGACCTCGTTGGGGCAGTCCATCGCCCGCGCCACCAACCGCAAGTTTGTGCGCATGTCGTTGGGCGGTGTGCGCGATGAATCGGAAATTCGCGGCCATAGACGCACTTACATCGGCTCCATGCCCGGCAAAATTTTGCAGAACATGAGCAAGGTCGGCGTGAAGAACCCGCTATTCCTGCTGGACGAAGTGGACAAGATGGGCATGGATTTCCGTGGCGACCCATCGTCGGCATTGCTGGAAGTGCTAGACCCCGAACAGAACCACACCTTTGTCGATCACTACGTCGAGGTCGAGTACGACTTGTCGGATGTGATGTTCGTTGCCACTTCCAACAGCATGAATATTCCGGCACCGCTGCTGGATCGCATGGAAGTGATTTTCGTTTCCAGCTACACCGAAGATGAGAAAGTGAATATCGCCACGCGTTATTTGCTGCCTAAAGCGATCAAAAATAACGGGCTGAAAGAAGAAGAGATCAGCGTTTCCGAAAGTGCGATCCGCGATATTTTGCGCTATTACACGCGCGAAGCGGGTGTGCGCAGTTTGGAGCGCGAACTGTCCAAGATTTGCCGCAAGGTGGTGAAGGCATTGTTGTTGAAAGGGCGCGACACCAAGGTCACGATCAATGCGCGCAATCTGGACAAATATCTGGGCGTGCGTCGCTACAGCTACGGCATCGCCGAAAAACACAACCAAGTAGGGCAGGTCACGGGCTTGGCATGGACTGAAGTGGGCGGCGAACTGCTGACCATCGAGACGGCGGTGTTGCCGGGTAAAGGCAAAACCACCACCACCGGCAAGCTGGGCGAGGTGATGCAGGAATCCATTCAGGCCGCCTTGAGTGTGGTGCGCAGTCGCGCGCGCAAGCTGGGTATTGCGGAAAACTTTTACGAGAAGAACGATCTGCATATCCACTTGCCCGAGGGCGCGACTCCCAAGGATGGGCCGAGTGCCGGTGTCGGCATCTGCACAGCAATGGTTTCCGCGCTGACCGGCATCCCGGTGCGTGCGGATGTGGCGATGACTGGAGAAATCACGTTGCGCGGCGAAGTGTTGCCCATCGGCGGATTGAAAGAAAAATTGCTGGCGGCGCAGCGCGGCGGAATTAAAGTGGTGTTGATCCCCGAAGAGAACGTGAAGGATCTGGTCGAAATGCCGGATACCGTGAAAAACAAACTGGAGATACATCCGGTGAAGTGGATCGAACAGGTTTTGGAGATGGCGCTGGAACGCAAACCGGAGCCGCTGCCGGAATCTGTTGTCACGAATGTGCCGCCCCCTCCGGTCGTCGGTGAATCGGGCACATTGTCTGCGATCAAGCATTGATGCGGGTTTGCGAGGATACGCATCCTGAAATAAATCTGTCCAATTGCTTGACCCGATAATTATCCCTTGATATAAAGCCGTCGCAGATGTGTTCTGCGCCATTCACTGTCAATCAACCAAGCAAAGGGGGCTCGCGTGAGTAATAAATCTGATCTGATCGAAGCAATTGCAAAATCCGCCGACATTTCCAAAGCGGCTGCCGGTCGCGCGTTGGGCGCGACGATTGACTCCATCAAAAAATCTTTGAAGAAAGGTGAGTTGGTGAGCTTGGTTGGTTTTGGAACGTTTTATGTTGCCAAGCGTGCGGCACGAAATGGCCGCAATCCGCGCACCGGAGCGACAATAAAAATCAAGGCAGCTAAAGTTCCTAAATTTCGTGCTGGCAAAGGTTTGAAAGATGCTGTAAACTAGCGTTCTTTGTCGGGTGCTTAGCTCAGCTGGTAGAGCACCGCCCTTACAAGGCGATTGTCGGCGGTTCGATCCCGTCAGCACCCACCAAATATAATGCAAGAAGAAGTAGAAGGTTTATGGAGTGGTAGTTCAGTTGGTTAGAATACCGGCCTGTCACGCCGGGGGTCGCGGGTTCGAGTCCCGTCCACTCCGCCAAACAGAGGCGAACGTAAAGTTCGCCTTTTTTCATGTTGGATGTCCCCTGAGACATTCGCTCATTTAGGTGGCCTGATATGTTCGATTTCGTGCATGAGAAAAAACGATTAGTACAGTTTGTGCTGGCGCTTATCATTCTTCCGTTCGCGTTTTGGGGGGTTGATTCTTTCCGTAATTCGGGCGGCGCTGAACCGTTGGCCAAGGTCAATGGCGAAAAAATTGGTCAGCAGGAATTTGAAAATGCGCTGGATCAACAGCGCCAAAGAATGCGCGAGATGGCCGGAGCCAACTATGATCCCGCCATATTCGATCAGCCTGAAATCAAACACTCGGTTCTGGAAAATCTGGTTTCTCGCCGCCTGCTGGTCGCCGAAGCGCGCGATGCCCGTTTGATACCGGGCGACGAGCAGATCGCGCAAGTGCTTATCGGCATAGGCGCATTTCAAAAAGACGGCAAGTTCGATAAACAAAGCTATGTGTCTGCTTTGAATTCTCGCGGCATGAATCAAGCCGATTTCGAATCGCGTTTGAGTCAGGACATCGCGGTGCAGCGGCTGACCGATGCCTATACCCAGAACGGTTATGCGGCGGATGCGGTGGCGGAAATGCTCATCCGTCTGAACGAACAGCAGCGTACTGTGTCCGTGGCGAATCTGAATACGGATGCGTTTTTGAAGCAAGCTCAAGTGAGCGACGCGGATGTCAGTGCCTATTACAGCAAGAATGCCAACGAATTTCAGTTGCCGGAACGTGCCAGTGTCGAATATGTGACGTTTTCTGCGGATTCATTGCAAGCGACGATCTCGCTGACTGACGAAGAGATCAAAAAATATTACGAAGAGCATGCCGCCGATTTCGGCACGCAAGAACAGCGTCAGGCCGCGCACATCCTCATTGAAGTAAAGAAGCAGATGCCCGATGCGGACAAGCAAGCGGCTAAAGCCAAGGCCGAACAAGTGCTTCAGCAAGTCAAGCAATCTCCCGGCAATTTCGCTGCATTGGCCAAGCAATATTCGCAAGACCCCGGATCCGCAACGCGAGGCGGCGATCTTGGCATGTTCGGGCGCGGCGCGATGGTGAAGCCGTTTGAAGAGAGCGTGTTCGGCCTCAAGGTGGGCGAAGTGAGCGGGTTGGTGCAGTCCGACTTCGGCTATCACATCATTAAATTGCTGGCGGTCAAACCGGCCAAGGTGCAAGCACTGAGCGAAGTGCGCGGTGTGGTCGAGCAGCGCCTGAAGTCGCAACATGCCAGCGACAAATTTGCGGAGCTGGCCGAGAAATTCAACAACACGGTCTATGAGCAAAGCGACTCTTTGAAACCGGCAGCCGAATTGGTCAAGGCCTCCGTTCAGCGCGGCGTATGGTTGAGCAAAGGTCAGGCTCCTACCGATCTGTGGACGAGCAAGGTATTGCAAGCTGTGTTTTCGGATGATGTGTTGAAGAACAAGCGCAACACGGCGGCGGTAGAGGTTGCGACTAATACTTTGCTGGCAGCGCGCGTGGTGGAATACAAGCCCGCGAGCGAGCGTCCTTTGGCCGAAGTGGTCGCTGGTATCAAGCTGAAATTGCAGCAACAGCAGGCGGCAGAATTGGCAACAAAGCAGGGCGAGGCTGTGCTGGTGCAATTACTGCGCGGGGATAAGGCCAATGTGAGCTGGAAGGCGATGCCAGGCATTACGCGCGGTCAGCACGCCGGTATCGATGCCGATTTGTCTCAGGCAATATTTCGCGCCAGCATTGGCAAGTTGCCTGCGTATGTGGGCGTAAAAGGGCAGAATGGTTACGTGCTGGCGCGCATCGATTCGGTGAAGGAAGCCGAATCGATTGATGAGGTCAAACGAGGCCGCTATGCGCAACAAATACGCCAGATCACTGGAGAGGAATTGTTGCTGGCCTATTTGGCAGACAAGAAGAAACGTTCCGACATCACCATGAAGGACTTCAAGGCTGATGAAAAGAAGTAGTTGATGCGATTGCTGCACACTAAAAAACGCCGCTTTTGATAAGCGGCGTTTTTTATTTGTGGCGCTAAAAAGCCATATTTTGCTCGGGTTATTCTGGCGTTGAACCGTTGATGTGGTGCGGATTGCAGCCGAATCGATGCGTCGCACCGCTGCCAGTTCAATCGTATATAATCCGGCGCTATTTTGTTTCGGGCGTGCAACGCGATTACTCATGCAGCAAGCACCTCTTCTGGAAGTAAAAGGCCTTGCTTGCGAGCGGGGCGATCATCGACTTTTCACCGGGCTGAGCTTTACGCTTGCGGCGGGAGAGTTGATGCAAGTGCAAGGGGCAAATGGCAGCGGCAAGACCACGCTGCTGCGCACCTTGTGCGGTTTCGTGCAACCCGTGCAGGGATCGGTGCATTGGTGCGGTCAGGACATAGGGGAGTGGGATGACGATTTTCACGCCGGGATGTGTTACCTCGGACACTTGAATGCCATCAAGGATGAATTGAGCGCGCTGGAGAATTTGCAGATGAGCGCGGGGCTGGCGGGATACACCTTGGACGAACGGCAGGTCGTGACGGCATTGCGCCGCATGGGATTGCAACGGCGCGAACATTTGCCGGTGAGGGTCTTGTCGCAAGGTCAGCGGCGCAGAGTGGCGCTGGCGCGTTTGCTGGTAGGCGATGCGCCCTTGTGGATATTGGATGAGCCATTGACCGCACTCGATGTGGGTGCAGTAGGCCTGATGCAGGAACTAATTGGAGAACATCTGTCGAACGGTGGCATGGCAATTTTTACGACACACCAACCGTTGCAGGTGGCGGGTGTGGAGACCCGGCAGTTGACGTTGTCATGAGGAAATTGTCGCTATTGGGTTTGTTGGGATTGGTGATCCGGCGCGATTTGTTGCTGGCGATGCGCCGCCGTGCGGATGTGCTGACCACGCTGATATTTTTCGTGATGGTAGTGAGTTTGTTCCCGCTCGGTGTCGGGCCGGAAATGGATATGTTGCGCAAGATGGCATCCGGTGTGGTGTGGGTTGCGGCGTTATTGGCTTCCATGCTGTCGTTGCCGCGCATGTTCTCGGCGGATTATGCGGACGGTACTTTGGAGCAAATGATGCTCGCGCCGCAGTCGCTTTCCGTGCTGGTGCTGGGCAAGATCGTTGCGCATTGGATGTTGTCCGGCTTGCCGTTGGCGCTGATTGCCCCGGTGTTGGGATTGCAATTCGATATGTCGGTCCCCGCATTGTGGACGCTGGTGTTGGCGCTGCTACTGGGGACTCCGGTGTTGAGCATGATAGGCGCGATCGGCGCGGCGCTTACTCTGGGATTGCGTGGTGGCGGAGTGCTGGTGTCGTTGTTGGTGTTGCCCTTGTGCATCCCGGTGCTGATCTTCGGTGCGGGCGCGGTGGAAGCGGTTAACAGTGGCATGAGTGTCGTTTCCAACTTGTCGTTTTTGGGTGCGTTCATGTTGTTCGCCTTGGTGTTTACGCCGTTTGTTGCGGCGCAGGCGTTACGTATTTCGATGGAGTGATAATTTGGCTATCAACTGGTTTAAATATTCGGCACCGTCCACCTTTTACGGTTTGGCTGGCAAGCTGATTCCCCTCTTCGCGTGGCCCGCAGCGATTTTGTTTGTTATCGGCTTGTACATCGGCTTTTTTGTCGCGCCGACCGATGCCGTGCAAAGCGAAGCCTATCGCATCATCTTCCTGCACGTTCCCGCTTCCATCTTGTCCATGTTCATCTACCTCATCATGGCGGGGTATGCGGCATTGGGCCTGATCTTCAACACCCGTCTTTCTTCCATGATGGCGCAGGCGCTGGCACCGACCGGCGCGCTGTTCGCCTTTGTTTCTTTGTGGACTGGCGCGCTGTGGGGCAAACCGATGTGGGGCGCATGGTGGGTGTGGGATGCGCGCCTGACTTCCGAATTGATTCTGCTGTTTCTGTATCTCGGCTACATCGCACTGCAAGCCTCTATTGAAGATCCGCGCCGCGCGGACAGAGCCAGCGCGCTGCTGGCCATAGTCGGCTCGGTCAACGTGCCCATCATTTATTTCTCGGTGAAATGGTGGAACACGCTGCATCAGGGTTCCACCATCAAATTTACCGGCACCAGCATGCACATCGCCATGCAGCAAGCCATGTTTGCGGTATTGGCCGCCTGCTGGTTGTACGCCATCGCGGTGACTCTGGCGCGCGTGCGCAGCATCATTCTGGAACGCGAGCGCAATACGCAGTGGGTGAGTGAATTGAGGGAGATGAGGTCATGAATTGGGGCGAATTTTTTGCCATGAACGGCTATGCCTTCTACGTCTGGGGTTCTTATGGCGTGGCGGTGCTGGTGTTCGGCATTGAGGTGTTGATGGTGCGTCACCGCAGGAAAATCACGCTGCGCGATTTGCGTTTGATGCGTGATGAAACAGGCGAAGTCGGAACAGGAGATACGGCATGACACCGAGACAGAAAAGAATGTGGTTCATCGTGGCGGGCGTTGCGCTGGTCGCGGCGGCGGTGGGGCTGGTGCTGTATGCGCTGAAGAACAACGTCAGTCTGTATTTCACGCCGACGCAAGTGTTCAACAAGGAAGCTCCGCAAGGGCGCAGTTTCCGTATCGGCGGTCTGGTGGAAGTCGGCAGTGTGCAGCGCGAGAAAGACGGATTGAATACCCGCTTCAACATCACCGACACAGTGCAAAAAATGCCGGTGATCTACAAAGGCATTCTTCCCGATCTGTTCAAGGAAGGGAAAGGCGTAGTCGCCCAAGGCAAGCTGGAGGCAGACAACGTGTTCCATGCCGAAGAGGTATTGGCCAAGCATGATGAGAATTACATGCCGCCGGAAGCTGTCGATGCGATCAAGAAAGCGGAAGCCGCCAAAGCCGCAGCACAGCCGAACAGCAGTCCAACCGCAAATTCATCCGTAGCCAAATAATTTTTGAAAGCATCAGCATGATTCCAGAAATCGGTAATTTCGCACTCATCGTTGCCCTGTTTCTTGCCCTCATTCAAGGCGTGATGCCCATCATCGGCGCGGCACGCAACGATGCGGTGATGATGTCATCGGCGCGCACCTTGGCGCTGGGACAGTTCCTTATTGTGGCGGTCGCCTTCGGCTGTCTGGTACAAACTTTTGTCACCAACGATTTCTCCGTTTTGTACGTCGCGCAGAATTCCAATTCGCAATTGCCAATCGCCTATCGCATCTCGGCGATCTGGGGCGGGCACGAAGGTTCGCTGCTGCTGTGGACGTTTATCCTGACGGTGTGGACGGTCGCCGTCGCCTCGTTCAGCAAACATCTGCCGCAGGAAATGGTAGCGCGCGTCATCGGCGTGATGGGATTGATCTCCGCCGGTTTCTTGCTGTTCATGCTGTTCACCTCCAACCCGTTTGACCGCCTGTTCCCGGCGGCGATGGACGGGCGCGATTTGAATCCGTTGCTGCAAGACCCCGGTCTGGTGATCCATCCGCCGATGTTGTACATGGGCTATGTCGGATTCTCGGTGGCATTCGCTTTCGCGCTGTCGGCCTTGTTGGGCGGCAAACTCGATTCCACCTGGGCGCGCTGGTCGCGCCCGTGGACGACGATAGCCTGGGTGTTCATGACCGTCGGTATCGCGCTCGGCAGCTGGTGGGCGTATTACGAATTGGGCTGGGGCGGCTGGTGGTTCTGGGATCCGGTGGAGAACGCCTCGTTCATGCCGTGGCTGGTCGGCACGGCGCTGATGCACTCGCTGGCGGTCACCGAAAAACGCGGCGCGTTCAAGAGCTGGACGGTGCTGCTGGCCATCGCGGCATTCTCGCTGAGCCTGTTGGGAACATTCCTGGTGCGTTCCGGCGTGTTGTCCTCGGTGCATGCTTTTGCGACCGACCCCAAGCGCGGCGTGTTCATCCTGTCGTTCCTGGTCATCGTCATCGGCTCATCCCTGCTGCTGTTCGCGTGGCGTGCGCCCAAGATCGGGCTGGGCGGCAAGTTCGATGTCATCTCGCGCGAGTCGATGTTGCTCAGCAATAACGTGCTGCTGTCGGTGGCCTCCGCCTCGGTATTCCTCGGCACGCTGTATCCCTTGTTCATGGATGCGCTGGGCATGGGCAAACTATCCGTCGGTCCTCCTTATTTCAATACCGTATTCGTGCCGTTGATGGTGCCTATGCTGCTGATGATGGGCTTGGGGCCGGTCGCGCGCTGGAAGCAAGCCAGCCTGCCGGACATCTGGCAACGCGTGCGCTGGGCATTGGCCGCCAGCGCGGTTATCGCCATGTTGCTGCCGTTTGTGATGGGCAAGTGGACACCGCTTATCGCGCTGGGATTGTTGCTGGCCGCGTGGATCATTACCACCTCGTTGATTGACTTGCGCAAACGCATCGCCGGGTCGGGTTCGTTGTGGCAGCGCATGAAAATTCCGGCGCGCAGCTATTACGGCATGTTGTTGGCGCACCTCGGTATCGCGGTGTTCATCATCGGCGTGACCATGGTGAAAGGGTATGAGACCGAGCGCGATGTGCGCATGGACATCGGCGACACGGTCGAGGCGGGCGGTTACGTGTTCCGCTTCGAGGGTGTGAGCGAGCAGGCGGGGCCTAACTACATGGCTTCGCAAGGTCGCGTGAGCGTCAGCAAGGATGGCAAACCCGTCACCGAACTGCATCCCGAGAAACGTGTTTACAACGCTTCCGGCATGCCGATGACCGAAGCGTCTATCGAGGCCGGATTCCTGCGCGATTTGTATGTGTCGCTGGGCGAGCCGATCCCGGACAGCAGTGCATGGGCGGTGCGCGTCTATATCAAACCGTTTGTGGACTGGATATGGGCGGGCTGTCTGTTGATGGTGCTGGGCGGAATATGGGCGATCAGCGACCGTCGCTATCGCATCCACGCGCGCAAAGCCGCTGATGGCGGAAAGAATTTGAAGGAGAAAACAGCATGACGCGATTCATTTTGCCGCTGGTCATTTTTCTGGTGCTGGCCGCATTTCTATTCAAGGGATTGGGGCTCAACCCGCGCGAAGTTCCGTCGCCGTTTATCGATAAACCGGCCCCGGTGTTTAATCTGGTCGAGTTGCAAGATCCAAGCAAGAGCTTCACTCCTGCCGACATGAAAGGCAAAGTGTGGTTGTTCAATCTGTGGGCTTCGTGGTGCGTATCCTGCCGCGAAGAGCATCCGCTGCTGATGGATCTGGCGCGGCAGAACATCGTGCCCATCGTCGGGCTGGATTACAAGGACAAGCGCGCGGATGCCGAAGCCCTGTTGGCGCGGGTCGGCAATCCCTACCTGCTGAACGTGTTCGATGCTGAGGGACGCATCGGTATCGACTATGGCGTGACCGGCGTGCCGGAAACTTTCGTCATCGACAAACAGGGCATCATTCGCTACAAACAAATCGGTCCGGTCACGGCGCAGAATTTGCGCGAGAAGATTTTGCCACTGGTTGCGGAGTTGCAGAAAAAATGAAAAAACTATTGATCCTGTTGTTCTGCCTGTTGCCGGTTTTCGCGCATGCGGGCGAAGCGAAAGATATTGCCGAAGATCCCGTGCTGGAAAAACGCATGGTCGGCTTGGCGGAAAAATTGCGCTGTCTGGTGTGCCAGAACGAATCGCTGGCGAGTTCGCATGCGGAACTGGCGGAAGACCTGCGCCGCGAAGTGCGCGAGCAGATGAACAAGGGCAAGAGCGATCAGGAGATCATCGACTATCTGGTGGCGCGTTACGGCGACTTCGTGCTGTATGAGCCACCGGTGAAAAGCTACACCATTTTGCTTTGGTTCGGCCCGTTTGCGCTGCTGCTGGCAGGCGGCGGAATGCTGTTCTTGCAGTTGCGCAAACGTCGCCAGACCGTGCCGGAATCCGAGCTTTCCCCCGAAGCGCAGCAACGCGCTGCCGCCTTACTCAACGAAGAAGATAATAAATGACTTTATTCTGGCTCATCTGCGCGGCGTTGCTGATCGTCGCCATCCTGTTTGTCGCGATCCCGCTGTGGCGCGGCACTTCCAAAAACAATTCCGTGGAACGCGATGCCGCCAACCTGGAAATCCTGCGCGACCAGATCGCCGAGATGGACAACGATCTGAAAAACGGTCTGCTGACACCGGAGTTGCACGAGCAAGGTAAGCGCGAACTGCAAGCGCGTTTGCTGGAAGAGGTGGGCGACACTCAAGGTGCTGAAGTCTCGAACAAACCGCATCCGCTCAAGATCACCGCCATCGTGTTGGCGGTGTTGCTGCCGCTGGCCTCGGTGGGGCTGTATTACAAAATCGGCAATCTGGATGCTTTCTCGCCCATGGTGGTGCAGAGTGGCGCAAGCAGCATGATGGGGGTCGCGCGTACCGATGCCGAGTTCAGCGCGCTGGTGCAAAAGGTCGAGACTAACCCCGCCGACGGCGAATCGTTGGTGATGCTGGCGCGCAGCTACATGGAAGCGGGCCGCTATACCGATGCCGCGCGAACCTACGAGAAATTGACTGTGCTGGCGGCGGAAGAAGCCTGGGTGTGGGCCGATTACGCCGACGCGCTGGCCATGGCGCAAGGGCAGACGCTGCGCGGCAAACCGACCGAGTTGTTGAACAGGGCGCTGTCGCTCGATCCGAACAGCCTGAAGGGATTGGCGCTGGCCGGTTCGGCGGCGATTGAGCGCGGCGACTATGCGGCGACCATCACCTATTGGGGGAAGTTGCGCGGCCTCGTTCCCGACGATAGCGAAGATGCAAAAATGCTGGATTCCGGCCTCAAGGAAGCGCGCCAGATGATGTCGCACATCAAGGGCGGCAAAGCGCCCAGGCAGCTGGATCAAATCAATCCGCCCGCCCAGTCCCCGGCGGCAGGTGGCAAAGAACGCATCAGCGGCACGGTGACATTGGATGCCGCATTGAAAGGCAAAGTCAGCCCGGACGATACCGTGTTCATCCTGGCGCGCGCGGCGGAAGGCCCGAAAATGCCGCTCGCCATCTTGCGCAAACAAGTGCGCGATCTGCCGCTGACTTTCGAACTGGATGACAGCATGGCGATGTCGCCGCAGATGAAACTGTCCGCCTTCGATCAGGTCGTGGTCGTGGCGCGTATCTCCAAATCCGGCGATGCCATGCCGAAGCCCGGCGACGCGCAAGGCATGAGCAGCCCGTTGCGTCCCGGAACCGGCAAGGTAAGTGTGAAGATCGATCAATTGGTCAAGTAACTTTGGATTGGCAAAAAAAGCCGCACTGTTTTCAGTGCGGCTTTTTTTATTTCTCGATTACGCCACTTCATGGGAACGCCCGTCAATAGGCGATCCGCGTGATGCGCTTGATGGAGATGCCCGTATTTACTGGCTTGCGGGCAAGGTGGGTTATTTCAAATCAACATTCTGCTGCAACCAGAATTCCAGCAGTGCGAGATGCCACAACTTGTTGCCGTTGAGTCGCGTGTAATGCGCTTCGGGTGCGGCCAGCAATTCTTCCACGTAGCTGCGGTTAAACAATCCTCTGCGCAGACACGCCTCCGACAGCAAAACTTCTTTCATGAATTGCAGAAATTCGCCGCGCACATATTTCAGTGCCGGGACGGGGAAGTAGCCTTTGGGGCGGTCGATCACGGAGTCGGGGATGAGACCGCGCGCGATGGCTTTGAGCGGGAATTTGCCGCCTTCTTTGAGGCGCAATTCGGGCGGCATACGCGCCGCCAGTTCCACCAGTTCGTGATCGAGGAAAGGCACGCGCGCTTCCAGTCCCCACGCCATGCTCATGTTGTCCATGCGCTTGACTGGATCATCGACGATGAGCGTGGTCACATCGAAGCGCAGCACTTGATCGAGGAAAGTATCGGCGTGTGCTTGGGACAATTCACGCTGCACCAGTTCGCTGGTGACATCGGGCGTGTGATAACGACTATCCACAGTCTCCAGATATTCGGCGTGGTCGCGGTCGAAATAATGGTCGCGGAATTTTTCCAGCGCCGAACCTTGTGCAGCCTGCATTTGCGGATACCAGAAGTAGCCGCCGAACACTTCATCCGCGCCTTGTCCGGCCAGCGCGACTTTGACTTCCCGCGAAACTTTTTCCGCCAGCAAATAAAACGCGATGTTGTCCTGACTTACCATCGGCTCGGACATGCAGCGCACCGCTTCCGGCAAGCGCCGCAACACTTCGCTATTGGGAATTAGAAATTTGTGGTGGCGCGTGTTGAAGCGTTTGACTACCTGATCGGAATATTCGAACTCATCGCCTTTCTCCGCATCGCCGCCTATGTCTTCAAAGCCGATGGAGAAAGTGCGCAAATCCTGCACATGGTCGGCCAGTAAACCGACGATCAAACTGGAATCCAAGCCACCGGAAAGCAGCACGCCTACCGGCACATCGGCGGCCAGACGATGGCGCTCCACCGCTTTGTTCAGCACGTGGCGCGTGGCAGCCAGCCAATCCTGTTCGCTCAAGGCGATGGTGGGGCGCGTCGCATCCAAGGACCAGTAGCGGCGATGTTTAATCTCGCCGTCAGCCGTGAAACTCATGCAACTGGCAGGCGGAATTTTTTTCACGCCGTTGAGCAAGGTGCGCGGGGCGGGCACGACGGCATGCAGCGTGAGGTGATGATGCAGCGCAACCGGATCAATACTGGTATCGACGTTGCCTGCCGCCAGCAAGGCTTGCAGCGTGGAGGCGAAGCGCAACGATGCGCCATCGACGGCGTAATACAGCGGCTTGATGCCGAAGCGGTCGCGCGCCAGAAATAAAGTTTGGCTGCGCATGTCCCACAGCGCGAAGGCGAACATGCCGTAAAAATGTTCTACACAATGCTCGCCCCACGCGTGATAAGCCTTGAGGATGACTTCGGTGTCTCCCTCGGAAAAAAAGTCGTAGCCCATTTCGAGCAACTCGTCGCGCAGCTCTTTGTAGTTGTAGATGGTGCCGTTAAAAACCAATGCAAGGTGAAGTGTCTCATCCAGCATGGGTTGCTTGGAGTGTTCGGACAGGTCGATGATGGACAGCCGTCTGTGGCCGAATGCCAGCACGTTGTTGCCGTAAATTCCCTCGGCATCCGGCCCGCGCCGGGCGAGAGAAGACATCATGCGTTTGATGCCGTCGGGATCGGGAGTTTGCTTGTCGAAACGTAATTCGCCGCAGATACCGCACATAAATTTGCCTCGTCGCAAAGAAAAAAGGGTTGGCAGAAACTGCCAACCCTTCGTCATTTTGGCTCCGACCTGGACTCGAAAAAAGCCATACAAGCCACATTCTGACTGGGTTCTTGCAGTGTAGAAAATCGCATTACCCCCAGCGTTACCCCCACGCCCTACATTTGATCGGGCTGCCAACGTTTTTGATTCTACCCGATTTTTCACTTTCGTATTTTCCGACGAACGGTAAAAGCCCGCAGTTGATGGCTTTTGAGTGTGTTCATTTAGTGTAAGTTGTGCTCTTACACTAATAAGTAATTGATTATATGGAAAAAAACAAGAAAAACATTTGCGCCTATGGATAATAGGGGACAGCAGCAGCCGATTATGGTTTTTAGCGGAAAGGACAAAAAATGGAACAAGAATTCTTAAGCTTGAGCGACGTGGTGCATGTGATTGCGCTCAAAAAATCAACGATTTACAAAATGATAGCCAATCACCAATTCCCTTCCCCAGTGAGGGTGGGGGTGCGCCGATCACTTTGGCGGCGCACCGCAGTTTTGGCCTGGGTTGAGCAGCAAGGAGGGGGAAATGGTTGAAAAAACGGAAAAAAACGGTGGAGAGTTTGTGCGTGTTTTGGCTGGGTCTGGTTGGGCACCAGTTAGCCGACGCGCTTTGGATGATGAGGGATTGAGCCTCGCCTGCAAGGGGCTTCTTGGGTGGCTCTTGACCCGGCCAGACGACTTTAAGATCAAGGTTTGGTATGTACAAAAACACCTCAAGATTGGTCAAGATAAATGGCAAAAATTGCGGAATGAACTAGAAAAAGCGGGTTATCTGCGGGTAAAAAAATTTAAAGGGGAGGGTGGGAAATTTATCTGGAAATTCTTGCTGACTGATGTGCCGCCTGTAGCCGCAGCGCTGGCGCCAGCGGACAAACTGCCGTCGCCGGTGGCGAGGATGCCTAAAAAATCTCCGAGAGCAACAACAAAAACAAACAAGAACCAGCGCGACCTTAAGAATTTCAACATCATTTTCAACCAAAAAGGAAAGTAAACATGACGAATGAAATAGATTTTTTACCTGAAGGTTTCGGTGACCCCATGTTGATGGGGTTGGGGGAGCTAGAAGCGGCCACAGGTGAATTTGAGCGCACTGGTGACGCGCGCGCTGCAAATTTTCTGCGCGGCGTTGCCTTCGCGCGCGCGTCAATGCGCGCAGCAGGGGTGGGGGTGGTATGAACTATCAACAACAACCATTCCAAACTGGTTTTGTTGATGAGCAACTCGGCGATTTGCTCATCAGAAAAGTCGCGCATGTCAAAGCCATTGGCTGGCTCTGCCTTGTTCAAAAATCAAAATTGCCTGGGGTTGATTCTGACGCAGTTTTATCCACCCTTCCCCCATTTCTTTCAGGCCGTTTTTCGGTCCGTGAAAGCGACGGAACCACGCAAGCGGTGCGCGGCTTTGGTTTTGGCAAATTTGAATTTATCCATATTCATAACCCCAACAATTTGCAGATTCGCGCCGGGCAGAAAGTTGAAATCTTAGCAGTTGAAATTGCAATCCAAGACTCAAAAAAGGACGACTGCTGGTTTCACAGAACCCATGGAACGCTGAACATGATGGGCATTGGAAATGACCATGCGTTGCGCCAGCAGGTAGTTCAAAAAGGCCAAACCTACGAGGTTGGCGGGCTGCAGTCCAACCCATGCCACTTCATCCAAATTGAAGCAATTCGTGCGTGTTTTCCATTCAATATTTTTCAATTCTCACATAAAAAAACGGAGCAAAAAATGGGCAAAGAAGCGTCTGGAAATTTCACAGCGGCGAGCACCGCCGCAGCATTTATGGGCAAGCAGATGGCCGCAGCCGGGCTGTCAAAATCAAGAAAAATGGGAGATGTATCCGCAAAAAGTCGGCAGAAAAATGCTGGAGCGGCTGGAAATCAAAACGCAATTTTGCCAGGCAAGAAGTAAGTACAGGAGCCGCCATCATGAAAAAATTTATAAAAGGATTTACCCTGATCGAGATGTCGTTTGTATTGTTGATCATGGGTCTTATGTTGGTGGCGGCCGCGCAAGCGGTGAAGCAGACGGCCACCACTGCCAAAGCCAATCAATTCGGCGATGAAGCAACGTTGATTATCAATTCAGCGAATGCCTACACAGCTCAAAATTTTGAAGCGTTGATCCACAGCACGTCCGTGGCGGGCGTAGCGAACGAATTTAAACCGACGATTGCCGAACTCAAAGCAATTGGTTTGTTGCCTGCCGGAGTATCAACAACAAACACAGTGGGCACCGGCTGGACAATTTCTTTGGCGCTGATGCCAACAGGTTGCCCCGTCCCCGCCTGCGATATTTCCGTTTTGGCCAACACGGATGCAGCGGTTCTCAATACTGATGGTTCCGGCACACCGAATATATCCCTTCTCGCTCAAGCGATGGCGCGTGTCGGCGGCAATGCTGGCATGTCCACACCTGAGGTGCCTGGAAATATTTCCGGTAAAAATGGTCTATGGACGGTAGCAAACCCACTTGCAGGCAACCCGGCTGGCATCTTTGGTGTGCGCGGCGGGTTTGGCGCATCCGGCTACAGCCAGTTCGTGCGCAACGGTGATTCGCGGAATATCTCATTAGGCGGCAATCTGAGCGTGGCTGGGAATAACACCGTGTCCGGAAATCAAACCGTTACTGGGTTAACCAAGGCAAATGGTGGGTTAAACACGACGAATCTGGCCGCTACAGGCAACGTAACAGTTGCCGGTAACACCACAGTCACCGGCAACGTCACGGCGGCGTTCGTAGGTTTCACGGGATATTCAACTGCGCCCGTCGTAGCGGGAGCAGCTTGCTCGCCAAACGGGAAGACTGGCGTAGATGGGAATGGATCTCTGTATTCATGCACGAGCGGTTTTTGGGTGAGTACGTCGATCAAGCCTTGTGTGCATGGAAGTTACGCTGCAATTTTTTCTGGCTCAAATCCCGTATCCATCCCAGTTGAGTGCGCACAAATCAAGATTGTCTACATGGTCGGCGCTGGCTCTGCTGGAGCTGGGGTTGGCGCGTATAAAAACGCTTCACCACAGATTGGACTAAAGCTGGGTGGTGGCGCTGGGGGAACATCAGGGGCGGCGATTATCAATCAAACGTTCCAAAACACTGCCCCGTCTGGTGCGTACACCGTTACCGTTGGCGCGGGTGGCGGCACATCCGGCAATTGGGGAGGGGCTTGTTACTTTGGCTTCTCCGGGTTCGATTCATGGTTCACCGGTAATGTTTCTTCATATTCAAACTGCTTCGGCGAGGCAGGAGGCGACACATCCATCGTCAGCACATCAGGTGTTTCAGTAAATATTGTGGCGACTGGTGGGTCAGAAGTTGGAAATTATTACGGCTCCACTGGATCTGGCGCAATTTTTCCGGGTATTGCTGTTGTCGCCATCGGCGCTACCAGCACTTACGGGACACCTGGCACATCCGGCACATACGTTTCAGGGGCTGCCTGCAACCCAATTACCATTACTGGACAAACTGTGTCTGGGTACAAGGATTGCGGAGATATGGTTTCTGGTGGCAATGGCGCGGCTGGTTACGGCGGGCCGGGTGGGGCTGGGGCGACAGTAACAACCTGCCCTACAAGCCTCAATGGCCCTGCATCTGGCGGCATGGACGCAACCACACCAACCGCAACCGCATACGGCGCTGGTGGTGGCGGTGGCGCATTCTGTGGGTATGTAGGTCCAGTCGCTTCAAAAAATCTCCAATATTTTAGAGCGCCCACAGCTGGAGCCAACGGCGCTGTTTCCATCTCTTGGTAGTGCCGCGAGTAACAAGTAATGGAGGAAAGTAACATGATCTTAAAACGCCAAATGAAGAGACGAATTCAAGCCGGTGTGAGGGGGGGGGTTAAGGTTTTCGGTAAGGTAGTCAATCTCCCCCTGAAAGGGGGAGCGCACTTAGTTGTTTCTCCTGCGGAGAAACGTGCGAACCCCAAAACTACCCCGTTACTTTCGTTACTAATCCGTTACTCCGAGAGTAATGAGATGAGTAATCTCCACCAAAACGGATGACCCATGGCGATCTTTCACATGTCTGTAAAAGTCGGCCGCCGTGCTGACGGCGGCGCGGCCAACCATGGCCGATACATCCGCCGCGACGCTCGCTATGGAAAATTTAACGAGCATCACCCCATCGACTCCTTCCACCAGAATTTGCCAAGTTGGGCAAATTCGCCTGACGCGTTTTGGGTAGCCGCCGATGAGTACGAAAGAAAAAACGGTTCGGCCTACCGCGAAGTCGAAGTGGCGCTCCCGGAAGAATTGAGCCGCGGCCAAAACTTGGAACTAATAAAAAGCTGGGTTGCGCAAGAATTTCCAAATCAGTTTTGCGAAATCGGGCTTCATTGGAAATCAGGCAACCCCCATGCTCACATCCAAGTGTGTGAGCGCTTGGATGACAAGACCGTAGCACGCTCAGAATCTCAATATTTCAAACGTGCAAATCCCAAAAATCCAGCGGATGGCGGTTGCAAGAAATCGACAAGATTCACTTGCAACCACATCTCCAAAACCGGTAAATCGGCCAAAGTCTATTTAAAGGAAATGCGCGAAGCGCGGCGCGGCGCACTTCGCCAAATTCGAGAAAACTGGGCAGAGGCCGTTAACCAAAATCTGGCAAGAAACGGAATCGATGCGCGCATTGATTCGCGCAGCAACTCCGCTCGCGGAATTGTTGCGCCCGCAAGTGTCCATGTCGGAAAAAACGCCATGGGCATTGTAAAGCGGACTGGCCTGCTGCCAGACCGCGTACATGAAACAAAAGAGATAGAAGAAAGGAGGTGTCATGTCACTCGCAGACAAACTACTAAAAACCCAGCAGAGCCAAAGCCGGGACACAATCCGGCCCCTGTTGATAGAGCAGGCCAAGCGACTGCGCTTAGAAATCCAAGCATCAGAAACCAGGCAAAACCAAAGGCACCAACAGGCTTTGAGCGAATTGAAGACCTGGCTGGGCGTGGCGATAGCTTCGTCGATGGCGTGCCTAATTATTTCCGCCGCAGTGCTGGTGCTGTCCGCAAAGTCCACCAGCACGGATACAAACAGCCAGCCTATTTCCTCACAAGCAAAACCTCGCCCGTCGCCTTCGGCAGGTCAGACGGTGGCATCTCCATCCCCCGTCCGGTGGAATTGAGCGACGCGCAGATCGAATCATTGTTACTCGAAGTCTCAGAACGCGGCGGCGCTGTCGAAATCGTCGGTGCCGACGACTTTCGCGCGCGAGTAGCGCGACTCGCCGATCAATTCAACATTAGCCACAACCAGCAGCAGCGTGAGCTGCAGGAAGATCAGCAGCAACAGGATGAACAGCAGCACAACGACAACCAAAAACCGGAGTTCAAACCATGAAAATCAAAATCCCAGAAGGCCACGATTGGGCGTATTGCGACTGCCAAATATGCGACTTGTTTCGCGCAGAAGTGCGCGAAGAACGCCAAAAACGCAGGAAACAAAAAGGGATGGCAGTTTTTGACAATGCCGCACTGACCGAAGGTGAAGGTAAAAAAGTAAATCGGATGTTTGCCGCATTGATCATGTCGGATCTTCTAAAAACTCCTCCTCCACTGGATGATGAGGATGGTGGAACGATTCCACCTCGCGGGTGAGGCCAATGCAAATGCAATCGCCGACCTGCTGCGCAGAACGGCTCACCAAGCAAAACATATCGAATAGCCCAGCTGCGCCCGGCTATCTGGATATGCGCCGCGCGGGTGAGGCTGCGCGTCGACTGTCGCGCTGCGCGCGGTATTTTTCTTTTTGCCTCGCGGTGCAGACTTTGCTCAATCTACATCGTTCCTGACTTATTCCGCCCAATACGCGAATCCTCGCCCGGCAAAAAAAGACACGCCCACATAAATGCGTGTGGGCTTGCGCATGACCGTGGCAGTGCGCGGACGATGGAGCCGTCCTGTGCGCTGGCCGCACCACTCATGCACATTCTTTTTTTGCCGGGCGCTGATGTCGCAGGGCGAAACAACTCAGGAACGATGCAGACAAAACCGAGCAAAGTCTGCACCGCGAGGAAGTCAAAAGCGGGCTCTCAATCTAGGAATGATGCGATGCGAACGGAGGCAACCATGGACGAAGTATTTTTGAGCTTGGAAAGAATGTCCGAACTTGCAAAAGAACCTGGATTGTCTGTTGTTTTTAAAAATAGTCATTGGCTGTATAGCTGGTATCACAAGTCACAAAATGCAGCACAAACAGGGGTTGTAAAACCCTTATAACTTCCAACAAACACAAAGGAAAACACCATGAACAACCCATACCTTATTGGCCTTGATCTTGTACAACGGAACTGCGGAACCAGCGGGCAATCAGCACTGGCAAAGTGCATCCTGTCGCTTTATAACAAGGCACATGCCTTTTCCATTAGCGAGGTACTTGCTCCGCTTGATTCAAAATACTTGGCTGTCGTTTTTGCGATGCTGAACGAATATGGAAGGCACGGAGAGACTGAGGAATTGCGAAAAGCGGGGAAATTCTGCTACGAAAACTTTCCTCGCCTGATCGAGTTGTCCAGTGCTATGAGCAATGCGCGGGGTGATATTTATCAGAAATGGGAACATGAACGAGAAGAAGAAAATCGCCGCTTGTATCCAGAAGATTAACCAAAAACCAATTGACCGCCAGCTTGAATCTCCCATAAAGTCGGGACTTGCAAGTCTGCCTCAAAGCACATCGCACCGCACGCACGGCGCGAGGCTTACGGCAGAGTCCCAGACAGGAGCTGGCGCAATAATTTCCCTCACACACAAAGGAAAATGCTATGCATCCTGTCGTCAGAAAGTCGCTGTTGTTTTCGTTTTTTATTGCAATCGCATTTGTGCTCGCAGGGTGTGGAGGGGGAGCTGCTACCAACAATGCGCCCGTACCCAGTCTTTCCCTGTTTGCGGGAGACTTGAGCGTATGGGGCAGCGCCGACGGCACAGGTGCGGCGGCGAGCTTTAATCAACCATGGGGCATCGCTACCGACAGCGCAGGCAACGTCTATGTGGCCGATACTGGCAACAACACCATCCGCAAGATCACCCCGGCAGGCGTGGTGACCACGCTGGCGGGCACGGCAGGGGTAGGCAGTGCAGATGGCACAGGAACGGCGGCGAGCTTTTACAGTCCGTATGGTGTAGCCACCGATAGCGCAGGCAACGTCTATGTGGCCGATACTGGCAACGACACTGTCCGCAAGATCACCCCGGCAGGCGTGGTGACCACGCTGGCGGGAACGGCAGGAGTGCAAGGCAGTGTAGATGGTACTGGCACAGCGGCGAGTTTTTGGTTTCCAAGGGGTTTAGCCACCGACAGCGCTGGCAACGTCTATGTGGCCGATTATGGTAACCAAACCATCCGCAAGATCACCCCGGCAGGCGTGGTGACCACGCTGGCGGGAACGGCGGGGGTGGGGGGCTATGCCGACGGTACTGGGGCGGCGGCAAGCTTTAACTCTCCGCTGGGCATCGCAACCGACAGCACAGGCAATGTCTATGTGACAGATTCTTGGATAGATTACAACGTCCGCAAGATCACACCGGCAGGTGTGGTGACCACGCTGGCAGGAACTTATAATCATCCATGGGGTGTTGCTACCGATAGCGCGGACAACGTTTATGTGGGCGATTGGGGCAGCGGTACCATTCGCAAGATCACCCCGGCAGGCGTGGCGACTACGGTGGTCGGCACATCGGGGCAATCTAATTTTGTGCCGGGAGCATTGCCGGGCAGTTTGTCAGGACCAGCGGGCGTGGCAATCAGCGGTACATCGCTTTACATTACAAATGGCAACGGCATCGCGGTGGTGACTAATGTGCCGTAAGCCGTAATCGATTAGTATCAAAAAATGGGCACTGTGAAAACGGTGCCCGTTTTTCTGCAGAAAATAACATATTGTTCTACGCCATCCATTCAGGTGCGTTGGAGCCCCTTCGAATTTGTCATTAGGAATTTTGCTATGCTGAAAATTATTGTTCTCCTTGGCTTCTTCTTTCTGCTAACTGCACTGATTTGGGCGCTGGGTCTGCGTCAAGACGATGAAGTTATTTTAAAGTACTTGGTTTTTACATCTCAATTGCTTTACGGCAGCATGCTTTACGATCTTCTTAAATCAATGCGAGCAATTCCATCGGATGATTGTTTTTGGATCAACATGTCAAAAGTTGCAGGTGAAGCAACTGCATGGATGGTCGCGGCACTTGTATTATTGCTTCTCGCAGCGAAGGTTTTTTTTCTAGCCTATGTGGGCTTGCTTGGAGCAATCCTTGCTTATGGTTGCATATTTGTACGGGTGCTACCTAAGCTGCAACCGCTATATATTCAGGCTCAAAATCGTTTGCGAAAGAGCGAGCTGTTACGCTAACCCCTTGCGAGATCGGAAGAGCGTCGTGTAGGGAAAGAGTGTAGATCTCGGTGGTCGCCGTATCATTAAAAAAAAA
>FZPU01000072.1_pt1 | contig 27348 bp, 22 predicted proteins | sample 1534781 | NCBI WGS metagenome assembly FZPU01 (sample SAMEA104161949, study PRJEB21768) | metagenome | isolation source: underground water
TTTTTTTTTAATGATACGGCGACCACCGAGATCTACACTCTTTCCCTACACGACGCTCTTCCGATCTTTTCTTCCGCCGAAGAAGAAGTTACCCCGGTCGGAGTTTCCATACGTACCGGCAATGAAGATGCCGAGTTGCTCGAAGTATTTTTGGAAGAAGCGCAGGAAGTCATGGAGACTCTGCGCACCAATCTCGATATTTCACGCTTGCATCTGGAAAGCCGCGAGCCCTGGATTACGATCAGACGTGCGTTCCATACCCTCAAGGGCAGCGGCCGCATGGTAGGCCTTACTGAACTGGGCGAAGTCGCCTGGGCGGTCGAACGCGCCATGAACAGTTGGCTGGCAAAAAATCAGCCCGCCACGCCAGAATTGCTCGAAGTAGTCGGCGATGCGGAAGTGCTGTTCCAGCACTGGGTGGATATGCTCAAGAGCGGTAGCACCACCGCACATATCGATACTTCGCATTTGCTCACGGTGGCAGACTGCATCGAGACCGGCAAACCGCTTCCGCAGCCAGCACTGCCGGTTCATGCTGAAGCCGCACATCCCGTTGAAGCTGCACCACAAGCTGTTGCCGCACCGGTCATCACTCCCGCCGCTCCTGTGGAAGAGCCGCAAGTGCAAATCGGCTCGGTCAGCATGTCGCCCATGTTGTTCCGTATTGCATCGGAGGAAGCGGCCGAGCGCGTAAGCGCATTGCAAACTCATTTGGCCGATTTGCAAGAGGATGAGGCGCACATCGTTTCCTACGACTTCATGCGAGCTGCACACACGCTGGCCGGAGTCAACCGAACCATGGGTTTCATCTCGATTGCTGAGCTTTCTTATGCCTTGGAACAATGGCTGGAACCCCGTATCGACAAGCGCGACATCGTGAGCAACTCCCAGCTTGCATTGCTTGATGCAGTCATCCAGCAGCTGGATGTGATGTGTGCCTCTGTCAGAAACCTCGAGGAACCTCAGCCACAGGTGGAATTGAATGCCCGCTTGATGGCCGACAAGGCTGCGCCCACAGCCGCTGAAGCACCTGTTGCAATTGTAGCTCCTGTTGAACCTGCATCAGTTCCAACTGCCGAAATCGAAATGGTTGAGGTTGAAGAGGAATCCCAGATTGCCGCTGCAGCGGAACCTGCAGCCGAGCCGCAAAAGGCTGTTCAGCAAGACCGCAAAGTGCATGATGATGTGGACGAGCAATTGCTGCCCATCTTCCTGGAAGAAGCCAACGAGTTGTATCCGCTCATCGGCAGCACCATGCGCGCCTGGCGCGAGCAACCCAATGATGAGCAGATAGGACACAATCTTCAGCGCAGTCTGCACACGCTCAAGGGCAGCGCCCGCATGGCTGGCGCGATGCGTTTGGGCGAGTTGACCCATCGCGTGGAAGACCGTGTCACTCACGCCATCTCTCGTAAGGCGTTTGATGAGGCTTTGTGGAATGAGATGGATGGCTATCTTGACCGCATCGCCCTCGCGATTGAACAATTGCAGCTTCCTCTGGCAAAACAGGCGCTGGAAGGAGAAGACGTGCAGGCCCAGGGGCTGCCTGCCACCCAACTCGTTGCACCCATCCTCGCCCAAACCTTGGAGATCGGTGCCGAACGGGCGATGCAGTCCGCGCTATTGCGCGTGCGTTCCGATACGGTGGACCGTTTGGTCAACGAAGCCGGCGAGGTCAGTGTGGCTCGTTCGCGAGCAGAATTGGAATTGCGCGAATTCAAGAATGGCGTATTGGAGTTGACTGAAAGCGTGAACCGGCTGCGCAAACTACTGCGCGAGATCGAGATTCATGCGGAAGGCCAGATGCAAGCGCGCGTCTCAATTAGCGGCGACAGCGCCGAGAAATTCGACCCGCTGGAATTTGACCGCTTTACCCGCTTCCAGGAACTGACGCGTTTCATGAACGAAGGCGTGCATGACGTGCAGACTGTGCAACAGACCCTGTTGTTGAATCTGGCCGAGGCTGAAGCGGCACTCAGTGCGCAAGCGCAATTGAACCGCGACTTGCAACAAGGTCTGATGAACATCCGCATGGTGCCTTTTGCCAGCGTCAGCGAGCGTCTGTACCGCATCGTGCGCCAGACCGGAAAAGAGCTGGGCAAGCGCGCCAATCTTGAGCTTTCGGGCAGCGAGATTGAGCTGGATCGCAGCGTGCTGGAAAAGATGACCGCACCCTTCGAGCATTTGCTGCGCAACGCGATTGCTCACGGCCTTGAATCACCGGAACAAAGAGAGAAAGCGGGTAAAGCGCTCAACGGCGAGATCCGCCTGTCCTTGCGCCAGGAGAGCAATGAGGTTGTGTTCGAACTGAGCGATGATGGTGTGGGCTTGGATATACCACGCATACGGCAAAAGGCTCTGGAAAACGGAACGATCAGCGCGGACAAGGATGTCAGCGACGAGCAGGTCATGCAATTGATTTTCAATGCCGGACTTTCCACCGCTCAGGAGGTCACCGAAATATCCGGGCGCGGTGTCGGCCTCGATGTGGTGCGCAGCGAAATTTCCGCATTAGGCGGACGTGTTGATGTGACTTCGGAAGTCGGCCACGGCGTGCACTTCATCATCCACTTGCCGCTGACGCTGGCGGTAACCAAAACGCTGATGATACGCGCCGGACAAACTACGTATGCCCTGCCCTCCACCATGGTAGAGCACGTGCAGCAAGTAAAAGCTGCTGACCTTGAGTCTGTGTATCGCCAAGGCTACGTTGATTGGCAGGGTCATCGTTACGGTTTGTACTATCTGCCGCGTTTGCTGGGCGACGATCAAGCCGAAGTGGTAAGCCAGCCGCATAATCCGGTGCTGTTGTTGCGTGGTGGCGAACACCGCATCGCGTTGCATGTTGATACGCTGCTTGGCAATCAAGAAGTGGTGGTCAAAAACATTGGTCCGCAACTGGCTCGCTTGCCCGGTATCGCCGGTGCTACGGTATCCGGTAGCGGTGCTGTGATCCTTATCATCAACCCGGTCGCATTTACTCAACGCATCGCAGTAGCTGCTCATCAACACGCCAAGGTGACCGAAATTGAGGAGGTGCGTAGCGTTCCGCTGATCATGGTGGTGGACGATTCGCTCACGGTGCGCAAAATCACCACGCGTTTGCTGGAACGCGCTGGTTATCTGGTGGTCACCGCCAAGGATGGCGTTGATGCTCTTGAACAGCTTGAAGAGATTTCCCCAAGTGTGATGCTGCTTGATGTAGAAATGCCGCGCATGGATGGCTTTGAACTTACCAAGCGTCTGCGCAAAGACAGCAAGACACTCGGTTTGCCCATCATCATGATTACTTCGCGTACTGCGGAAAAGCATCGCAATTACGCCCTGGAGTTGGGTGTCAACGAATACCTGGGCAAGCCGTTCCAGGACGAGATATTGCTGGAACATATCGCGCGCTACGTCAGCCTGCCTGAGATGGGCTAACAGGAATACAAGATTCAAACTTTGTTTCTTCATCAAGGAGAATATTATGGGTTTGTTGGATTGGTTTTCCGCGCTAGCCAAAGGCGATGATAAATCTGCCCACTCGGTCGCCACTGCTCCGCACGTGGGTGGCATCAAGGAGGAGGCAGTAGTACAGGGTTTGGATTTCGTTGCTGCCATCGAAGCACATCGCAAATGGAAAGACCGCTTGGCGGACTACGCCCAAGGCATATCCAATGAAAAACTGGATCACGCTGTGATCTGCCGTGACGACCAGTGTGCTCTGGGCAAATGGATTTATGGTTCGGGCGGCGTTTTTACAGGACATCTGCCGCTGTTCCATCAACTCAAAGCCAAGCATGCGCAATTTCACATCAGCGCCGCCGAAGTTGTCGAAAAAGTTCAGCACGGATACAGGGAAGAAGCTGTTGGCATGCTGCTGGAAGGCGAATTTCCCAAAAATTCGCGCGACGTACAGTCCCTGCTTTCCAAGCTGTATATGGAAATGAAGGGGCAGTAATCTACGTTTCCCCCGGCTTTCTTTGATTTATTGCAGACTCGGCTGTTCCGGGTTTTGTGATTCTTAGACCTTCTGAAATTGTGAATACGGACGCGGAAAGCTACAATGCAGACATGTCCGATTTCAATCTTACGCACCATTTCCTGATCGCCATGCCGGCGATGACCGATCCTTTCTTCGCCAAATCGCTCACCTATGTGTGCGAACACAACGAGCAAGGTGCAATGGGCATTGTGGTAAACCGTCCCATCAGCCTCACGTTGAGCGAGTTATTCGCGCAAATCAACATGCCGCTTAAACCAGCCGAACTGGAAGATGTGCTGGTACATTTCGGCGGACCGGTACAGACCGATCGTGGCTTTGTGCTGCACGATGCAGGCGGGCCTTGGCAATCCACATTGCATGTCAACGATAAGATCGGGCTCACTACATCCAAGGATATATTGCAGGCCGTGGGTGAAGGGCTGGGACCGCGCCATCTGCTGGTTACTTTGGGTTATGCCGGTTGGTCTGAAGGCCAGCTAGAGCAAGAACTCGCCGATAATGCCTGGCTTAGCGTTCCTGCCACCGAACATATTTTGTTCGACTTGCCCGCTGAAGAACGGTTGCCCGCCGCGATGGCGCTGCTCGGCATTGATTTCGCCTCGCTTTCCGATGAGGCCGGACATGCCTAGCGGCATGACTATTCACATTCCTCACGGCACGCTACTCGCTTTTGATTTTGGCACCAAACGCATCGGTATCGCGGTAGGCAATACAGTTACCTCCACTGCGCGCCCGCTCACCACTATCAATGATGAAAAGAACGACCAGCGCTTCGCTGCTATAGGCGCGCTTATTCGGGAATGGCAGCCGACGGCACTGGTGGTGGGGCTGCCGTGCAATGATGACGGCACACCGCACGAGATGACCGCTCTTAGCCGCCGCTTCGCCAACCGACTGAAAGGACGCTTCAATTTGCCCACGTTACTGGTTGATGAGCGTTATACTTCCGACGCCGCAAGCTCGGTGCTGGATGAGGAAGGGATACACGGCAGAAAGCAAAAAACCCTGATCGACCAGTATGCCGCGCAGCAGATACTGCAAGCGTATTTCGATGAACCCAGCGCAGGAATCCTCGCATGAATAATCCGCAATTAAACAAAGACGGTGAGCTGCAACATCTGCTAACCACCGAAGGGCTGCCCGCACGCATTTTGCGTGACCTTCTCGATAAAGCCACCGGTTTCGTTAATCTCGCCGAAGGGCGAGAAATCAAGAAAGTCCCGCTGCTGCACGGCAAGTCGGTGTTCAATATTTTTTTCGAGAACAGCACGCGCACCCGCACCACCTTTGAGATCGCAGCCAAGCGCTTGTCTGCCGACGTAGTCAATTTGAATATCGGCTCATCCAGTACCAGCAAAGGCGAAACGTTGCTCGATACGGTAGATAACCTGTGCGCCATGCATGCCGACATGTTCGTGGTGCGCCATTCTTCCAGCGGCGCGGCGCATTTAATCGCGCGCCATGTCGCGCCCGAGGTTCACGTCATCAACGCCGGAGATGGTCGCCACGCCCACCCCACGCAAGCGCTGCTGGACATGTTCACCATCCGCCACTACAAAAAAGAATTTCATAACCTGCGCGTCGCCATCGTCGGCGACGTGTTGCACTCGCGCGTGGCGCGCTCGCAAATTCATGCACTGACCACGTTGGGTGTACCGGAAGTGCGCGTGGTTGCGCCAAAAACATTGTTGCCCACCCAGGTTGAAAAACTCGGCGTGCAGGTATATCACGACATGGCGCAAGGCTTGAAAGATGTCGATGTGGTGATGATGTTGCGCCTGCAAAACGAACGCATGCAAGGCGCGCTGTTGCCCTCGGCGCAAGAGTATTTTAAATATTACGGCTTGACCCAGGAACGTCTGGCGCTGGCGAAAGACGATGCCATCGTGATGCATCCGGGACCGATGAATCGCGGCGTGGAAATCGACTCCAGCGTGGCCGATGGATCGCACTCGGTGATCCTGCCGCAGGTGACTTTTGGCATCGCGGTGCGCATGGCGGTGATGAGTACATTGGCGGGGGCGAAATGAATATCCATATCAAGAACGGTCGCCTGATCGACCCCAAAAACAAGATCGACGCGCAGCAGGATGTGTACATCGCGGATCGCCGTATTGTTGGTATCGGCACTGCTCCGGCTGGGTTTGTCGCGGAGCAGGTGATTGATGCCAGCGGCCTGATTGTGATGCCGGGACTGGTCGATGTCGCGGCGCGCCTGCGCGAACCGGGCTACGAATACCGGGCCACGCTGGAATCCGAAATGAATGCGGCAGTGGCGGGCGGGGTGACTTCGCTGTGTTGCCCGCCCGATACCGATCCGCCGCTGGATGAACCGGGGCTGGTGGAAATGCTCAAACATCGCGCACGTTCGCTCAACCAAGCGCGCGTGTTTCCGATGGGCGCGCTGACTTACGGTTTGAAGGGTGCGGAACTGACCGAGATGATCGAGCTGACCGAAGCCGGATGCAAAACATTCGGCCAGGCCGACGCGCCGCTGACCGATACGCGCGTGCTGATGCGCGCCATGCAATACGCGGCCACTTTCGGCTATCGCGTGTGGCTGCGCCCGCAAGACAGCTTCCTTGCGCAAGACGGTGTTGCGCATGACGGTGAGGTCGCCACCCGCTTGGGATTGCCCGGTATTCCGGTGGTGTCCGAAACTACCGCGCTGGCGACCATGTTGCAATTGGCGCAGGAGACCGGTGTTACTTTGCACATTTGTCGCATCTCCAGCGCGGCGGGTGTGGAACTGGTACGCGCCGCCAAACGCGCCGGACTGAACGTGACCTGTGATGTGTCGATGAACCACGTGCATCTGACCGAAATGGACATCGGTTTTTTCGATGCGAACTGCCACCTCGTGCCGCCGCTGCGCAGTCTGCGCGACCGTGCCGCGTTGCGCGCCGGCTTGCTGGACGGCACCATAGACGCAATTTGCTCCAACCACTCGCCGGTGGATGAAGATGCCAAGCAATTGCCGTTCGCCGAAGCGGAGGCTGGTGCGACCGGGCTGGAACTGCTGCTGCCGCTGGTGCTGAAATGGGTAGATCAGGACAAGGTATCGCTGTTGGATGCGTTATCGCGCATAACCATCAATCCGGCGCAGTTATTGGGTGTGAAGATGGGACATCTGTCGCTGAGCGCGCATGCCGATATTTGCGTGTTCGATCCCAAGGCAAGCTGGAAAGTAGAGCCTGCCGCCCTTAAAAGTCAGGGCAAAAACACACCGTTCAACGGCTTTGAAATGATAGGTCGGGTGCGTTACACGCTGCTCGACGGCCAAGTCGTTTTTCAGCAGTAATTTTTCTAACAACATGCGCACTCGTTCGAGTGCGCTTTAGTTTTTCAGGAAACCATGAATCCATTACTCGACTTCTCCGGTCTGCCGCGTTTTGCGGAGATTAAGCCCGAACATGTTGCACCCGCTATTGAGCATTTACTGGGCGAGAATCGCGCGCTAATCGCGCGCCTGCTGGCCGACACCTCTGCTCCAACTTGGGATAATTTTGTACGCCCCATGGAAGATGCCAATGAACGCTTGGCGCGTGCATGGGGGCCAGTCGGACATTTGAACGCGGTGATGAACTCGCCTGAATTGCGCGAAGCCTACAACACCACGCTGCCCAGGATCACCCAGTATTCCGCCGAGTTGGGGCAGAACCACGCCTTGTTCGAAAAATTCAAAGCGTTACACGCCAGCGCCGAATTTTCCAAACTGAACGCGGCTCGCCAGAAAATCATTACCAACGAATTGCGCGACTTTCGTTTGGGCGGCGCAGAACTGCCGCAGGAACTGAAAGCACGTTATCTGCAAATTCAGGATAGACAATCGGAATTGTCCTCACGTTTTTCCGACAACCTGCTGGATGCCACCACCGACTTTACACTGCTTATTGATAAGCGCAGTGAGCTTTCCGGCTTGCCGGAAGACGTACTGCAAACGGCGCGTGAGGCCGCTCAGGCTGCTGGCAACACCGGCTGGCTGTTTACGCTCAAAGCCCCGTCGTATATGCCGGTCATGCAGTTTGCCGACAACCGCGAGTTACGCGAGAAATTGTATCGCGCCTACGCCACGCGCGCTTCCGAGTTTGGCAACCCGGAGTGGGACAACACACGGTTAATGGATGAAATCGTGGCTCTGCGTGCCGAAGAAGCAGAACTGTTGGGCTTCGCCAATTACGGCGAACTTTCGCTGGCCGCCAAGATGGCGGAGACACCACAGCAAGTGGTGACCTTCATGCGCGAACTGGCGCAACGCGCGCGCCCGTTCGCGGAAAAAGATATGAACGAAATGCGCGAGTTCACGCGCGAGACGTTCGCTCTGTCCGAGTTGCAGTCCTGGGACATCGGCTACGTCAGCGAAAAATTGCGCGAACAGCGCTATGCTTTTTCCGAGCAGGAAGTGAAAGAATACTTTCCCGAAGATGCCGTCCTTTCCGGGTTGTTCAAGCTGGTGGAAACGTTGTATGGCTTGCGTATCAGCGCCTCCTGCGCACCGATTTGGCATGAGACAGTTCGTTTCTTTGACATCCGCAATGCGCAGAACGAACTGGTCGGACAGTTTTATCTCGACCTGTACGCGCGCAACAGCAAGCGCGGCGGGGCATGGATGGACGATGTCATTACGCGGCGGCATCTGGATTCCGGCATCCAAACTCCGGTGGCTTACCTCAACTGCAATTTTTCGTCTCCGGTGGGCGGCAAACCCGCCGTGTTTACCCACGACGAAGTCATCACCCTGTTCCACGAATTCGGTCACGGCTTGCACCACCTGTTAACCGAAGTGGAAGATTTGGGCGTGTCCGGCATCAACGGCGTAGAGTGGGATGCAGTCGAGTTGCCCAGTCAGTTTATGGAAAATTTCTGCTGGGAATGGGACGTGCTGCAAGGCATGACACGCCACGTAGAGAGCGGCGCGACCTTGCCTCGTGCGCTGTTTGACAAGATGCTCGCCGCAAAGAATTTTCAAAGCGGATTGGCGGCATTACGCCAGATCGAATTTGCGTTGTTCGACATGTTGATGCACAGCAACTTGTTGTCAGGCGAGAAAAGCATATTACAGTTGCTGGACGAAGTGCGCGCCGAAGTGGCGGTGCTGATTCCGCCAGCATTCAACCGCTTCCCGCAAAGTTTCGCGCATATTTTTGCGGGAGGTTATGCGGCGGGGTATTACAGCTACAAATGGGCCGAGGTGTTGTCGGCGGATGCGTACAGCCTGTTTGAGGAGCACGGCATCCTTAACCCGGATGTGGGTGCAAAATTTCGCGCCGAGATTCTGGCGATGGGCGGCGCGCGCCCAGCCATGCAATCCTTCGCCGCATTTCGCGGACGCGAACCCTCTATAGACGCGCTGTTGCGGCATAATGGTCTTGTTGAAGATTGATTGGTAAGGGAGGTGATATGAAATTCCTTTTCATGGTGTGCGCCCTCGTTGTGATGGGCAATGCGCAAGCTGGAGAGCTTTACCGCTCCATCGACAGCAGCGGAAAAGTTCACTACAGCGACAAACCACTGGCCGGATCTGATGATGTAGAACGTCTGAAATTGGGCAACGAGCCTGCCCCCGACGACAGCCTGCCTTATGAAACCATGCGCGCCAAGCAGAACTTTCCGGTAACACTGTATGTGTTTCCAGATTGCGGCTCTGCCTGCCAGCAAGCGCGCGATTTCCTGAATAAACGCGGCATTCCATTTACCGAAGCCAATCTGATCACACAGGAAGACATAGACGCATTCCGTAAGGCATCCGGCTTCAGTGATGCGCCCGCGCTCGCAATTGGCAAGTCTTGGCTCAGAGGCTTTCTTGCTGAACAGTGGAACAAGGAGTTGGATTTTGCAGGCTACCCTAAAAGCGCTCCCTATCGTCCGCGTCCCGCTGCGCCTGCCGCCAAACCCGCACCATGAAAATAGCCACCTGGAACGTCAATTCGCTCAAGGTGCGCTTGCCGCATTTGCTGGCGTGGTTGGCGGCCAATCCGGTTGATGTGGTGTGTTTGCAGGAAACCAAGCAACAGGATGCCGATTTTCCGCAAGCGGCGTTGCTTGCTGCCGGGTATCACTGCGTATTTAGCGGTCAGAAAACCTACAACGGCGTAGCGATCTTGAGCCGCGAGGCTATCAGCGATGTGCAATATGGCATACCGAATTTCGATGACGAGCAGAAACGCGTCATCGCCGCCACCATCAGCGACGTGCGCATGGTGTGCGTTTATATCCCGAACGGTCAGGAAGTCGGCTGCGACAAATTCCAGTACAAACTCAAATGGCTGGCGGCACTTAATGCTTGGCTGGCAAACGAACTGGTCAAATATCCCAAGCTCGCGCTACTGGGCGATTACAACATTGCCCCGGAAGACCGCGATGTGTATGACCCCGTCGCCTGGCAAGGTAACGTGTTGGTCAGTGAGCCGGAGCGAAAGGCTTTTCAGAGCCTGCTGCAACTGGGCTTGCGCGATGCGTTCCGCTTGTTCGAGCAGGATGAAAAAAGTTATTCGTGGTGGGATTACCGCATGATGGCTTTCCGCCGCAACATGGGTCTGCGCATAGACCATATTTTGATTAGTCAGGGCTTGCAGTGCAGCGCGTGCCACATCGACAAAACCCCGCGCAAACTGGAACGCCCGTCTGACCATACGCTTGTTGTTGCGGAAGTCATTTGAGTTCTGCTCTTTTTGATTTGGTATATCAGGACAATGATCTGTTGCTTGTCAACAAACCCGCCGGATTGTTGGCCGTGCCGGGACGCGGCGCGGATAAACAGGATTGCCTTTCAGCCCGCGTGCAACAGCAGTTTGCCGATGCGCTGGTGGTTCACCGCTTGGACATGGCGACTTCGGGGCTGATGCTGTTCGCGCGCGGCGCGCAGATGCAGCGCCAGCTTTCGGTGATGTTCAGTACGCGCCAAATCGGGAAAAAATATATCGCCGTAGTGCAAGGGAAATTGGATTATGCGGCGGGCGAGATCAATCTGCCCATCAGCGCCGACTGGCCGAATCGCCCGTTACAAAGGATTGATACCGAACGGGGCAGGCACTCGCTTACGCGCTATCGGGTGTTAAGCTGCGATGCAGAAACCACGCGCGTGGAACTCGAACCTGTAACCGGACGCACCCACCAGTTGCGTGTGCATTTGGCCGCGATCGGCCACCCCATCCTCGGTGATGCCTTGTATGGCGATGCGACCACTGCGCCGCGCTTGTTGTTGCATGCTTGCGAGTTAAGTTTTGTGCATCCTTTTACCGCTCAGCCATTGAACTTTTTAAGTCCCCCCCCATTCTGAAACACGCTTGCTCTATTTACTGCGCTTTTGTTCGTTGTTTTTTTATCTCACTCGAAGGATACAAATGAAACGTTTTGCGATTTTCCTGACCATCGTATTGACCAGTCTTACCCTGCTTGCCGCCAACGCGGAGGCCAAGCGCTTTGGCGGTGGCAGCAGCTTCGGCAAGCAACGGACTATGGATACCCCGCCACAAAAATCTCCCGCCGCAACACCCGGCGCGCCTGCGCAGCCTGCCGCCGCGCCGCAATCTAGCGGCAGCAAATGGATGGGGCCGCTGGCCGGCTTGGCCATCGGTGCGGGATTGGGCGCACTGCTCGCCAGCTCGGGTTTGGGCGGCGGTATGGGTTCCATCCTGATGATTATTCTGGCGGTGGTGGCCGTGATGTTTGTAGTTTCAATGTTCCGCCGCAAACAAGCGCAACCCGCCATGCAATACGCCGGAGCAGGCGCTCCTTACACAGGCACGACTGAATCGCAACCGCCTATGGGAGGTGGAGTCGCTACACCTCGCGTCGCTGCGGCCAACATCCCCGCCGATTTTCCGATGGAAAGTTTTTTGCGTAATTCGAAAACTACGTTCATCCGCCTGCAAGCCGCCAACGACCGCAAAGATTTGAACGACATCCGCGAATACACCACGCCTGAAATGTTCGCCGAAGTGTCCATGCAATTGCAGGAACGCGGCGATGCAACGCAGAAGACCGATGTAGTTTCCGTCCATGCCGAGCTGCTGGAAGTGGTCACCGAAAACGATCACGCCATCGCCAGCGTGCGTTTGAGCGGGCAGTTGCGCGAGAACAACGGCGCGCCCGAAAATTTCGACGAAATCTGGCACGTACAGAAAAACCTGAAGGACGATAAAGCTGTTTGGTTATTGGCTGGAATTCAACAGGTTTAAAGCGAATCTCAAGTAAACTTATGGGCACAGAATTTTCTGTGCCCTTTTTATTGCCCGGATATTTGTGATGCGTTTCCTGCGATTGCTCAAAATTATTTTTGTCGTCCTGCGTTTCGGTCTGGACGAATTTCTATTGGCGCACGAACGTACCAGCTGGTTGCTGCGCCCGCTTAACTGGCTGTTGTTCTTCCGCGATATTTCGCGCCCGCGCGCCGAGCGGCTTCGCTTGGCACTCGAAACGTTGGGCCCCATCTTCGTCAAGTTCGGCCAGCTGCTTTCCACGCGCCGCGATTTGATCCCCACCGACATTGCCGACGAATTGGCCAAACTGCAAGATCGCGTGCCGCCATTTCCTTCCGAGCAGGCGGTAGCTTTGCTCGAAAACGCCTATGGCAAACGGCTGAGCGAGGTATTTGCCGAATTCAACGAAATTCCCGTAGCCAGTGCTTCGGTGGCGCAAGTGCATTTCGCTGTGCTGCCGGACGGGCGCGAAGTGGCGGTGAAGATTCTGCGTCCCGGCATCGTGGACACCATCAACCATGATGTCGCGCTGCTGGAAATCTGTGCCGCTCTGATGGAGCGCTGGTGGGAAGACGGCAAACGTCTGAAGCCGAAATTAGTCGTCGCCGAGTTTGAAAAATATTTGCACGACGAGCTCGACCTGATGCGCGAAGCCGCCAACGCCAGTCAGCTGCGCCGCAATTTTGCCGATGCCAAATTGTTGCTGGTGCCGGAAGTTTATTGGGACTGGTGTTCCGAACAAGTCATGGTGATGGAGCGCATGCAAGGCTTGCCCATCAGCAACATCGCGGGGCTGCGCGCGGCGGGGATAGACCTGTCGCAACTGGCCAGCAACGGCGTGGAGATTTTCTACACTCAAGTGTTCCGCGACGGATTTTTCCACGCCGATATGCATCCGGGCAATATTCTGGTGGCACACGACGGGCGTTATGTGGCGATGGATTTCGGCATCATGGGCACACTCACCGACAACGACAAAAACTACCTCGCACAGAATTTCATCGCGTTTTTTAACCGCGATTACAAACGCGTGGCCGAGCTACACATCGAGTCGGGTTGGGCTCCCGCCGATACGCGCGTGGATGAATTCGAGGCGGCGATCCGTTCGGTATGCGAGCCGATTTTCGACAAACCCCTGCGCGATGTTTCGTTCGGCAAAGTGTTGCTGCGTCTATTCCAGACCTCGCGCCGCTTCGGCATTCAGATTCAACCTCAACTGGTGTTGCTGCAAAAAACCCTGCTCAATATCGAAGGTCTTGGGCTGCAACTTGATCCCGAACTTGATCTGTGGAAAACGGCCAAGCCTTGGTTAGAGCGCTGGATGAGCGAACAAGTCGGCTGGCACGGTTTCATCAAAGCCTTGCGCAGCGAAGCACCGCGTTACGCAACCTTGTTACCACAGCTGCCGCGCCTGTTGCACCAGCGTTTGAACGACGATTCCAGTGCGCAAAGTTTACCGCTGTTGCGCGAGTTATTGCTTCAGCAAAAAAAACGCAATGACTGGTTATCAGTCATTGCGCTTGTTTTGAGCGCCGCATTTTTGCTTGCCGCTTACGCTTACTTCGCTTAAACCATTACTCCACAGTAACTGATTTCGCAAGGTTTCTCGGCTTGTCCACATCCGTACCCTTTTGCAGCGCCACGTAGTAGGCCAGCAGTTGCAGCGGGACGGTATGCAGGATGGGGCTTAAGAAACCCGCGTGTTCCGGCATTTGCAGAATATGCACGCCTTCGGCTTCCTTGATGTGAGTGTCGGCATCGGCAAACACAAACAGTTCGCCGCCGCGCGCGCGCACTTCCTGTAAATTGGATTTGAGTTTTTCCAGCAGCGCGTCATTCGGCGCGACCGAAACGACCGGCATGTCTTTATCCACCAGCGCCAGCGGGCCGTGTTTCAGTTCGCCCGCCGGATAGGCTTCAGCGTGAATGTAGGAGATTTCCTTGAGTTTGAGCGCACCTTCCAAAGCAATCGGGTAATGCAAGCCGCGTCCCAAAAATAGCGCATGGTGTTTGTCGGCGAAGTGTTTGGACATTTCGGCGATCAACGGCTCAAGCGTCAACACTTTTTGTATGGCACTGGGCAGATGGCGCAATTCGTGCAGGAATTGCTGCTCGCATTCCGCGCTCAAGCGACCGCGCGTTTTGGCCAGCACCAGCGTGAGCAGGAACAACGCAGCGAGTTGGGTGGTGAAAGCTTTGGTCGAGGCCACGCCGATTTCGGGACCGGCGCGGGTAAGCAGGCGCAATTTGGATTGGCGGATGATAGCGCTTTCCGGCACGTTGCAAATCGCCAGCGTGAAGGCGTGGCCGGTTGCTTTGGCGTGATTGAGCGCGGCCAGCGTATCGGCGGTTTCACCGGATTGCGAAATGGTGACCACCAGCGTTTTTGGGTTGGCGACGCTGGTGCGGTAACGGTATTCGCTGGCGATTTCGACCGTGCATTGGATGCCCGCCAGTTCTTCCAACCAGTAGCGCGCAACCATGCCCGCGTGGTGGCTGGTGCCGCAAGCGAGGATGAGGATGCTCTCGACTTGCGGGAAAATACTGTTGGCTTCCGCGCCGAATATGCCGGGCACCAGCGATTGGCTGTTACACACCGATTCCAGCGTGTTCGCCAGCGCCTGCGGTTGTTCGTGGATTTCTTTTTGCATGTAGTGCTGGTATTCGCCCAGCTCCACGCTGTCGTTGTTGAGTTCGCTGACATGCACGGGGCGCACCACGGCTGTGCCTTGCGCGTCGAAAATTCTGTAGTCGGCTAGGTTTACTTCGACCACATCTCCCTCTTCCAGATACACCACATTTTTGGTGACTTGCAGCAACGCCGACATATCCGAGGCGACGAAGTGCTCGCCCTCGCCCACTCCCAACAACAGTGGGCTGCCTTTGCGTGCGGCGATCAGTTGGTGCGGATTGTCCGCCGCGACCACGCCGATGGCATACGCGCCGACCAGTTGCGACAACGCTTGCTGCGTGGCAAGCAGCAGATTGCCTTGCGCGTAATGACTGTGGATCAAGTGGGCGATCACTTCAGTGTCGGTGTCGGAGGTGAATTCGTAACCTTGCGCGGTTAACCCGGTGCGCAAGGTTTCGTAGTTTTCGATGATGCCGTTATGCACCACGGCGATGAGGTCGCGGCTGATATGCGGGTGAGCGTTGCGTTCGCTCGGCACACCGTGCGTGGCCCAACGGGTGTGGGCGATGCCCAGTTCGCCGTAAGTGTTGGCGCTTTTCTGTTCCAACTCGGCCACGCGACCGATGCTGCGCACGCGATCCAGTTTGCCGTCACGTACCACCACCAGTCCGGCGGAGTCGTAACCGCGATATTCCAGGCGCAACAAGCCATTCACCAGAATGGAAACCACGTTCCGTTTTGCAACTGCACCGACGATTCCACACATATTATTTCTTTCCTTTTTGCGGGCGTTTCCAGCCTGTGATGGTGATTTGTTTGCCGCGCGACAGCGTCAGCTCCCCGGCGGGCGCGTCTTTGGTGATGGTCGAACCCGCGCCAATAGTTGCTCCCTTGCCGACCGTCACCGGGGCGACCAGTTGTGTGTCCGAACCGATGAAGGCATCGTCTTCGATGATGGTGCGGAATTTATTCGCGCCATCATAGTTGCAGGTGATCGTTCCCGCGCCGATGTTCACGCGCTTGCCTACGGTGCTGTCGCCAATGTAGCTCAAGTGGTTGGCCTTGCTGCCTTGGCCGATCTCGCTGTTTTTAATTTCGACAAAATTGCCGACATGCGCATCGTCGTGTAATTTGCTGCCAGGGCGCAGACGCGCGTAAGGACCGATGTGGCAGTTAGCAGCGACGATGCTGTCGTCGATATGGCTGAAAGGCGCGATCTGCGTGCCCTGTCCGATGCTGGCGTTGCGGATGACGCTGTAAGCACCCACTCGCACGCGGTCGCCCAAATTCACTTCGCCCTCGAAAATGCAGCCGACATCAATCTCGACATCGCGCCCGCAAACCAGATTGCCGCGCACATCGAGGCGCGCCGGATCGGCCAGCGTCACGCCCTGCCCCATCAGTTTGTTGGCTATTGTCTGTTGCCACACGCGCTCTAAAGTGGCGAGCTGTATTTTGTTGTTGATGCCCTCGACTTCCCAGCGTTGCGCGGGTTGCACGCTATGCACTGTCACGCCTTGTTGTACCGCCATCGCTACGATGTCGGTGAGGTAGTACTCACCTTGCGCATTTTTGTTGCCGAGCTTGCTCAACCATTCGCGCAGTTTTGCTGTCGGCGCAAGCAAAATGCCCGTGTTCACTTCCTTGATTTCGAGTTGCTCCGGCGAGGCATCTTTCTGCTCGACGATAGACATCACATCGCCCTGCGCATCGCGCACGATACGGCCATATCCGGTGGGGTTGTCCAGATTGACGGTGAGCAAAACCAGCCCCTCGCCCGCCTGCAACATCTGGTGCAAAGTGTTGTGCTGGATCAGCGGCACATCGCCGTACAACACCAGCGTGCGGCTTTCATCGTCCAAATGCGGCATGGCCTGTTGCACCGCATGCCCGGTGCCGAGCTGCGGTTCCTGCATTACAAATTTCGCCGCGTAGTGTTGCATCGCCTGCGGCACAACTTCGCCCCCGTGACCGTACACCACGCATACTTGTTGCGGTTGCAGCAAAGCCGCGCAATCCAACACATGTTGCACCAGCGGTTTGCCCGCCAGTGCGTGCAACACTTTGGGTTTATCGGAATACATGCGCGTGCCTTTGCCGGCAGCGAGGATGACGATGTTGAGATGGCTCATGGTTAGTGCTTTCTGAGGATGGCGAATTATAGCCGATGCCACGCTGTCGCTTTAGCTGTGAAGTGATATGCATTAACCCGAAATACCTGTAGGAGCGAGCTTGCTCCTGCAGAGGGACGAATTGGCATCAAACCATTTGGCACGCGCTCCCGCCAACCCACACCATCATGTAGATCGCCTATTGACGGGCGTTCCCGTGATGTTGCTTAGTGCAAAGCCAGATTTACCCGGCTCAAATCGGCTTCGTTCAATTGGCCGACTGCCGCCTTCAAACGCAAGTGGCTAACCAGATAGTTGTATTGCGCCTGGAATAAATCGCGGCGGGTGGCAAACAATTGTTGCTGCGCGTTGAGCACGTCCAGACTGGTGCGCACGCCCACTTCCTGCCCCAGTTTGCTGGCTTCCAGCAAACTCTGGCTGGACTTCAGTGCTTGTTGCAATGCCTGCACTTGCGCGATACCGCTGACTACACCGAGATAAGCCTGGCGCGTTTGCAGCTCGACATTGCGTCGCGTATTTTCCAAATCCTGTTTGGCTTTTTCGCGGTTGGCGCTGGCTTCGCGCCATTTGGATTGTGTCGCGCCGCCCTGAAACAGCGGCATGTTGAGCTGCACGCCAATCGAGGTATTGCGCGTATCGTTGGCTCCATAGATGCCACCGCCCGCATAGCTCTTGCCGTAGTTCGCCACCAGATCCACCGTGGGCAAATGGCCGCCGCGATTGCGCGCCACTTCCTGCTCCGCCAGTTCGTATGCGGCCTGCGCCAGCATGATCTGATAGTTGCCGCTCTGCGCATCGGTCACCCATTTCTGCGCATCGGAAGGCACGGGCGTTTCCAGTTTGAACGCCGCGCCGAGCACGTTCAGTTCCTTGACTTCGCTATTGACCAATTGCTGCAAAGTGCGTTGCTTGACCTCGAGATTGTTCGCGGCTACCAGCTCCTGCGCCACGATCAAGTCGTAACGGGCTTGCGCTTCATACGTGTCGGTAACGGTGGCCGTGCCGACTTCAAAGTTGCGCTTGGCCTGCTCCAGTTGCTGCGCAATGGCGGACTTCTGTGCGGCGGTGAGTTGCACCGTATCCTGCGCGATCAACACGTCGAAATAGATTTGCGCGCTGCGCAGGATGACATCCTGTTCGGCCGTCATGCCCGATGCGGTGAGTCCGGCGATGGCGCCGGTGGCGGCCTGGCTGCCCTGGTTGATCAGTTCCGACAGCTGGGCATGGTGCAGCGCCGCGCGGTCCTGCCAGATGGTGATGGCAATGGACGTGCCAAACGAACCGCCCACCATGCGGGCAAAGCTGGACAGGCCCGAAGCGGAAGGAATCTTCTCCGGCGGGATGCCGCCCAGGATGATGGACGTCAGCGGGATGAAGAAGAAGGCCACGGCCACGCCCTGGATGATGGTGGGGACCATGATGGTGCCGAAGTCCGCCTGCGTGTTGAAGTGCGAGCGCATGAACAGCACCAGCGCAAACACCGCAAATGCAAAGGTGGTGAGCGAGCGCGGGTCGAACTTGGCGATGTTCTTGCCCACCACCGGCGAGAGGATGATGGCGAACAGGCCCACCGGCGCCATCAGCATGCCGGCCTGGGTGGACGTGTAGCCCATGAACTGCTGCAACCACAGCGGCAGCAGCACCAGGTTGCCCATGAACAGGCTGTAGGCCACGGCCATGGCCACCGTGCCGGTCCAGAAGTTGCGCAGCTTCAAGAGGCGCAGGTCCACCACGGGGTGGTCGTCGGTCAGCTCCCAGGCGATGAAGAAGGCAAAGCCGATCAGTGCCACGATGCCCAGCGTCATCACCTCGGTGGAGTGGAACCAGTCCAGTTCCTTGCCCTTGTCGAGCATGATCTGCAGCGAGCCCACGGCGATCACCAGCAGCGCCAGGCCGATCTTGTCGATGGGCAGCTGCTTGGTGGGTGTCTCACGCTTGTGGTAGACCGACCAGGTGATGAAGGCGGCGGCAATGCCGACGGGGATGTTGATGTAGAAGATCCAGCCCCAGTGCATGTGGTCGGTGATCCAGCCGCCCAGCAGTGGCCCCATCACCGGCGCCACCAGGGTGGTCATGGCCCACAGCGCCATCGCCATGCCGGCCAGTGCCGGAGGGTAGCTGGACAGCAGCAGGGCCTGGGCCAGCGGCATCATCGGCCCGGCCACGAAGCCCTGCACGGCACGCATGCCGATCAGCGTGGTCATGTTGGGAGCCAGGCCGCACAGCCACGAGCTGATCACGAACAGCAGCACGCTCATCACGAACAGGCGTACCTGGCCGAAGCGCTGCGACAGCCAGCCCGTGAGCGGCAGCGAGATGGCGTTGGCCACGCCAAAGCTGGTGATGACCCAGGTGCCCTGGTTGGGGCTCACGCCCAGGTCGCCGGCGATGGAGGGCAGGGACACGTTGGCAATCGACGAGTCCAGCACGTTCATGAACGTGGCGGCCGACAGGGCGATCGTGCCCCACATGCGGGCCGAGCCCTGCAGCGGCGCTGGGGGCGTATAGGGAGCGGTGCTCATGGGGGCTGATGTGTCCGCTTATTGCACGTTCTTGGTGGGGGCGCCGGCGTTGGCGCTGATCACGCGTTGCACTTCGGCGCTGGCCTTCTCGTCCAGCGCGGCATAGACCTGGGTCTGGGCGCTGGGGGTGCTGCGCGGCGCGTCTGCCAGGGCCTTGCCGCTCTTGTCGCTGATGTCCACTTGTGCCTCCATCGACAGGCCCACGCGCAGCGGGTTCTGCGCCACCTGTTGCGCATCCAGTGCCACGCGCACGGGCACTCGCTGCACCACCTTGATCCAGTTGCCGGTGGCGTTCTGCGCCGGCAGCAGGGCAAAGGCGGCGCCGGTGCCGGCACCCAGGCCAGCCACCGTGCCCTTGTACTCGACCTTGCGGCCGTAGACGTCGGCCGTCAGGGTGACGGGCTGGCCGATGCGGATGTTGCGCAGCTGGATCTCCTTGAAGTTGGCGTCCACCCACAGCTGGTTGAGCGGGATGATGGACATCAGCGGCGTGCCGGCGGCCACGCGTTGGCCCAGTTGCACCGTGCGCTTGGCCACATAGCCGTCCACGGGGGCGGGCAGGGCGGCGCGGTGCAGGGCCAGGTAGGCCTCGCGCACCTTGGCGGCAGCGGCCATCACGCTGGGGTGGGACTCGATGCGCGTGCCCTCGGTCAGCGCCTGGTTGCTGGTGAGCTGGGCGCGCGCAGTGGCCACGCCGGCCTGGGCTGCGGCCAAAGCGTTTTGAGCATTGGCCAGCTGGTTCTGGGCGTGGTGCAGTTCTTCCTTGGACACGGCACCGTTGCCGGCCAGGGCCTGGCGGCGGTTCAGGTCGTCGGTGGCGCGGGCGATCTCGGTCTGGGCCTTGGCGATGTCGGATTCCCGCAGCGTGATCTGGGCGGTCAGCATGCCGTTGTTGGCATACAGGGTGCGCACCTGGCGCACGGCCTGGGCCAGGTTGGCCTCGGCCTGCTCCAGGGCGACCTTGGCATCGGCCGGGTCCAGCTGCACCAGGGGCGCGCCGGCCTTCACGAAGTCGGTGTCGTCGGCCAGGATGGCGGTCACCGTGCCGCCGATCTGCGGCGTGATCTGGATGACGTTGCCCTGCACATAGGCGTTGTCGGTGGATTCCTCGTTGCGATTGACGAACCATTCGTAGCCGCCCCAGGCCAGGCCGATCAGCACGGCGATGGCGACGCCGGTCAGCGCCTTGCGGCGGGCACCGTTGGCGGAAGCGGGATGGGCGGCAGAGGTGTTGGTGGGAGCGTTCATGGTGTGGGGACGACAGACGAGAGGTTGGAGGAGGTGGCACGGGCGGTTGTGACGGCAGCGGGGTCGGAGTAACCACCGCCCAGGGCGCGGATGAGTTGCACTTGCGTGTCCAGCGCGCGGCCGGCCAGGTCTACGGCCAGGCGGCGCTGGGCCAGCACGGCGGTCTCGGCGCTGAGCACCTGCAGGTAGTTGCCCAGCCCGGCCTGGTAGCGCTGGGTGGCAATGGCGTAAGCGGCCTCGGCGGAGGCCTGGGCCGCGGCCTGTTCGGTCTGCTGGCGGGTGATGGACTGGGCGGAGGCCAGTTGGTCGGCCACGTCACGCACGGCGTCCAGGATCAGGCCGTTGTAGCTCTCCACGGCGGCGTCCAGGTCGGCGGTCTTGCCGCGCAGGTTGGCGCGCAGGCGTCCGCCGTCGAACAGCGGCAGGCGGATGGCCGGGCCCACGGCCCATTGGTCACTGCCGGACTGCGTGAGCTTGTCAAAGCCGATGCTGGAGAAGCCGACAAAACCCACCAGGTTGATGTTGGGGTAGAACTGGGCCTTGGCGCTGGTCACGTCGGCGCTGGCGGCTTCCACGCGGGCGCGGGCGGCGGCGATGTCAGGCCGACGGCCCAGCAGGTTGAGCGGGATGTTGTTCGCAACCGCTACCGTTTTGATAGCTGTCTGCGCAGTATCGACGAGGGCTAGCGACCCGATTGGCTGTGCAGTCAAGGCCGCCAGCGCGTTTTGGGCCAGGGCCTGCTGCTCTTTCAGCGACTCGATCTGCAGGCGTGCGTCGGGCAGGGCGCTGTCGCTTTGTTTCAGCTCCAACTGGGTGTCCAGGCCGGCGTTGACGCGGTCCTGCACCAGGGCGCGGGTCTGCGTGCGCTGGGCCAGGGTGCGCTCGGCCACGTCGAGCTGGGCCTGGATGCGCAGCAGGCCAAAGTAGCCGCGCGCCACCGAGCTGGCCAGCAGCATGCGCGCTGCCTCGGCGTCGGCCTGGGCGGCGCGCACCTGGCCCAGCGCGGCGTTCAATGCGCTGCGGTTCTTGCCAAAGAAGTCCAGCTCCCAGCTGGTGCTGGCGCGCAGGTCGCCGGTGTTGAGAATGGCACCGCCCAGCGGCGGCGGGTAGATGCTGTTGGCGCTGAAACGCTGGCGTGTCAGGTCGGTGCTGGCGGTTACCTGTGGCAGCTCGGCGCCGGCCACCGCGTCGCCGACCGCCTGCACCCGCGCCAGGCGGGCCTGGGCCACGCGCAGGCTGGGGTTGTGGGCCAGCGCCTGGTCGATCAGGGCGTTGAGCTGGGCATCACCAAAGGCGCGCCACCATTGCGGGTCGATGGCGGGCACGGCGGCGCCGCCGCGTTGCAGGCCCAGAGCCTTGGTGTCGAGCACCTGTGCCTGGGGCTGGATGCCGGCGTAGTTGGCGCAGGCGGCCAGGCTGACCAGCACCAGGGCGTGCAAGGCCCAGCGGCTACGGCGCGCCGGCGTGGATGAAAGGTGGGATTCAGGCCGCATCGGGGCCTCCTGTGGATTGCGGGGTGGTAGAGGGGGTGTCGGGGGTGTGCCGTGCGGCGTCGATGGCGCTGGCATTGACCAGGATGCGGCGCAGAAAGCTCTTGAGCAGCTCGAACTCATCGCGCGAAAAGCCGGCCAGGTGGGCGTTTTGCACGCGGCTCAGCACCTCGGGGATGACCTGGGCGGACTCGCGGCCGGCCTCGGTCAGCGTGATGGTGACGACGCGGCGGTCGGTGGCCGAGCGCTCGCGCCGGCAAAGGCCCTTGGCCTCCATGCGGTCCAGTGTGCGTGTCATGGCGCCGGCGTCCAGCCGGCACTCGCGTGCCAGTTCGGCAGGGGTGGAGGCGGAGCCGATGTAGAGCTTGAACAGCGGAATCCATTGCGCATTGGTCAGGCCGGTGTGGGCCAGTTGACGATCCACCTCCTGGCTGACCATGTTGAGGATCTGGCGCATCAGGTAGCCCGCGCTTTCTTCCGGCCGGTAGCCGTTGGCGCGGTAAAAGTCCACCGGCGCGGGGACTGTCGGGGCGATGTCGGCTGGCTGGGTATCGGGGAGGATTGGCTTGCTCATGAGGGCTGAATATTATTTGCCTAGGCAATTGTTGTCAAGGCATGAATTGCAAACGCTGTGTAAACGGGCATAAAAAAAACCCGCCGAAGCGGGTTGGTCGGAGGGGCGTGGAAGCGCTTATTTCTTGGGTGCGCTGGCGGCGTCCTTGGGAGCGTCGGCCTTGGCAGCCTTCTTGTCAGCCTTGGCTTTCTTGGCGTCTTCCTTGGCCTGTTTGGCTGCTTCCTTCTTCGCCTTGGCTTCTTCCGCCTTCTGGGTCTTTTCATCGGCCTTGGCCGCGGGAGCGGCGGCCGGTGCGGCGGCTGCGCCCTTGAAGCCGGCGCCGTTGACGGTCAGGCCTTCCGAAGAGAACTTGGCGGCATTGCCTTCTCCCACGCCCTTGACGCGGTCGATGAAGTCGTTCCAGTCCTTGAAGTTGCCCTTCTTGCGCTCGTCGATGATCTTGGTGGAGATGGCCGGGCCAATGCCCTTGATGCCGTCCAGTTCGGCCGCGGTGGCCTTGTTGACATCGACGGCTGCAAACGCCACGGCGGCGTACAGCATGGTGATGATGGCCAGGATTTTCTTCAGCATATGCAGTTCCTTCAGGTTGGGTGTGACAGGACGAAACAAAGCGCCTGGGAAGTCCGGCGCTCCATGCACAACGCGCAGCGGCGCAAGGACGTTAACCCGCAGGGCGTCCGGCCGGCTGCGGACAAACCCTTGGTTCGTGGCTCAGCGGGTGGCGGACAACGCCTGCACGTAGCTGCGCACGCCCTGCTCCACCGTGGCAAACACGTGGTCGCAGCCGGTGCTACGCAGGGCGCTGAGGTCAGCCTGGGTGTAGCTCTGGTACTTGCCGCGCAGGGCGTCGGGGAAGGGGATGTATTCGATCAGGCCGGCGGCCACCGCCTGCTCCAGCGTGAGGACACTCTCGCCGCGCTGCTCGCGCAGCGTGTTGACGACGGTGATGGCGACATCGTTGAATGGCTGGGCCTTGCCGGTACCCAGGTTGTAGATGCCGGACTCGGCCGGATGGTCGAAGAACCACAAGTTCACGGCCACGACGTCGTCGACAAAAACGAAGTCGCGCATCTGCCCGCCGCCGGGATAGCCGCCGTATTCGCCGAACAGCTTGACCTTGCCCTCGGCATGGAACTGGTTGAACTGGTGGAAGGCGACGCTGGCCATGCGGCCTTTGTGCTGCTCCTGCGGGCCGTAGACATTGAAGTAGCGGAAACCCACCACCTGGTTGGTCTTGCCGGCGCGGGTGCGGTGGAAGTCGTAGCCGCATTCGCGGCGCATGCGTTGGTCGAACAGCAGCTTGGAGTAGCCGTAGACGTTCAACGGCAGTTCGAATTCCGGGTCTTCGCGGAAGGTGCTTGATCCGCCATAGGTTGCCGCCGATGAGGCGTACAGCAGGCGCGAACCGCGCTTCTGGCAGGCCTGGAACAACTGGCACGACAGCGTGTAGTTGTTGTCCATCATGTACTTGCCGTTGTGCTCCATGGTGTCGCTGCACGCGCCCTCGTGGAACACGGCCTCGCACTGGCCGTAGGAGCCGCTGGCGAAGGCGTCGTAGAAGGTTCCGGCATCCACATAGTCGGCAATCTGCAGTGCGGCCAGGTTGCGGAACTTGTCGCCCTGCGTGAGGTCATCGACGGCGATGATGTCGTCAATGCCGCGCGCGTTCAGCCCCTTGATGATGTTGCTGCCAATAAAGCCGGCGGCGCCGGTGACTACGATGCGGGTCATGGGGAAATCCTCTATTAAACCGGGGCAAACAGTTCGTCGTAACTGACGGTGGCGGTACCGAATTTTCCCACCACAACGCCGCCGGCGCGGTTGGCGATCGGCACGGCGTCGCGCAGGCTGAGACCGGCAGCCACCAGCGCGGCGAGCGTGGCGATCACGGTGTCACCGGCGCCGGTCACATCAAACACCTCGCGCGCCTGGGCACTGACATGCAGTTCGCCGTGGGCGTCAAAGAGGGTCATGCCTTCCTCGCTGCGGGTCAGCAGCACGGCATCCAGGTGCAACTGCTTGCGCAGTTTGCGGACCTTGGTGCGAAGGTCGTCCTCGTCGCTCCAGCCGCCGATGACCTGCTGCAACTCGGCGCGGTTCGGCGTGATGACGGTGGCGTTTTTGTAGCGGGCGTAGTCGTGGCCCTTGGGGTCCACCAGAATCGGTTTACCGGCGGCACGGGCTCCTGCAATCATGTCGGTGATGTGGCCCAGGCCACCCTTGCCGTAGTCGGAGAACAGCACGGCGCCGTGGCGCGGCAGCAGGTTCTCAAAGGCGGCGGTCTGCGAGGCCAGCAGTTCGTTCTTGGGCGTGTTTTCAAAGTCCAGGCGCAGCAGTTGTTGCTGGCGGCCAATGACGCGCAGCTTGACTGTGGTCTTGAGGTCGGCGTCACGGCCAAAGTGGGGCTGGATGCCGGTCTGGGCCACCAGGGCTTCGAGCTTGTGGCTGGCCTCGTCGTCGCCGACCACCGTCAGCAAGGATGCCTGGGCGCCCAAAGTGACGACGTTGTAGGCCACGTTGGCGGCGCCGCCGTTGCGGTCCTCCTCGCGCGTGATGCGCACGACGGGCACTGGCGCCTCGGGGGAGATGCGGTCGACCGCGCCGTACCAGTAGCGGTCCAGCATGACATCGCCCACCACCAGCACCTGGGCGTGGGCGATTTGTTCTTTGGAAATGATCATAGTTCTTCGACTCTGCGGGCGGGGTAGCTGTCCCACGCCTGGCAACCGGGGCATTGCCAGAAGTGCTGCTTGGCTTCAAAGCCGCAGGCTGCGCAGCGGTAGCGGGTCAGCGGTTTGACGGCGTGGTCCAGCGCGCGCTGGACCTGGGGGTGGAATTGTTCATGCTCCAGCTTTTCGCCGGCGATCCACTTGGCGGCTGCCACCAGGGAGGGTTCGCTCTCCAGGTGGTGGGCGTACCATTCACGCGCCGAGGCGGACGGAGCGCCACTGGCGGCTTCCAGCGTGACGATGGCGTCCAGCACATCCAGCGATGGGGTTTGGGTGTACACCGCTTTCAGACGCTCCAGCGCGCGTGGCACTTGGTTGCTGGCAATGGCAAAACGCGCCAGCAGGGGGGCCATCAGAGCCGTTGCGGATGGCGCGGTCCCAAGGGCCTGCACCACGGTTTCGTAGGCCTGTGCCGGGTTGTTCTGGCGGTTCAACAACAACGCCAGGTCGATGCGCGGGCGCGGGGCATCCGGCGCTATGTGCATGGCCTGCGTGAGGTAGGCCTGTGCCTGCTGCAGGTTGTCGGCGGCGACACAGGTGGTGGCCTGTTCGCACAGGTAGTGCGAGAGGCGGCCCTTGAAGCTGCCTTGGCCGGAAGATTCCAGCTTGTGGGCGATCTGTGCCGCGTGTTCCCAATCGCGCGAGCGCTCGTAATTGGCCAGCAGAGCCAGGCGGGCCGAACCTTCAAAGCGCGTGCCTTCGAGTTTCAGCAGGGCCTCCTCCGCGCGGTCCAGCAGGCCGGCCTTGAGGTAGTCCAGCGCCAGGGCGTGCTGCGCGCGGTGGCGGTCGTCCTGGCTCAGGTCGCCGCGGGACAGCAGGTGCTGGTGGACGCGCACGGCGCGCTCATACTCGCCACGGCGGCGGAACAGGTTGCCGAGCGCAAAGTGCAGCTCGGTGGTGTCGGGGTCGTTCTGGACGGCTTCGATGAAGGCGTCAATGGCCTGGTCCTGTTGCTCGTTGAGCAGGAAATTGAGACCCTTGAAATAGGCCTTGGGCGCCTGGCGGTTCTCCATGCGCAACTGGCGCACATCAAATCGGGAAGCCATCCAGCCCAGTACAAAGGCCACTGGCAGCGCCAGCAGTATCAGGCTGAGATCAAATTCCATAGGGCGGCTGGGATGGGGGTGGAGGTGCTGCGGGCTTTTCGGCAGGAGCGGTGGCTTCGTGGTGGCCGCGGCGCGCCAGTGCGGCGGCGCGGCGGTGGCGCCACCAGCGCGGCACCATGCCCAGCACACCAATGACCAGGCCCAGGGCGAAGGCGCTCAACACGACCAGGACCAATGGAGCCGTCCACTGCTGGCCGAAGAAAAAGCGGACGGTGACGTCGTGCTGGTTGTTCAGCGCGAAGGCAAAAAGGGTAAAAAAAATGGCTGCTTTAAGTATCCACTTAAAGAACCACGCAATGTGTTTCATTCATCTCCCCGGTAGCAAGGGATTCTAATGCTCACATGCCCTCAGGGCTTGTTGGTAGCCTGCAATTCGGCGGTGCGCTGGTCCACGGATTCGCGCAAGGCTTTGCCCGGTTTGAAATGGGGGACGCGCTTTTCGGGAATGGCCACGCTTTCACCGCTGCGGGGGTTGCGACCCATGCGGGGCGGGCGGTGGTTGATGGAGAAGCTGCCAAAGCCGCGAATCTCGATGCGATGCCCTGCAACCAGTGCGTCGTTCATCGCATCCAGAATGGCCTTGACGGCGAATTCGGCATCGCGATGGGTGAGCTGGCCAAACCGGTTGGCGAGTTCTTCAACAAGGTCAGAGCGTGTCAAGATCGGAAGAGCGTCGTGTAGGGAAAGAGTGTAGATCTCGGTGGTCGCCGTATCATTAAAAAAAAA
>FZPU01000070.1_pt1 | contig 27260 bp, 22 predicted proteins | sample 1534781 | NCBI WGS metagenome assembly FZPU01 (sample SAMEA104161949, study PRJEB21768) | metagenome | isolation source: underground water
TTTTTTTTTAATGATACGGCGACCACCGAGATCTACACTCTTTCCCTACACGACGCTCTTCCGATCTATCACTTTGGGCTACGACCAGTTGCATTACGACTACCGCTGGGCGGGTTCGTTGCGCATGACCAAGTTCGACCAGGACTGGCGGCAGAGTGAAGCCGGAACTTACGGCAAGTCCATCGACGATTACAAAACCAAACAAGTGCGCTTGCAGCAGTTCGTCGGCGAGCGCGGCGAATTTAATTTCATGTACGGTGTAATCGACGACACCTCGACCAATTACGGCGGCGCGGGGTCGGGCGGATCGAACAACGTGATCTGCGACGACAGTAGCACGGCGTACACCACCACGGTGGCAGTCGGAAAAACGGTGCGTTGTTCGGTGGTAAATAACGGCGTGTGGAATCCGGTCACCGGCAAAATGAGCAACGCTACCAACACCAACACACTCAAGGCCGGCACCACCCAAGTGGTGACCAACACCATGATGTACCGGCACGAACTGGATGCCGCCAAGACCACGCTTTACGTGGGCAACGACATGTATAAAACCACTGCCGAATCGGCGACCTATAGCAACATTTACACCGCGCTCCAAGCGCAGAACGGGCATTGGGCGCAAGGCGCGATGACTTTCAAAGGGGAGGGTTCGATCACCGTGCGCAAGGAAACTAGCCCGTTCGTGCATGTCGAAATTTCGCCCACGGAAAAACTGCGCCTGCATATCGGCGACCGTTACGGCAAAGTCACCGACACCGCCGATGACCGCACCAGCGCCAACAAAGATGTGCAGATGAGCCACAACGCCAACGTTATCCGCAGCGGCGCGACTTACGAGTTCGATCAGAACCATCTGGTGTGGGGCAACCTCGGTCAGACATTCAACCCGCCCTCCACCGGCACCTTGCTGGCTTCTGGCACACTTGGCAATACCGATTACACTCCGGCGGCCAAGTTGGATCCCGAAAAAGCGCTGACTAAGGAAATCGGTGTGCGCGGACGTTTTGAAAACGCCGGTCTGCAATACGATGTGACTTTGTACCATGCGGTCAACAAAGGCTTCGTCGTTGCGCGCGCTTGTTCGCTGCCCGAAGAGGCCGCATTGAATAACGGCGTTGCTTGCACGCTCAACGAAAATGCCGGGCAACTGACGGCGAAGGGATTGGAGTCGATGTTCTCCTGGGCGGTCACTAGCAAGATTGACGTGGGCGCAACCTATGTTAACTCTTACGCCATCTACGACAAATATGAAACCAAGGTCACCGACTCCGCCGGTGTGACCACGACCAAAGACTACAGCGGCAACTCGTATCAAGCGATGCCCAAACACCGCCTCAATCTGCGCACCGCGTACAAACCGGTGCAAGGCATGCAGGTCGAACTGGAAGCGGATTACATCTCGACTTATTTCATCAGCACCGACAACGTCTCGGGCACCTATTCGCGCCCCGTGCTGTTCAACATGCGCGCCAGTTATCGCATGAAAGACTGGTCGTTCTGGTTGCACGCGCTCAACCTCACCAGCCGACATTACGCCACCCGCGTCGGCCAATCGACCATCGCCGGTCAAAAACTGCTGGCGGCTTCGGCGGGGCAAGGCAACAGCGGCAGCTACACGCCGCTGACTGTGCGGGCCGGGGTTTCGTACAAGTTTTGATAAGGTTCCCTCTCCCGCAAGCGGGAGAGGGCTAGGGTGAGGGGCGTTGAGTCGATGCCCGTTTTGACGCAACGCACAACCCCTCATCCCCAGCCCTTCTCCCGCCTGCGGGAGAAGGGAGTAAACCGAAATTCCAATGAGGCAGAGAATGTTGAAAATCAAATCAAGTGTTTTTGTTTGTCTGGCGCTGCTGTCATTCAACAGTTTTGCCGAACGACCAAGCGCAGCGCAGATCGCCGAATGGCGCGCCAAGCGCGAAGCGGCGACACAAGCGGCAGTGCCCATGGCAGAGCACGATATGTCCATGCACGACATGTCCGCGATGATGGGCAAGCCGCAAGGTAAGCCCAAAGATGCGTCGGCGAAAAATGAAGCGCCCGCGAAAGGCGGTCGTCCCGGCGGCATGGGAATGCGTGGCGGTGGCGCGCTGTGGCTGTCCGATACGCCGCCTTCGCGCGGCGATGCGGGGCAGGGCGGGCACGGTGGCATGAGCGGCATGCAAATGGGCGGCGAGCGCGGCGGCGTGGCGAAAAAACGCCTGTGGCTGCGCGCGGGCAACGACCCGCAGCAATCCGGTTTCGCGCAGGACGATGGCGAAGCGGATGAAGAGATTGTGCTGGTCACGCCGAACAACTCGCCGCTGGGCGAGATGCTACCCGCAGCCGAAAACGGTCGCAAAGGACTGTCGTTCGAGATGCCGGTGCAGGGTTTTTATCGTCTCTATCAATCCCGGCGCAAGCTGCAAGGTGACACGCTCAACGTGACGGTGGCCAAAGCCGAAATCGCCAACATCGGCCACGGCGGCGACGAGGAAGAAATTTCCAAAGCGCTGGTGGCCGAGCGCGTGCTGGATTCTGCCGCCATCGAAATCGTGCGCGAACGCAAGCCGGACGAGAAACGTTTCTTCATGCTGAAATCGGGCGAAGAGCAAGCGTTCATCGTGCTGCAAAAAGGCTTGCCGCTACAGGGCGCGCGCGTGCGTTTCGTCAGCCATCAAGGCTGGAGCAAAGAAGCGGTGAGCGACGAACAAGGTCGCGTCAGTTTCCAGATCATCCGCGACTACTACCCGCCGTGGAGCGAATTCCAGAAGCGTTTTAAAGCAACTTATTTGCTGATCGCCGAAACGTCTGTTACCGAAGCTGGAAAATTCAAGGAGCAGCCGTACAGCAACGTGCGTTATCAGGCCACGCTCTCCGGCAACTACTACCCCTCGCCCGACGACTATGTTTCGTATGCGTGGGGGTTGGGCATCGGCACATTGATCCTGCTTTTTTCTGGTACAGCGGTTTACCTGTATCGCCGCCGCCGTGTGCAACCGTACCGCGAGGTGAAGCTCGATGACGGCAAATAAACCATTCGCCAACTCATCACCTCCCCCTTGCAGGGGGAGGGCTAGGGTGGGGGTAGAAACGATGTCATCCACCAACTCTACCCCCATCCTAACCTTCCCCCTGCAAGGGGGAAGGAACAGGTTTGGTGCATTGAATTCAGAAAGGTGATGTCTCAATGAGTACAAGTCATTCGCGTCTGCAATCCCTGCGCGACGCGGTCAATCAGGTTCACTTCAACCGTTTCCGTTTCTGGTTTCAACTGCTCGCTTTCGTGCTGTTCGTGTATGGCGGCTATCTCGCCATCGACCTCGGTTCGCGTTTGCCGTTTTTCTCCTGCGGCTACAACCAGCAGGGCAGGGCGGGTGTGTGTTATTTGCTGCCGCTGCAACACCAGTTGGGGTTGCCGTGGCCGCGCCTGTTCGGCTACGCGGGCATCGCCGTGCTCACCGGATTTTTGGTGTTCGCGCTGTGGTTCATTTTCCTGAACAAAGGCTGGTGCGGTTTCGTCTGTCCGCTGGGCACGGTGCAGGACTGGCTTACCGCGCTGCGCCGCCGTCTGGGCATCCGATATTCCAGCTACAGCCAGACACGTTTCGCGCAACTGACCAAAGTGAAATACATTTTGCTGGCTCTGATGATTTTGATTCCGCTGGGCATAGGCGGCGGCTGGTTCTCACACAGCATGAGCCCGCCGTTTTGTTTGATCTGTCCGGCGCGCATGATTTTGCCGCTGTTCACCGGCGACGTGTCGCAATTCACCATCGACTTTTCCAGCACGGCGGCACTGGTGATGACGGCCTTGGGCATCGCGGTCACCGCGCTGTTTCTGGTCGGCTCGTTCGTGAAGAAACGTTTCTTCTGCTTCTTCTGCCCGATGAGCGCGCTGCATTATTTGATCTCCAAACCGGCGCTGCTCAAGCTGAAAAAAGACGGCGACAAATGCACGCGCTGCGGCGATTGCTACACCGTGTGCGACATGGAAATCCGCGAAATCGCCGACGACGTGACCACTAAAAACATCATGACCGACGACTGCACGCTGTGTTTGAAATGCGTCGCGTCGTGCCCCGAGAACGGCGCGCTGAAAGCCACCTTCGCGGGCATCCCGATTTTCGAATCGACCGAAGCGGGGTTTATCAAACGCATGGGTAAAGGCGTACGCCACGGCGGGTGAGCGCTGCGACAATTTGTCGCGCGGCAATATGCCGCATTCCAATTTAAGCGGGCGGACATTAGCATCCGCCGCGATTTGAAAAAACAACAAACACAGGGGAGTTTATGAAAAAGAATTTCGTTGTCGCGGGCGCTGTTTCGCTCGCGCTGTCGGTCTCGTGCGCCAATTCGGCCAAGGCGGAAGAAGCGCTGCCGGAAACGCGCCAAGTGTTGGGCGACGTGGTGGTGAGCGCGTCTAAAATTGAACAATCTTCCATCGACGCGCCAGTGAATGCGTCGGTGTTTACTGCGGCCACCATAGACAAAACCAACAACCAGCGGCTGGGCGATGTGATGGTTGCCAAAGTGCCGGGGCTATATCTGCGCGGCGGCGCGATGGGGAATTCCAAACCCGGCACCACCTCGATTCTGTCGATGCGCGGGCAGTATGGGCGCGTGGCTGTTTTGGTTGACGGCATGAATATGGCTGATGCGTATTCCGGCGCGATCAACTGGGCCATGGTGTCTATGGATGATGTGGAGCGCATCGAAGTGGTGCCGGGCGCAAACTCGACTTTGTACGGCAGCAACGCCATGGGCGGGTTGATTAGCGTGACCACCAAAGCGCCGACCAAAAAAGAAATCGACGTGCGTGCGAGCGCGGGCGGCGGCGACGGCGGCAGCAAGTCTGCCAGCGCGCTGTATCGCAACAAATTTGAAAGCGGGCTGGGCGTGGTGTTCGGCGTGTCGAGAAAAGACCGCGACGGCTATGCCGCCGACTATGTGACCAAGAGCCCGAAGGTGGCGGCGGGCACGACAGAGATCGTGGTGGCGGGCGCGATTGCGACCACGACCACGAAAGGCGATCCAACCTATATTGTGGGCGATATGGGCAACACGGCCTCCAGCCAGAAAAACGTTCACGGCAAATTGCATTTCGATTTGTCGCCCACGTCCAAAATCAGCGGCGGCTTCGCTTATTCTGACAACAAAAACTGGTACGGCCAGTACCACAGCTATCTGACGAACGCGGCTACCGGTGCGGCGATTCCGATCACCATCGGTGCGACTCCGATCAATATCAACGGTCTGAAATCGTCCATCCAGGAATCAAATTTTTACGGCAACTCGCCGTTCAGCAGCGCGGCGCGCTATTTCGCCGGATTCGAAGGCGAGTTATTCGGCAACAGCAAACTGAGCGTAAATGCGGGCACGATTGTGCGCGATTACGGCTACGCGCTGAACGGGACGGGCGCGACGCTGACTTCGGGCGCGGGCACGCTGAGCACCACGCCCAACACCACCGGCAATTTCACCGCGCAATTGAGCCAGGCCTGGGGGGATAGGCAGTTTCTACTGGTTGGTTTGGCGCGCGAAACGGGAAAACTGAACCAGAAGAAATACAACCTCGCCAACTGGTCGGACGTAAATTCCAAAACGACGGTGATCGACCAAGTGGATGCCGACAGCTCGATCAACTCGCTGTTCGTGCAAGATCAGATTGAAGCGAGCGAAAAGCTGACCGTGTATGCGGGCGGGCGTTACGACGCGTGGCGCGCGTCAGCCGATGCGGCAGTGATTACCCCGGTCGCCCCCAATGTCGCCAGCAGCACCGCGTTCGCCGAGCGCACCGCATCCGCCTTCAGCCCGAAACTGTCGGCGGTGTACAAGCTGCGCGAACATTTTTCGCTCAAGACTTCAGTCGGCACCAGCTTCAACGCGCCTAAGAATATCGACTTGTTCGCCAACCCGAGCTGGAACGGCGGCATAGACCCCGCCGAGAGTCGCATGACCCGCTCCAACCCCAACCTAAAACCTGAAAAAGCCAAAACGTTCGACTTGGGGATGGAATACAACTTCAACCGGGGCGGCGATCTCAAGCTGGCGTATTACGTCACCACCACCACCGATTTGATTTACTCCAAAGACACCACGCTGGCCACGCCTTATCTCGATCCGGTTTACAACAAAATCATCAACACGGAATCTACCAAACAAAACACGGGCAAGGCATTGGCGCGCGGCATCGAGATTTCCGGCGCTTATCCGCTGCTGAACTGGCTGACCTTCAGCGGCAGCTACGGCTATACCGATGCGCACATCACCGCCGACGCAACCAATAGCGGCTTGGTCGGTAAATTCGTGACCAACGTGCCGAAAAACACCGCCAGCCTCGCGCTGGATGCGCAGCGGGGCGACTGGTCGGGCGTACTTTCCGCGCGTTACGTCGGCCTGCAATACACCAGCAACGACAACTCGGATGTGGTCAAGGATATTTGGACCGGCTACAGCATCTACACCGTGGGCAATTTGAAGGTGGGCTACCGCATGACGAAACACTTCAAGCTGAATTTGATGGTGGATAACCTGACGGATAGAAATTACTACGAGTATTACGTGCAGCCGGGACGCAGCGCGACCCTGGAACTCGCCGGAAATTTCTAACGGGTTGAACAGCATCGTAGGTCGGGCTTTAGCCCGACAAGTTTGACGAAACAGACGGGCTAAAGCCCGACCTGCGAGAGCGCAATTTTCGAATGATTGTTCGGGTTTAATGAGGGAATCAGCGATGACAGGAAGTAATGCTTTTCGCTTTGCCGTGTTGTGCGGCTTGCTGCAAACAAGCGTCGCATGCGCGGATGTGCTCTGGCTGACCGAGACCGCGCCGCCCAAGGCCGCGCCCAGCGAAATGTCGCACGAGCATCAGCACGAGATGCCCGCGCAGAGTGCGGTTGCGGCAGTAGCACCCGCCGCTAAAAAACACGATCACGACGCGCAGATCAGTCTGGATGGCGAAGCGCCCAGCAAGGATCATCAGTCTGCCAAGCAAGTGTGGTTGCGCGGCGGCGACACGATTAAAAGCGCGCCCTATATCGCGGTGGCGGACGGTGGCGAGCAGTTGACGATGATTGATCTGGCGGGCAACAAAACCGCTGTGGTTGCCGCATCCGATAATGGTCGGCTGACGCTTAAAACCGATCTGACCGAGGCGGGGTTTTACGATCTGTATCTGGAGCGGCGCGTTGTCCGCGACGGCAAGCTGCAAGTGATGCTGCCCAAAGCCGAGCTGCTGCGGGCTTCGTGTGTGGCGAAAGAGGTGGACGAAGAAGCTGTCGCCAAGCCCATTATCAATGCGGCTTCGCCGCTGGAAGTGGTGCGCGAACACAAGCCGGACGAAGGTTGCATGACGCGGCTGGTGTCGGGCGATGTGGTGAGTTTTCTGGTGTTGAGTTTCGGCAAGCCGGTTGCGGGCATTCCGGTGACCATGATTACGCAGGAAGGCTGGCGCAATACGGTGACCAGCGACGAGGGCGGACACGCTTCGTTCACCGTGATCCGCGCCTATTTCCCCAACTGGTTCGAGTTCAAAAAATATCATACCGATACTTTTTTGACCGTGGTCGAGATGGACAAAAATGAAGCGGGCACGCTGGATGGCGCGCCTTACACTTCCGCGCATTACGTGGCCACTTTGCCCGGCAAATACCGGCCTTCTCCTTACGATTACCGTTCGTATGCGTGGGGCTTGGGCATCGCCTTGTTCGTGATCGTATTCGGCGGGGTGGCAATTTATTTGTATCGCCGTCGTCGCCTGAAACCTTATCAGGAGGTGCGCGTTGATGACGAGGCTTGAAGCGCTGCGCACGGCGGTCAATAACGTCCAGTTCAACCGCTTCAGGTTCTGGCTGCAACTGTTTTTCTTCGCGCTGCTGGTGTATGGCGGTTATCTCGGCGTTGAACTCGGCAAGAGCCTGCCAACCTTCGCATGCGGTTACAACGCAGAAGGGCGCGGCGGCATGTGTTATCTGATGCCGCTGCAACATCAGATGGCGTGGTCGTGGACTAAGTTGTTCGGCGTGGCCGGCTTGGCCGTGCTGACCGGATTTTTCACTTTCTATTTGTGGTTCATCGCGCTGAACAAAGGCTGGTGCGGCTTCGTGTGTCCGGTGGGCACGATTCAGGATTGGATGACTTCTTTCCGCCGTTGGACGGGCATCCGTTATTCGCGCTACACCTGGGGGCAGTTCAAAGGGCTGGCGCTGATTAAATATGTGCTGCTAGCATTGATGTTCATTATCCCGCTGGGCATAGGCGGCGGATGGTTTAACAAAGACTTGAAGTCGCCGTTCTGCATGATCTGTCCCGGACGCACCATCATCCCGATGTTCGCGGGGGATTTTTCCTATTTGACCATCGACTTTTCCAGCAAGACCAACATGATTATGACGGTGCTGGGCTTGACGGTGATGGGCTTGTTCTTCGTCGGCGCATTCATCAAAAAACGTTTCTTCTGTTTCTATTGCCCGATGGGCGCGTTCCATTATTTGCTGTCCAAGCCCGCCTTGCTACGCCTCAGAAAAGACGGCACAAAATGCACGCGTTGCGGCGATTGTTACCGCGTCTGCGATCAGGAAATAAAAGACATCGCTGACGACGTGACCACCAAAAACATTATGACCGACGACTGCACGCTATGCCTCAAGTGCGTCGCCTCCTGCCCCGAAAACGGCGCGTTAAAAGCCACGTTCGCGGGTGTCACGATTTTTGAATCAACCGAAGCGGGGTTTATAAAACGCATGAACAAGGGAAATGGAATGTAGGTGCGAATTTATTCGCACGCGCTCCAAAATATTTGTGCGAATAAATTCGCACCTACAAAACCACGCACGACTTAAGGAACACCCGATGGAAAATGAAATTTCAAAAATAATCCCTATCCAGCCCGCGCCGTACAGCCGTTCGCGTCAGGCTGCCGAATCGCAGAATATGCTGGATCACATCGTCGATGATTTTCAGGACAACCCGCAGTCCATGAAGTATTTCTACGATCTGTTCCGCAGCGTGTATTGCCACGGCGACGAGGTGAAACACGAGGGCAAGCTGGTGGGCACGACGTGCATCCACGCGCCGGAAGAGTTGATCTACGCCTTCGGCGCGACCCCGGTGCGGCTGTGCAACGGCTCGTACCATTACGATCAGAAGGGCGCGGATTTTATGCCCGCGAAATCCTGTTCGCTGGTGAAGGCGACGCTGGGCATGCTCAACTCGGACAACGTGATTCCGAAAACAGGCAAGCCGGATTTGATCGTCAACCCCACCACTTGCGACCAGAAGAAAAAGGCCAGCGTGATGATGGAGGGCATGGGTTATCAGGTGTATGACCTGGAGTTGCCCAACGTGAAAGAGAGCGAAGCGGCGCGCGTGTATTGGCAGCGCTCGGTGCGCCAGTTCGCGGTGCGCCTGCGCGAGCTGACCGGCAAAAAACTCACGCGCAAAAATTTGCAGGCGGCGATGGCGAAGACCAGCCGCGCGCAAGTGGCGTTCCGCAAGCTGCACAATTTCCGCCTCAAATCGCCGTCGCTAATTCTGGGCAAGGACGCGTTTCTGGTAACCAATGCTTATTTCTTCGACGACATCGAACGCTGGACAGACGCGGTGGAAAAGCTCAACGAAGAGTTGGCGCAGCGCGAACAGTCCGGCTTCAAAGCCGTGCAAAGCAAAGCGCCGCGCGTGTTGTTCACCGGCTCGCCGCCCATATTCCCCAACCTCAAACTGCCGCTGTTGATCGAAGAAGCGGGCGGGGTGGTGGTCACCGACGAAACCTGTTCCTCCAACCGCATGTTGTACGACATGACGGCGGTGGACGAGTGGCTGGTTCACGACATGGTGGATAGCCTCGCCGACAAATATCTCAAGCCCTGCACCTGCCCCATCTTCACCAAAAACGACGACCGCATCCGCCGCCTGCTCGATCTGGTGAAGAGCTACGGCGTGGATGGCGTGGTGTATCAGGCGTTCTCCGGCTGCCAGGTTTACGAGATGGAATACCGCAGCGTGGCCGACGCGTTCAACAAGGCGGGCATCGCCATGCTGTACGTGGAAACCGATTACAGCACGGATGACAAAGGACAGCTCTCGACGCGGATTGAAGCGTTTCTGGAGGCGTTGAAGAATAGGAATAAACACAAAAGCTAAAAACATTTTTCGTAGGTTGGGCAAAGCGCAGCGTGCCCAACATTTGCAGCGGAGATGAAATTTGTTGGGCACGCTGCGCTTTGCCCAACCTACCGTTTGCCGTTGAAAATGTGAATATTTTTGTCACACATCGTGGAGAAGCTTATGGATAGGGCATCTTCATCAATTGGATGGTGTAGATCGCCTATTGGCGCGCCTTCCCATGATGTTTGGATTTTAAAATCTGTTTAATCTGCGAAATCTGCGGACAAAAGGTTTTCGGTTTTACACGAAAGGTTTACATGAAATATTTTGCAGGCATTGACGTGGGTTCTACTGCGATCAAGGTGGCGGTGGTGAATGAAGACGGCAATATCGCCGGGGTGCATGTCGCGCCTTCTGGCAGTTTGTTCCACAAGAATTCCACGGCGGCGCTGAACGCGTTGCTGGCCGAGTTGGGTTTGCAGCGCGAGGATATTCGTTATCTGATTGCCACCGGTTACGGGCGCAAGCTGTTCAAGGAGGCGGACGATTCGATCAGCGAGATCACCGCCAACGCCATCGGCGCGTTCGAGACGGGCAAGGCGTTCGGCGGGGTGCGCACCATCATCAACATCGGCGGGCAGGACTCGAAAGCGATCCAGATCGACAGCCACGGCCACGTGGTCAACTTCGCCATGAACGACAAATGCGCGGCGGGCACGGGGCGTTTTCTGGACGTGGCGGCGCGCAATCTCGATCTCGATCTGGAAGAGCTTGGCGACCACCATTTTCGCGCCGACACCGCGCCTCTCACCATCAACAGCACCTGCACCGTGTTCGCCGAATCCGAGATCATCGGCCTGCTGGCGAAAGGCCACGGCAAAGCGGAAATCATCGCGGGCATCCACTATTCCATCGCCGCGCGCACCGTGCGCCTGGCCAAGCGCGTGGGCATTGAAGACCGCGTGTATTTCGACGGCGGCCCGGCGTTGAACAAAGGATTGGTCGCGGCGTTGCAGGATGAGCTGGGGCGCGAACTGGTGATCCCGGATCATCCGCAAACCACCACGGCGTTCGGCGCGGCGATACTGGCGAGGAGCGAATTTTTTGCTGAGGAAAATGCGTAGGTCGGGTTTTAACCCGACGAGTCGGGCTAAAGCCCGACCTACAATTTGCGAGGGAAGCGGGCATGGTTGATATTGATCTGGTAGTGGGCGCACCGATGGCTGCCACGCTGGGCTTCGCCTACGGCATGGGGCCTTGCCTCATCAGTTGCGCGCCGTTTCTGGGGCCGGTGTTTCTGGCCTCTGACGGCGGCATCAAAAAATCCTGGCAATTGATCTTGCCGCTGTCGCTGGGCAGGTTGACGGCATACAGCGCGTTCGGTCTGGTGGTGGGCGCGGCGGGGCATTACGTCAAAGGCGCGATCACTGCGGACAGCGTGCGTCTGGTGGTGGGCTGCGCGGTGTTGATGATGGGGTTGGCGCTGTTGTTGCGGAAGACGGAGAAACATTGTGCTGCCGCATCGAGCAAGCCAGTTCGTTTAATTCCAAAAAATTCATTTGATGAATCCGCTACGCGGAATCAATGGATTGTAGGTCGGGTTTTAACCCGACATGTCGGGCTAAAGCCCGACCTACGAAAGGCATCAGCACCCGCCACCTTATTACCTGGCGGCCTGTTCCTGATGGGCATAGCCATGGCGTTGAGTCCCTGCGCGCCGCTGAGTCTGGTGTTGTTCTCGGCGGGCATGAGCGGCAGCGCGTTGAACGGCATGTGGCTGGGGTTGAGTTTCGGGCTGGGTGCAATCGTCGTGCCGTCCATCGTGTACGGCGTGGGCATGGCGTATATGGGCGCGCGGCTGCGCGAACAGTTGCAGGAATGGCGACCGGCAATCGAGCGCATCAGCGCGCTGATGCTGGTGGCGGTGGGCATCAGCAATCTGGCGCGCTGGTGACGGTGCGACGAAATGCCGCAGGGATTTGGGGCGAGTGTTTGGGATAATTCGATGGCTCAGTTGTAGGCTGTGGGTGAGGCGCGAACCCCAGCATGCCGCAACCGACAATTGCTGGGGTTCGCGTTGCTCACCGCCATCCTACGGTCAGCATGAATTCTGGATTTGAAAATACAAGGCAGTACGGAGGAAACAGTGAAGTTTGAAACGAATTTGCTAAGTAGTTCCAGCGCGTGTCTGTTGGCACTGTTCGCTTTGGTGGCGCAGGCCGAAGAGCCGCAAACCTTGCAGGAAGTCACTGTCACCGGCAAGCGCGATGACGTGACCGAGCGGCGCGAGGCTTCGACGCAGAAGGTGGTGTTGGAGAAGAAGGACATCGAGAATCTGGGCGTGATGACCATCGGCGAGGTGATGGGCAAGTTGCCGGGGGTGGAGATCGGCAGCGGCGGCATGGGGCAACGCGCGCGCGGTATGTCGCGCGATTCGGTGCTGATTTTGATTGACGGCGAACGTTCGGCGGGCGGCGGCATGGGCGTGGCGAGCATGTTGGGGCGGCTGCCTTCGGGCGATCTGGAGCGCGTGGAAATCTTGCGCGGCTCGTCGGCAGAGTTTGGAGGAGCGGCCTCGGTGACGGTGAATCTGGTGATGAAAAAAGCGTTGCCAAAAAGTTCGACCGAGGGGCGCGCGGGGCTGGGCAAACGCGGCGCGGAAACCAGCGGCCAACTGGCGCTGACCCGCACCGGCGGCGAGGGCGGTTTTGCCTGGTCGTTGCCGGTTTCGCTGATGTGGAACAATTCGCCGATCACGCGCGAACTGGACAGGTTGGATTCGACTGCCACGCCGCAGGCTTCGGGCGAACGCGATAACGGCAAAAACAAAATGGGACACCATTCGATCACGCCGCGTTTGACCTGGAAAGATGGCCGCGACAGCCTGACCGTTGCGCCGTTGTTTTTCTACGCGCCGCAGGACACCGATACCACGACCAATTTGACTTCTGGCGGCGTGGCTGCCGGTCGCCGGGTGAGCAGCGAATACCAGTTGTCGCGTTCGGTGCGCGTGCGCGTGGATGGCGAGAAACATCTGGCTGAGACCAAATTCAGCGCGCGCTCTGCGTTCAACGTGAGCAAACGCAGTTCGGATGTGACGCGCAATACTTACAACGCAAGCAATGCATTGACCAGCACGACCCGCGACCAGAACGACAGCAACGAAAAAGAAGCCAACATCGCACTGCGCGCGGATAAACCGCTGGGGCAACATCTGCTGGCGGTGGGGTTGGAGCACATCAATATGCGCCGCGATCAAGACCAGAATTTATCCTCCGGCACTGCCGCGACGTATAGCGTGCAGGAAAAACAATACATCGCCTGGATACAGGACGACTGGATGGTGCAGGAAAAAACCACGTTGACTTATGGCTTGCGCGGCGAATCCATCGCGCTGGATGCGTCCGGCTCGTCGCAGCAACGCGGGCAACTGATGCCGTCGCTGGCCGTGCGCTGGGAGCCTGCCGACAAATGGCTGGTGCGTTCGTCGCTGGGCGCGGGTTTGAAAATGCCCAAGCTGGACGAGATCAGCAACGCGACCACGCTGGCGATCAGCAGCAACACGCCGCTGGAAGCGGACAAGCGCGGCAACTCCAATTTATTGCCGGAGCGCAGCGTGAATTTCGAGGCGGTGTTGGAGCGTTATCTGGACGGTGAAGCGGGGCTGGTCGGCGCGAATATGTATGTGCGTTCGACGCAGGATTTCACCGAACGCCGCGTCTCGCTGGAAGGGGTGCGCTGGGTTGACAAGCCGTACAACGAGGGCAAAGCGCTGCATTGGGGGTTGGAGCTGGACGGCAAAATGCGCACCGACAGCTTGGGCTGGAAAGGCGCAACAGTAAAAGCGCATCTGACCTTGCCGCGTGCGCGTGTCGAGGATACGCGCCTCGGTATCACCCGCGATGCGCGCGATACGCCGCGCTATGTGTTGTCCTCCGGGCTGGAAGGAAATTTACCCAAGCTGCAATCCAGTTACGGCGTTTCGCTGCAACAGTCGGGTCGCAGCGTGACGGAAATTCCGGGCGAACAGAGCGCCGCCACGCAGGCCAGAACCACGCTGGATGCGTTCTGGTTATACAAGCTGAGCGCGCAATACAAACTGCGCCTCAGCGCGCAAAATCTGCTGGCCGCCGACACGGTGCGCGACATGACCTTCACTTCGGGCGGCAGCACCTGGCATTCGCGCGCGGTGGACGGTGGCTATCGCACCGTCATGGCGACTTTGGAAGGGCGCTGGTAGCATGTCAGCCCTTTTGAATTTCGCGGGGTTGCCGCTGATGTATTCGCAGTATTCCGACAAGCAGGAAGAAACGCCGCTGCACCAACGGATTTCCGTGGTGGGCGTGGTGGTGTTGCTGCATCTGTCGGTGTTCGTCGCTTACTTGTTTCAGCCGGAAGCGCCTGCCGTGCTGATTAACGAGATGTCGGTTTCCATCGCCAATCTGAATATGCCGCAGGCAGAAATACCGCCACCGCCGCAACAAAAACCGCGCGAAATTGAACCCGAGCCGCTACCCGCCGATGAACCGGTGGTGAAAGAAGAAGCACCGCCTCCGCCCGTGCAACAAGCCTCGCCGCCGTCGCCGGTGCAGCTGGATACCGAGCCGGATTTCAAAGCCGATTATCTGAACAACCCGCGCCCGCCGTATCCCATGGTGGCGCGGCGCATGGGTTATACCGGCAAGGTGATTTTGAATGTCGAGGTGCTGGCTGCGGGCAAAGCGGGCGAGGTCAAACTGGAAAAATCCAGCGGCTACGACATTCTGGACAGCGCCGCGTTGCAGACGGTGAAAACCTGGCGCTTCACCCCGGCCAAACGTTTCGGACAGGCAGTGACCCAATGGTTTCTGGTGCCGATCAAATTTTCGTTAAAGGAAGATGAAGCATGAGCAATTTGTTTGCAATCGACTCCGGCATTGTATTTGGCACGCTGGTGTTGCTGATTCTGCTGTCCATCGCCACCTGGTCGATTGCCTTGTTCAAGCTGTGGAAACAATATCAGGCCAAAAAAGATGACCGCGCATTCAACGATGCGTTCTGGGCGGTGCGCGAGTGGGGCGAGGCGGAAAAAGTGGCGCAGGCCAACAAGGGCGACATCGCGCGTCTGGCGCAATCCGGTTTCGCCGAATTAAAAACCTTGAGCGAAGCCAAACAGGATTTGAAACATCTGGGCGCGCCGCACGACGTGCTGGAACGCCAGTTGCGCCAGCAGTTGCAGAACATCCAGCGCTATCACGAACGCGGTCTGGCCGAGCTGGCCACCATCGGTTCCACCGCGCCTTTCGTCGGCCTGTTCGGCACGGTGTGGGGCATCATGCACGCGCTGCAAAATATCGGCAGCAGCGGCTCGGCCTCGCTCGACGTAGTGGCCGGGCCGATTGGTGAGGCATTGGTCGCCACCGCCATCGGTATCGCCACCGCGCTGCCAGCGGTGCTGGCCTACAACTTCTTCCTGCGCCGTTTGAAAGTTCATGTGACCGATCTAGAAAATTTCGCGCACGACTTCATGCGGCTGGCGCAGAAGCACGATTACAAATTATAAAAATGCCGTCATTCCGGCGCAGGCCGGAATCCAGTCAATCAAAATATCCCTTGCGCAGCAAGGACAAAAAACAAAGGCATGTTGAATAACACCGCTGGATTCCGGCCTACGCCGGAATGACGAACAAGGAGCAGAGGGTTTTATGTCATTCGGAAATTCATCTCAGGAAAGCGGCAGCATGATGAGCGAGATCAACGTCACGCCGCTGGTGGATGTGATGCTGGTGTTGCTGGTGGTGTTCATCATCACCGCGCCCTTGCTCGCGCCGCAATCGCTCAAGATCAACCTGCCAAAAACCGCGTCGGTGGCGCATGACGACAAGCTGCAAAAAGTCAGTCTGGCGATTGATGCCAAAGGCGATGTTTCGCTGGAGTCGTCGCATCTGAGCGACGAAGGCTTGGCCGAGATGCTGAAAACCCGCGCCGCCGATCCGCAGTTCCAGTTGCAGATTCAAGCCGACGAAGCGGTGAACTACGGGCGCGTGGCGCAAGTGATGGCCATCGCGCAGAAGGCCGGGGTGAGCAAACTTTCCTTTCTGACGGTTTCCAAATAAATTAAACTCGCCGCGTCGGCCACATGCCGCCAACCCAATAAATAACAACGGAGAGAACAAATGAATCGCAGGGAATTATTGCTCGGTGCTGCCGCCATGGCCGCTGCCGCCACCGCCGGAAAAGCCATCGCTGCTGAGCACGATCATTCGCAAATGAACATGCCCATGGCGCATAACCACACTTCCGCGCGCAACGACGCATTGATTGCCGCTGCCGCCGACTGTGCGGTCAAGGCCAACAACTGCCTGCAACATTGCCTCGTGCTGTTGGGCAAAGGCGACACCACTATGGCTGCATGCGCCCAGTCTTCCAGCCAGGCGCTCGCCATGTGCAACGCTTTGCAGCAAATGGCGGCAGCCGAATCCAAATACCTGCCGCAACTGGCCAAGGTGGCGATGGATGTGTGCAAGGCTTGCGAGGAAGAATGCAAGAAAACCGAGAAGCATCCCGACTGCAAAGCGTGCAAGGAAGCCTGCGCCGTCTGCTACGCGGAATGCAAAAAGATCGCCGCCTGAGCGCTTGATCCGAAGCGGGGCGCAAGCGTGGTTTGCGTCCCGGTACTTTTCTTAAACCCAACCTCGTGAAGATGCCCGTCAATAGGCGATCTGCAACATGTGCTTGATGGAGATTGGCGTATTTGCTGGCTTGCGGGCGAGGTCGCTGTTTGGGGCAAAAAAACCGTATTTTTCTTTTCCCCTCATCCTCTTATGTTCACTATAGTCTGAGTTAATAGTGAAATAACCCTTTGATATTAGTTTCTTTTAAAGCCCACATTGGCGTGCGGAATTAAAAAAAGCTCGTATATAATCGCCTCCGAACAAATCCTGCCCTGTAGTTGAGGGCATTTTTGTTGTGGTGCGTTTAGGGGAGGGTTTCTGCAAAAACACTTATGCGGAAACACGTGCGGGTGAATTCCGGTGGGCTTTTATTGCGCACCGTTCACGATCCAAGAATAATTTTTTGAAACGGAAGACTACATGCCTTTACTGATAGGAGTTCCCCGCGAAATAGCCGCCGGGGAAAAGCGCGTTGCTACCGTGCCGGAAGTCGTTGAGAAGCTCATCAAGCTGGGCTTTAAAGTGGCGGTTGAATCCGGTGCCGGAGATGCGGCAAACTTTAGTGATGATACCTACCGCGCCGCAGGCGCAGAAATTATCGAGGGAGCGGCCAAGCTGTGGGCCGCATCCGACATCGTGTTCAAGGTAAGCGTACCGACGACAGAAGAAGTCGGCCTGCTGCGCGAAGGCGGCCACTTGATCGGTTTCATCTGGCCCGCGCAAAATCCCGAACTGATGCAGCAACTGGCAGCCAAGAAGGCCACCGTGTTGGCCATCGACGCGTTGCCGCGCATGTTGAGCCGCGCGCAGAAGATGGACGCGCTGACCTCACAAGCTGGTGTCGCGGGATACCGCGCCGTGATCGAGGCCGCCAATGTGTTTGGCCGCTTCTTCAATGGACAGATCACGGCGGCGGGCAAAGTGCCGCCAGCCAAGGTCTTCATCGCGGGTGCTGGCGTGGCCGGATTGGCGGCCATCGGCACTGCCGCCGGTCTGGGCGCTGTTGTGCGCGCCAACGATACGCGTGCCGAAGTGGCCGACCAGGTCAAATCCTTGGGCGGCGAGTTCGTGAAAGTAGAGTTTGAGGAAGAAGGCGGCGGTGGCGGCGGTTACGCCAAGGTGATGAGCGAGGGCTTCCAGCAGGCACAGCGCGAGATGTACGCCAAGCAGGCCAAGGAAGTGGACATCATCATCACCACGGCATTGATCCCGGGCAAGCCCGCACCCAAGCTGATTACCGCCGAGATGGTGCAGAGCATGAAGCCGGGTAGTGTCATCGTTGACATGGCGGCAGAGCGGGGCGGAAATTGCGAATTGACCGAGCCCGGCCAAGTGGTGGTGAAGCATGGCGTGACCATCGTCGGTTACACCGATCTGAATAGTCGTTTGGCCAAGCAGTCTTCCACGCTGTATGGAACCAATCTGTTCCGTCTGTGCGAAGAGTTGTGCAAGACCAAGGACGGCAACATCAACGTCAACATGGAAGACGATGCCATTCGAGGCCTGACGGTCGTCAAGGATGGCGCGATTACCTGGCCTGCGCCTGCGCCGAAACTGCCGCCAGTACCGGCCAAACCGGCTGCCAAGCCCGCTGCTGCGCCTGCGCACGGTCATGGTGGCGGCGGTGCTCCGGCCTCTGCTGGCAAGACGGCGGCGATTTTTGGCGTTGCTGCGCTGATGTTCCTGTTCGTTGGCGCTTATGCACCCGCCGCATTCCTCGGCCACTTCACGGTGTTCGTACTCGCCTGCTTCGTCGGCTATATGGTGGTGTGGAATGTCACACCGGCTTTGCACACGCCGCTGATGAGCGTGACCAACGCGATCTCCAGCATCATCGCCATCGGCGCGCTGGTGCAGATCGCGCCGCCGCTGACTTTCATGGGTGGCTTTGATCGCCCGGATGGTTGGATTCGCTGGTTGGCAGTGTTCGGCATCGCGCTCACTTCGGTCAATATGTTCGGCGGCTTCGCCGTCACTCGACGCATGCTGTCGATGTTCCGCAAATAAGGATAAATCATTATGTTGTCTCCAAGTTTGGCTACTGTCTCGTATATCGGCGCGACAATTCTTTTTATCCTCAGCCTCGGCGGTCTCTCGCATCCAGAGAGCTCTCGTCGCGGTAATCTCTACGGCATGATAGGCATGACCATCGCCGTGCTGGCCACGGTGTTCGGCCCGCGCGTCACCATGGCCGGTCTGCCGTGGATCATCGCTTCCATGCTGGTGGGCGGCAGCGTCGGTCTGTATGCAGCGAAGAAAGTGCAGATGACGCAAATGCCGGAACTGGTTGCGCTGATGCACAGTCTGGTCGGTCTGGCTGCCGCGCTGGTTGGCTTTGCCAACTACATTGATCCGGCAGCGGCATTCGGCTTGAGCAGCGCAGAGAAATCCATCCACGAGATGGAAATCTACATCGGCATCCTGATTGGCGCGGTAACGTTCTCCGGCTCCATCATCGCCTTCGGCAAACTCTCCGGCAAAATAGGCGGCAAGCCGCTGTTGCTGCCGGGTCGCCACTTTATGAATCTGCTGGGACTGCTGGTGGTGATCGGTTTCGGCTGGCAATTCCTGCACGCCGAATCGGTGAGCGCGGGCATGATAGGTCTGACCGTGATGACCATCATCGCTTTGCTGTTCGGTATCCACATGGTGATGGCCATCGGCGGTGCGGATATGCCGGTGGTTGTTTCAATGTTGAATAGCTACTCCGGTTGGGCGGCTGCGGCGACCGGCTTCATGCTGAACAACGACTTGCTGATCGTCACCGGCGCGCTGGTGGGTTCGAGCGGTGCGATTCTGTCTTACATCATGTGTCGCGCCATGAACCGCCAGTTCCTCAGCGTGATCGCGGGCGGTTTCGGCACGGCTGGCGGCACGGTAGTTGTGGCCAGCGGCGATGCACAACCGGCGGGAGAAGTGGTCGCAATCAGTGCGGTCGATACCGCCGAACTGCTGCGCGATGCCAAGAATGTCATCATCGTGCCGGGTTACGGTATGGCGGTGGCACAGGCACAGCACACGGTGTATGAAATCACCCAGTTGTTGCGCGAGAAGGGTGTCAACGTGCGTTTCGGCATCCACCCGGTCGCCGGACGTATGCCCGGCCACATGAATGTGTTGCTGGCCGAAGCCCGCGTGCCTTATGACATCGTGATGGAAATGGACGAGCTCAACGCGGACTTCCCGAGTACCGATGTGGCCATGGTGATAGGCGCGAACGACATCGTGAACCCCGCTGCGCAGGATGATCCGAACAGCCCCATCGCCGGCATGCCGGTGCTGGAAGTGTGGAAAGCCAAGACCTCCATCGTGATGAAGCGCAGCATGGCCTCCGGTTATGCGGGCGTGGATAATCCGCTGTTCTACAAAGAGAACAACCGCATGTTGTTCGGCGATGCCAAGAAAATGCTGGATGAAGTGCTCGTTGCTCTGAAGGCGTAAGGCATATAAAAAATGGGGGCGTGGCTCGGGTTATGACCCGACCCACGCCCTTTTTGTTTTGTAAGTCAACGGCATCCAGATTGATTAGCAACGAAGTTCAGTAAGTTGCAACCCTCTGTTTTGCTCCCTTCTCCCGCAAGCGGGACTGCGGAAGGGTCGCCGCGCAGCGGCGGGGCACCCACCGGCGTACCCCTTGCGGGTGTAAGGGTTGGGGATGAGGGACTATCAGATGCAAATACTCTTGATATTGCTCAACGACCCTCACCCTAACCCTCTCCCGCCTGCGGGAGAGGGGACTGTTTAGCTTTGTGGCTAAACAGTTTGCTTTTTAATCTGCGTAAATCTGTGTAATCTGCGGGCAATAGTTTTTTTGGTTCACCAGTTTTATTCATTAGCGAGTCAGCGGAAGAATGTCTCTTATCAGTTTGAAGAACGATTGGATGCGCGGAGGACTGCTGGCATTGGCGTACTTTGCCGCCGCGCAAATCGGTCTCAAATTCGCGCTGATTCACAATACCGCCACCCTGTTTTGGCCGCCACCCGGTGTTGCGCTGGCCGCGCTGCTGATCTTCGGCTGGCGCGTGTTTCCCGCCATCATCATCGGCGAGTTCTTCGCCATTTTGACCAATCATTTGCCCGTTTACAGCGCGCTCGGTATCGCCTGCGGCAATGCGCTGGAAGGCTTGCTGGGCTATTACTGGTTGCGCCGTTTCGGTTTCGATGAACGCATGCGCAGTTTGCGCGATGTCGGCATGTTGTTCGTGTTCGGCGTGGTGCTCAGCCCGATGTTAGCCGCCGTTAACGGCGCATTGTGGGTTTGGCTGGCGGTCGGTGGGACGTGGAGTGGCAGTCTGCATATTGTGCAGTATTGGTGGATGGGCGATGCGCTGGGCATCGCGCTGTTCGTGCCGTTGATTCTGTCGTGGGTGCACGGTGACGCAGCCCGGTGGACGCGGGAACGGGTGCGCCGTGGCGTGTTTGTGGCCATCGTTTTGCTGATCGCTTGCGCCATATTTTTCTTCGATCTGCCCAATCATTTGTTGCAGTTCGGTTTGCTGTTCCCGTTGCTGATCTGGATTTCGCTCAACTTCAATCTGCGTTTTGTCAGCAGCGCGCTGCTGCTGATTTTTCTCAGTTCCATGCTGGGCATGCTGGCATACGACGATCTGAGCGCGGCGAACATGGAAGTGCTGCTGAATTTTGTGTGGCTGTACAACTTGCTGTTTGCACTGACCGCACTCAGCGTGACCGTGTTGAACGCGCAGCGAAGCCGCAGCGAAAAGGCTTTGCATCTGAGCGAAAGCAAACTCAAACGCGCGCAGGAGATAGGCGGGATAGGCAGCTGGCATCTGGATTTATCGACCAACCAATTGCAGTGGACAGAAGAGACTTATCGCATTTTCGGCGTTCCGCAGGGCGCGCCGCTCGACTATCGGATTTTTCTGCAACACGTGCATCCTGATGACAGGGAGATGGTTGATAGCGAGTGGCGGCAGGCGCTGCAAGGAAAACCTTACGACATCGAGCATCGCATCCAGGTGGGTGATCAGGTCAAATGGATACATGAGAAAGCCGATATGGATTTCGATGCGGAGAGTCGGAAAGTTGTCTCCGCCATCGGCACGGTGCGCGACATCACGCGCCACAAGCAGGAAGAAGCGGCGCTACGTCTGGCGGCACGGGTATTCGAGAGCAGCGGCGAGGCGATTTTAATCACCGACGACAAGGCCAACATCGTGGCCGTCAATCATGCTTTCATTGAGATGGCCGGTTATCGCCGCGAAGAGGTGATGGGCAAAAATCCGAATCTCCTCGCTTCCGGCAGACATGACACCGCGTTCTACCGTGCCATGTGGGATGACCTCAATCATTTCGGTTATTGGCAGGGCGACATTTGGGACAAGCACAAGGGCGGACGCATTTATCCCAAGTGGATGTCGATCACGGCGGTGCGCGACGAGCATGGAAAACTGGTGAACTACGTGTCCATCGCGCGCGACATCACCGAACAAAAAGATGCCGAGAAAAATATTCATTTGCTGGCCTATTACGACGTGCTCACCGGATTGCCCAACCGCACCCTGTTGCGCGACCGGCTGGGTCAATTGCTTGCCGCCGCGCACCGCGACAAGCAGCAATTCGCCATCCTGTTTCTCGATCTGGACCGCTTCAAATACATCAACGACTCGATGGGACACTCGGTCGGCGACCGCCTGTTGCAAGCGGTGGCGCAACGCATTCAGGAAAATGTGCGCGAGTGCGACACCGTGGCGCGCATAGGCGGCGACGAATTCATCGTGCTGCTGCGCGAAGCGGGAGCCGGCGCGGCAGCCATCGTCGCCAAAAAATTGCTGGCCGCGTTATCCGCGCCTTACGATCTGGACGGGCAGGTCATCTCCACCCATGCCAGCATCGGCATCAGCATCTACCCCGACCACGCGCAGGATACCGACACGCTCATCAAGAGTGCCGACATGGCCATGTATCACGCCAAGGAAGAAGGGCGCGGCAATTTCCAGTTCTTCACGCCGGATCTGAACTTCCGCGTCGATCTGCTGTTCTCCATGGAAAAAGATTTGCGGCTGGCGCTGGAGCGCGGCGAATTCTTCCTGCAATACCAGCCGCAGGCCGATTTGACCACGGGCGCACTGTGCGGGGTTGAAGCGCTGATTCGCTGGAATCATCCGGTGAAAGGATTGATCCCGCCCGACGATTTTATTCAGGTGGCGGAAGAGACCGGACAGATCGTCGCCATCGGCGAATGGGTGTTGCGCACCGCATGCACCCAGCAAGCAGTCTGGCGCAAACAAGGGTTGGGCGATTTTCCCATCGCGGTGAACTTGTCGATGCGCCAGTTGCGCCAGCCGACGCTGGGTGAACTGGTGCGGAATGTGTTGAAGGAATCCGGTCTGGAGCCAAAGTATCTGGAACTGGAAATCACCGAAGGCATCATGATGGGCGACAACAAGAGCGCGCTGCATTTTCTGGCCGAGATGCACGAGCTCGGCGTGCGCCTGTCCATAGACGATTTCGGCACCGGATTTTCCAGTCTCAACTACCTGAAAAAACTGCCGGTGGATAAACTCAAGATCGACCAGACGTTCGTCAGCGACATCGAGACCGACGAAAGCGATGCCGCCATCATCCGCTCCATCATCAGCCTCGGGCACAGACTCAACCTGCGCGTGATCGCCGAAGGCGTGGAAACGCAGGAACAACTCGACTTCCTGCGCATACGCGGCTGCGACGAAATGCAGGGCTATTTCTACTCGTATCCGCTATCGGCGGAAGCCTTCTTTGAATTCGCCAAAAATCCGCCAAAGCTGGTGTAGGGTGCTTGCGAACGCCCGTCAATAGGCGATCTACATAATGCATCTAATGAAGATGCCCGTGTTTACTGGCTTGGCGCGCGAAAGGCTCGAACAACCAGCACCGCCCCGAGCAGACTTTCCACCAGATACAAAATACTCGACACCCCGTGCCACATCTTGAAACTCGGCGCGAAAGCGCTTTTCATCACATCCAGCGGCAACGCCTGAATTTTTAAATCGGCCATCAACGGCTGGATGCAAAACTGCATCAGCAGCGTGATGAACAGCATCGCCGTGACAACCAGAAACATCGGTTCGCGCAACGCCGCTTTGCCCGACATCACGCAACGATGCAGCAGCAAATACCCCGCGCAAATAATCCCGACGTAACCCAGCGCCTCGAACATCTGCCCGGCCAGCATGCCCGCGAGCTGCTTGTCCGGCTGTCCGTAAAACAGCACAGGCACGGCCAGATAGCCGATAGCCCACAAGCCGCCGACCCAAGCGGTGACGGCCAATGCGGCGAGGTAGTGAGGAATATTTTTCATGTGATTGATCCTAAAAAAGTAGTTGAAGATGAATGCTCTGAACATCCAAAGCGTTAAGCCATCAGTGTAGGTGCGAATTTATTCGCACATTACTCGGTGAGCGTGCGAACACCACAAGGGTGCAAGAACCTCTTCGAGGTAAATTCGCACCTACAAACCCATCAAATGCGGCTTTGTGTTGATTGAGTCAGTGGCGGTCGAGATGTTGGCGAAATGAAATTGTTCAGCGTTTGCGCGAACGCTTATCCCAATAGCGGAACTCATCTTCATACACCTCGACATCGAGTTCCATGATGCGGCTTTGCAAGCGCGTCTGCACATCCGCCACCGCCTTGTTGTATATGCTGGGGCCGATTTCTTCGACGAAGAAATGCAGCAGCGCATCCGCCGTCACGTTGCCGATGGGTTCTTCCATGTTCTCGCGGAAGTAGCGTTCGATGGAGGTGACGGCTGCCTTGCGCGCTTCTTTGCTGAGTTCGATGGTCATGTTGTCTGGTGAAAAATTGTGAAAAAAATTCAGGCTACGCTTGCGCGTGCCAATGGTCATGCCGCTCGCGCCGCTCCTGACGGTAATTTGTCACCTCAAGCTGAATGCCGTCGGGGTCGGCGAAAAACGTCGCGGTGTAGTCGGGCGCGTATTGCGGATACAGCTTGGCGGGCGAAGCCTCGATGCCCGCGCCGCGCAGTTGTTCGGCAACAGCAACCACCTCGGCGGCGGAATCCACGCGCAAACAAAAATGATGTAGTCCCGGCGAGTAGGGATCGTGCTTCGCCATCGCATGAATCGGGCGCAACACAAAACCGAAATACCGATTGAAATATTGAACATGCGGCTCGCCGCCCAGCGTGAATTTGTTCTTGCGAAATTCCAGCGCCTCCATCAACACCAGATCGTAAAAAGCTTCCGACTTGGCGAGGTCGGACACGGTGAGGTAGATGTGATCGATGCCGGTGACTTCGGCCATGGGAGTTTCCTTTGGAGTGGAATGGCAATCATTTTGCGCGATGCTTGCTGCGTCGGCAGTATCTTTCAACCATTGAAGTTTGGCAATCCTGCAATGTGTTGCCGTGTCGGGTGCAGAGGAGGTTCGGGGTAAAATTCGCAACGATATTTATTACTCAAAAATTATGAGCATCTCTAATAATTCAAACTCCGTCATTCCGGCGAAGGCCGGAATCCAGCGGTGTTATTTAAAATGCTGTTATGTCAGAGCGTTGCACTGCTCCAATATTTTTGCTGGACACCGGCCTTCGCCGGTGTGACGAATAATCCGAGATACCCTTATGAAACTCGGCATCGACCTCGGCGGCACCAAGATCGAAATCATCGCGCTGGATGATGCTGGCCGCGAACTCTTGCGCCGCCGCGTGCCCACGCCAAATGAAAACTACGCCGCGACTTTGCGAGCCATTGCCGCGCTGGTTCACGAAGCAGAAGCAGAACTTGGCCAACGCGGCACGCTCGGCATCGGCACGCCCGGCTCGCTTTCCCGCGCCACCGGCCGCCTCAAGAATTCCAACTCGGTAGCACTCAACAATCAGCCCATCCTGCAAGACCTCGAAGCACTGTTGCAGCGCAAGATCAAGATCAGCAACGATGCCAACTGCTTCGCTCTGTCCGAAGCCACGGACGGCGCAGCGGCGGGCGCGTCGGTGGTGTTCGGCGTGATCCTTGGCACGGGAGTCGGCGCGGGCATCGTCGTCAACGGCCACGTCCTCACTGGCCCCAACGGCATCGCGGGTGAATGGGGACACAACCCGCTGCCGTGGCCGCAAGCGCACGAACTCCCCGGTCCGCCATGCTATTGCGGCAAACAAGGCTGCATTGAAACCTTCCTTTCCGGCACAGGCATGCAGAAACTGCATCAACAAGAGACTGGTGAATCGCTGAGTACCAAAGAGATCGTGTCGCGCGCAGAGCAGGGCGATGCCGCCTGCGAGCACAGCCTGCAAACCTACGAGCACCGCCTCGCGCGCTCCCTCGCCCACGTCATCAACATCCTCGACCCGGACATCATCGTGCTGGGCGGAGGCATGTCCAACATCGAACGGCTGTATGCGAATGTGCCCGCGCTGTGGGGCGAGTGGGTGTTCTCGGATCGGGTGGATACCAAACTGGTGAAGCACCGCTTCGGCGATTCAAGCGGAGTGCGCGGGGCGGCGTGGTTGTAGCGTATTACGCGCGGCTCTCTGTCACCTTCAATCGAATGCAGCACCAACCCCATCGCACCTGATACAATTCTAGTCAGACTGACTAGAATCTGGAGCGCATCATGCAAACATGGCAACTACAGGAAGCGAAGGGCAAATTCAGCGAGGTGGTTAAACGCGCGCAGAGCCAAGGTCCGCAAAACATCACCGTACATGGCGAGCCGGTTGCCGTGCTGATTTCCCAACGCGATTACCAAAAACTCACCCACCCCAAACCAAGCTTGGTAGAACTGCTGCGGACATCGCCGCTCGTGGGCAGCAACCTTGATCTGACGCGCGAGCAAACTCCTACACGCAAAATAAAGCTATGAGCTACCTGCTCGACACCAACGTCATTTCGGAACTGGTGCGCCCCAAGCCAGCCAAAGCCGTCCTCGCTTGGTTCGACAACATCCCATCCGAAGCACTGCACATCAGCGTATTGACTCTGGGCGAAATTCGCAAAGGTGTGGAAAACATGCCGGACGGCGCGCGCCGCGAAAAGCTGCGTCTGTGGCTGGAACATGAGCTGACCGACTGGTTCGGCAACCGCGTATTGCCCGTGGATACTGCGGTGGCAGACAGATGGGGCAGACTGCTCGCGCAAATCGGGCGACCCGTTCCCAGCATAGACAGCCTGCTGGCAGCGACAGCCCTGCATCACGAACTGCGCATGGTCACGCGCAACCAGAAAGATTTTGAATATCCGGGGTTGGAGGTTGTGAATCCGTGGGGGTAAATGCTACGAATCTAGACCTGTCCCCGCGATTTTCTACGCGGGCTAGACCTGTCCCCGCAGTCTGTGGCAATCTCATTGCATTTTGATTCCGAAAGCAAGCCCTCCAACGGCTACGATAGCAAGGATACTTTGGATGACAACAAGGAGCGTTTGAAGCTGCGACAGCTTTGCAATCATTCTTGCACCTGCCACGATATCTCCTGCCTTCGCTTTTTTCAATGATGAACGAGATCGGAAGAGCGTCGTGTAGGGAAAGAGTGTAGATCTCGGTGGTCGCCGTATCATTAAAAAAAAA
>FZPU01000019.1_pt1 | contig 27202 bp, 12 predicted proteins | sample 1534781 | NCBI WGS metagenome assembly FZPU01 (sample SAMEA104161949, study PRJEB21768) | metagenome | isolation source: underground water
TCGTCGAGGGGCTCAACAACAAGATTCGAGTCATCCAACGAAGAGCGTATGGGCTACGTGATGAAGAATATCTGCGATTGAAAATCCTCACGTCAATGCTCCCGGCGCTTTGAAAAACATGAAATTTACCCACTCGATTACGCGAAGACCCAGTTAATGTTTGGTAGCGGATTTAGCGAGTTCCATGTTTAGCAGGAGCTCGCTGTACACCTCTACCGGTGATCGAAATCCGAGCGACTTCCTCGGTCGTGTGTTCAAACTCCATGCAATCTCATCCAACTGTTCTTGCGTGTAAACCGACAGGTCGGATCCCTTTGGCAAATACTGACGCAGCAGACCGTTTGTGTTCTCGTTCAAGCCCCGCTGCCATGGGCTGTGCGGGTCGCAGAAATAAACCGCCACACCAGTTCGTTCCGTCAACTGCGCATGTTTGCTCATCTCTCTCCCCTGGTCGTAGGTGAAGGTCTTGCGCAACTCGGGGGGAATTGCACTGAGCGCTTCGCTGAAGCCGTTCAGAGCCGATTGGGCTGTGCCGTCATGCATCTTGGCCAGTACCACCATCAACGTCGTGCGCTCAACCAGCGTGCCCACTGAGGAGCGGTTCATCGCGCCTTTGATTAAGTCTGCTTCCCAATGCCCCGGGATCAAACGATCCGCAACTTCTGGCGGGCGCAGGTGAATGCTCTGCATTTCCGCTATGTGTCCACGACCATCGGGTGCGCGAGTCTTGGAGCGGCGCTTGTCTCGACTCCATCTCAAGCAGGCGATCAATTCGCGGCGCAATTCGCCGCGCGGCATGGCGTAGAGCGTGTGGTAAATCGTTTCGTGGCTCACGCGTTGTGAGGGCTGGTCTGGATACATGCCTTTGAGTGTGCCTGCAATTTGTTCGGGCGACCATTTGTTCTTGAGATGCCCCACCACGACTCCGAACAATTCGCCATCAACAACAAGCTTCAATGCCTTGCGGGGCTTGGATCGCCGACGGGTCGCTTGTTCGCCTGTCAGTGTTGCGCAGTAGCCAGCTTCATATCCTATGGCGCGATCAGTTTCTCGCGTAATGGTGCTGGGAGATCGCTTCAAAAAACGTCCAACTTCCCTCGCACCCTTTCCATCTCTGGTCATTAGCATAATCGTCGCTCGCTCTTCCGCACTCAGTTGCTTGTACTTCAGTTCTGCTTTTTCCATCCCAACACCTTAACCTTTCATAGGTGTTGCAGTTGGTTTTTGAGCGCGCCAAGGGTTAGTTATCCCCTGAATGGATCGGTCGAGAACTTCAACAATCTGGATAGCCAATATTCCCTCCTGTATTCAAATCAAGCGGCCTGTTCAACCATCACATCCGCCAGTTTTTGCTGTAATTGATTGGATTTAGTAATTCTATCCTGTGCGCTCCAGCAGTTAATGGACGGTTCCACCGATGCGCAGATGCATAATAATACAGGCAATTTGTTCGTATTTTGACCAGATGTTCAGAGGCGGGAAGCGGGCGGCTTTAAGCCGTGAGTCCGAGGGGGCGCATAGGCCGAACTACGGTTCGATGACTTGCGGAACTGAAGGTCTCCTTCAGTATGGGCTACCTGCCATCCAACCCGGAGTATTTTTCAGATGGCACAGACTTGTCAGCGACCTCTCAAATCAACCGTCCATAAAGCTGACGTTTAACTTTGGGACTATCAATAACAAAATCGCACCCCCACAAAATCAATGAGCCCCGGGATCATTATCACCCGAGGCTCATCTAGTTGTGTTGTATGACAAGGCTCAACAGCCCCGGCTTACGGCTTTTTAGGCCGCCATAGCGAAGTTTTCATCGTTTGCATTTACATGCTTGCTTCATTTACGTCGATCGCCTGACGTGTCGCCCCGAAACCTATCTGCTCGCTGTCGAAACCTGGTCATCCCCATCATAAGCACACTGGCATCATTGCACTTATGGTGGAGATGGGCGGAATTGAACCGCCGTCCAACAAGCCCTTATTGAGCCGGAGTTTTCGCAAACCGAAGTTTGCTCACAACAATGCGGAGGATTTTAACACAGCGTTCATTTCAATTGTGCTCGTCGTCGTCCTGACGCGGCGCTTTGCCCGGGAACAAACGGCGGATGACGACGAAGAATACCGGTATCAGGAATATCGCCAGCACGGTGGCGGCGATCATGCCGCCCATGACTCCGGTGCCGATGGCGCGTCGTCCGTTTGCGCCTGCGCCGCTGGAAATGGCCAGCGGCAACACGCCCAGCACGAAGGCGATGGAGGTCATCAGGATGGGGCGGAATCTGAGGCGGCAGGCTTCCAGTGTGGCCTCAAACAGTTCGTGTCCCTTCTTTTGCAAATCGAGGGCGAACTGGATAATCAGGATGGCATTTTTTGCCGCCAGGCCGATGATGACGATCAGGCCGACCTTGAAGTAAACGTCGTTGGACAAGCCGCGCAAATCCACTGCCAGCAATGCGCCGAAAATGCCGATGGGCACGACCAGAATCACGGCGACCGGGATTGACCAGCTTTCATACAGCGCGGCCAGACACAGGAACACGGCCACTATCGAAAGCCCGAACAGGAACGGTGCCTGGTTGCCGGAAAGCCGTTCTTCGTTGGATGTCCCCGACCACTCGAAACCGAAACCGGGCGGCAATTTTGTCGCGACATCTTCCATCGCAGCCAAGGCTTCGCCGCTGCTGCGTCCGGGTGCGGCACTGCCGGAAATCTTCATCGACGGCAGGCCGTTGTAGCGATCCAGTTTGGGCAGGCTCACGATCCAGTGCGCCGTGGCGATCTCCGACAGCGCAACCATGCCGCCCTGCGCGTTGCGCACCGGCAGACGCATGATCTGCTGCGGTGTGGTGCGGTTTTCCGCTTCGGCTTGCATCTGCACGCGCAGGATGCGGCCTTCGCGCACGAAGTCGTTGATGTAGGCCACGCCGAGCGCCGATTGCAGCGTCTCGTTGAGGTCGGCGATGTTCACGCCCAGCGCTTGCGCTTTCAGGCGGTCGATGTCGATCTGCAATTGCGGTCCCGGCTCTTGTCCTTCGGGGCGCACACCCACCAGCGCCGGATTTTTACCGGCAACTCCCAACGCCATGTTGCGCGCTTCCATCAACTTTTCCCGTCCCTGACCGGAACGGTCTTGCAGGCGGAAATCGAAACCGCCGACCGCAGCCAATTCGGGAATCGGCGGCACGTTGATGGGGAAGACGAACGCCTGTTTGATGCGCGAGAGCGCCATGAAGGCGCGCTTCACCATGGCGGAAGCCGAACTGTCTTTGCCCGGCCTCTCGTCCCAATCCTTGAGGCGCACGAAGGCCATTGCGGAATTTTGCCCGCGCCCGAAAAATGAAAAGCCGAGAATGCCGATCACGTGCGATACCTCGGGCTGCTTGAGATAGTACTGTTCGACTTGCGTGAGAACCTCTTGCGAACGCTCGCGCGTAGCACCCGGCGGCAATTGGATCACATTGACGAAATATCCCTGGTCTTCTTCCGGCAGAAAACTGCTCGGCAGATTGATGAACAGCCAGCCCAGCGCCACCAGCAAACCGGCATAGAGAACCAGATAGCGACCAATGTTTTTCAGCACACCGGACACACCGGACTCGTAGCGTTTTGTCGTTCTGCTGAAGAAGCGGTTGAACCAGCCGAGCAAACCGCCCGTCGGCACCATTTCGTGGCCGGGCGAATTTTGCAACAGCGCGGCACATAGCGCCGGAGTCAGCGTCAACGCCATCAACACCGAGAACAGGATGGTCAGAATCAGCGTGACCGCGAACTGGCGATAAATCGCGCCCACCGCGCCGCCGAAGAACGTCATCGGAATGAACACGGCGCACAGCACCAGCGTGATCGCGATGATCGCGCCGAAGATTTGTCCCATGGCTTTGCGCGTCGCCTCGCGCGGCGGCAGACCTTCTTCGGTCATGATGCGCTCGACGTTTTCCACCACCACGATGGCATCGTCCACCACAATGCCGACGGCCAGCACCATGGCAAATAGGGTCAGCGTATTGATCGAGTAGCCGACAACATACAAGCCCACCAGCGCACCGACCAGCGCGACCGGCACGACGATGGCGGGAATGAACGTGGCGCGCAGATTGCCGAGAAATAGCCAGATCACCAGAAACACCAGCAGCATCGCCTCAGCCAGTGTCTTCACCACTTCGCTGATGGAAATCTCGACGAATTTGGAAGTGTCGTAAGGCACGATCCAGTCTATGCCCTTGGGGAAATATTTCGCCAGTTCAGTCATCTTGGCCTTGACTGCTTTGGCGGTATCCAACGCGTTGGCGCTAGGTGACAGACGAATGGCGATAGCCGAAGCTGGCTCACCGTCGATGCGCGCGGCGATGGAATAATCCTGCGCGCCCAACTCCACTCTGGCCACATCTTTTACGCGGACAGAAGAGCCGTCCGCATTGGCGCGCACGATAACATTGCCGAATTCTTCCGGCGTGGAAAGCCTGCTTTTGGTGACGATCACCGCATTCAATTGCTGTCCGGGCGCGGCGGGCAATTGCCCGAGTTCGCCGGTGGCCAGTTGTGTGTTTTGCGCGCGCACCGCTTTGCTGATGTCGCCCGGCGTGAGGTTGTAGGCGTGGAGTTTTTCCGGCTTCAGCCACAGACGCATCGAGTATTCGGTGCCGAACAGTAGCGCCTCGCCCACACCCGGCACGCGGCGGATATTTTCCAGCACGTTGGCGGCGGCGTAACTGCCGAGCGCCACGTTGTCGCGGCTTTTGTCCGGCGAGGTCAGCGCGAGAATCATCAGGAAATTCCGCGCCGATTTCGCCACGGTTACCCCTACCCGGCGCACATCATCCGGCAGACGCGCTTCGGCGCGTTTGACGCGGTTCTGAGTTTCCACCGAGGCAACATCCAGATTCGTGCCCGCTTCAAACGTCAGCGTAATCGTTCCTACGCCCATTTCGGAGGACGACTCCATGTACAGCAAATGCTCGATGCCGTTCAGTTCCTGCTCGACCAGCGCCACGGCGGTTTCTTCCACCACCTGCGCCGAAGCGCCGGGATAATTGAGCGTGATGGAAAGTGCCGGAGGAGCCACCGACGGATAGGAGGCGACCGGCAAATTGCGCAGCGCCAAAACGCCGGACAGCAGAATGATTAAGGCGATGACCCAGGCGAAGATCGGACGGTCAATAAAAAAACTTGGCAGCATGGTGAGCTTTTTTCCTTAAAAACTTTTGCCCGCAGATTACGCAGATTCCACAGATTAAATAAAAAACAACATTGATTTATTTATTCACCGTTTGGGTGATTCGGCGCTCATCGCAATCGAAAATAATCTGCGTTAATCTGCGTAATCTGCGGGCAGAACTTGGGTTTTATGGTTTATTTCTTTTCAGTTGCCGCAACTGCGCTGGCCGCGTTCGGTGTTCCTTGCGGATTCCATGGCACGGGTTTCACCTGCGAACCGGGGCGCGCTTTTTGTACGCCGTTGACGATCACTTGTGTGCCAACTTCCAGACCTTCGGTGATGATGAAATCGCCGCCCACCATGCTGCCCGTTTTAACCGGACGCGGCGCAACTTTACCTTGCGCATCCACCACCAGCACGAACTGTCCTTGCGCGCTGCTTTGCACCGCGCGCTGCGGCACGCGGATGCTGTTGTCGGCAACACCCTCGGCGAAGCGGATGCGCGCGAACATGCCGGGCAGCAAATCCTGTTCGGGATTGGGAAACTTGGCGCGCAACAGCACGCTGCCCGTGCCCGGATCAACCGCCAGATTGGTGAACAGCATCTGACCTGCCAGCGGATACACGCTGCCATCCTCCAGCACCAGTTCGACCTTGGCATCGGCGCGTTTCAGCTTGCCGGACTTGATCGCCTGCTTCATGCGCAACACGTCAACGCCCGGCTGAGTGAAGTTGGCGTAAATCGGATTGACCTGTTCAATCGTGGCGAGCAACGTCGCCTCGCCGTGACCGACCAGCGCGCCTTCGCTCACTTGGGTGCGTCCGATGCGCCCGGCGATGGGCGCGGGCACGTGCGTGTTGTCCAGATCGAGTTTGGTTCTGGACAGCGCTGCCTCGGCCTGTTTGAGCTTGGCCACAGTCAAATCGTAGTCCTGCTGATTGACCGCCTTGGCCTCCAGCAATGACTTGTAGCGTTCCACTGTTTGTCGCGCCACACCCGCATCGGCCTTGGCCGAATCGAACGCGGCCTGATAATTGCGCGCATCAATCTGGAATAATTTATCGCCCGCCTTCACATCGCTGCCTTCGATGAACAAGCGCTTCTCGATGATCCCGTCCACCCGCGCGCGAACCTGCGCGCTGCGATAGGCTTCCAGCCGTCCCGGCAAGTCCTGCGTCAGCACCACCGAGCCGGTAGCGACGGTGATCACATCGACTTCGGGAGGAGGGGGCATGCCGCCGCCCGCTGCGGGCGGCGCACCGCCTTCTTTGGAGCCGCAAGCGGCGAGCGAAAAAATGGCCGCGAAGATGAGCGTTGCAGTGAGCGAATTTGTAGCGGTTTTCATTACTAGTCTCCATCCAGTTTTTTGGTGCGCGCGCGAATGATATTCATCGCACATCCCCAGCGGGCAGCATGATACCGAACAGTTGTTATGAATGCTAAGCAGGCACTGATTTATTCATCACCTTCGCCGCAAGCCGCGCCAATAGGCGTTCTACAATGAATGCACACTGTAGAACGCCTATTGGCGCGGCTTGCGGCGATGATGGTGTGGGGAAATATGCTTGTTGGGTAGCTCGTTAATCCGCTATAAACAATAAAGAGACAGCGGCGCGGGCATTGCGTTGACAGTCTTTGAAACCATCCAATATGATGCGGCGCAGAAATTTAAAGACTGTGTTTTGTGCCGTCGGGTTTTCAACCTCTCCACGAAATTTATCATCATGCAGGACGCGTAAACTGGTGCTGGCAGGTCGTCCGTTTTCGGATGCTGTGCTGGTCTGGTGCGCAACATAAGGGGGTCGCCATGTTTCGTTTGCTGCGCAATATTATTTGCGCGAGTCAGCTTGAAGATGTGGTGATACCCGACAATACCAAAAAACAAAAAATGATTTTGCATGGCACGACGAATCGCCTGTGCTCTGCGCTTGCCGTTTCGTTGCTGTTCGGCGGTGTTCCTTCTTTTGCCGCCGAGCCTGATTCTTCTGCCGCACAACTTTCCCCCACCACGGTCAGCGCTCGCGGCAAGCAATCCGCGTTGCTCACATTGAAGGCATTCGGGCGCTACTCGGTAACGGTCTCCAGTTCGCAAGGCGTGGCGCTGCAAGCGTTGGACCGCATGTCGGGTGCGGGCGCAATTGCCGGTGTGGCGGGCAAACAGGATGGTCGGCTCGATCTTTTTTTGGATAGAGGCGAATGCAAAATTCTGACACTGGCCTCGGCGAAAGGTAGCGGCGAAGCGAAGTTGAGCGCGCACGCATTTCGCGAATTGCATGAGCGTCCGCCCATGCTGGTTGAGCAGCGCATGGAGCGCACGACATTGGGCGATTTCGAGCAGCGTTCTTACTGGCTTGAAATCAAGGAAAAGCGCGTGGTGGCGATTGAAGCGGCAGGCCGTCATCTGGCCGATATGCGGCTGTGGCGCGACGGCACGTGGCTGGTGGAAACCGCGCCGCTGATGTCGAAAAGCCAGGCGCGCGCAGATCATCCGCTGTCGGTGGCGCGCTTTACAGCAGAGCTGGAGCCGGGGCTTTATCTGGTGTCATTTTACGGCGGTCCCAGCGAGCCGTGGACGGACAGCGCCGAAGAGAAACCGTTACTGGTGCGCTTCGGCATCCCCATGCTGTCGTCACCCATGCGCCAGCAATTCAGCATGAGCGAGTTCGGTGTAGATCGCTATCTGGTGCCGGAAGACTCCAATTTTTTCCGCCTCGAATTGCCGGTCGCCAGCACGGCCAATCTGCAAGTCGGCAGCTACAATCCGCGCGATCCGTTTCAAGCGCGAGGTGCCAGCGCCAGCATAGACAAGCGCTCATTGCCGCCCGTGGCTGAAACGAGTTACGGCGGCAGAGGGCTCAAGCTGGTGACGGTGAGTATGGATGCGGGCAGATCATTCGTGTTGCAGCATTTCAATGCGGCAACGTATCTGAACTTCAACGCATCGGGCAATTATTGGATCAGTTCCATCCACGCCGGACATGCGGAAGATTCGGTCGGTGCCAGCGCCATCCTTACCCGTCGTCCCTACAACGCGCCGGAAGAGTATGTCGATGCGCAAGTGGTGGAACTGAAGTCGGGCGCGATCTGGCATAGACGCTTCAATCTGCTCGACGAGTTGACCGTTTTTGTGAAGATAGCCGATGCCGCAAAAATACGCGTGGTGGGGCAGGGCGTGAAGGCGCGTTATCGTTTTGAGCCATTCATAACGTCCCGTCCGCGTGATTACCAGGCACCGTCCGCGCAAGACAGCGGTCACGTGTTCGATCTGGATCGCGGCCTGTACGTGTTGACCGTCACGCCGGAAAGCAAAGGCATTCTCGACCTGCAACTGCTGCCGCCCGAAGGCACGGTGAGCAAGATGTTGTCCTTGGCCGCCAAGGTTTCTCCCGATGTAAAAGACTTGATCGACGAGCACTTGTCATCTGCTGTTGATTCGGAAAATAACGGCTACTCTCCAGTGAGTGCGGCAGTGCGTTTTGCCGATATACGCCTGGTAAGCAACAGCAACTACACGTTGTATTTGAATCACCAGCCCGGCGTGGCTGCGGGCATCGTGTTGCGCCCACTGCCGATTGATTTGAGTTCCGCCTTGCCGGTGACCCAACGTGCGGGGGAACGTCTCACGATTCCGGTTTCTATCCCGGAATCCGGCACGTTGAAGGCGATTGCCGAAGACGGCCACTTGATCGAGATTGCGCTGGACAACGGCAAGCGCGGCGCATCCATCGAAGTCGGTGCAGGGCGTTTTAGTGTGACTATCAAAGAAAACACCGCGCTACAGAATTTTTCTTTAGTGCTCGAACCCGCACGACTGGCGAGCAACACGCCGCTGCCCGCGATGCCCGATGCGACGCTGGCCGGGCTGCCCAAGTTTCCGCTTATCAAGCCGGGAGCGCCGTCTTTCCTTGATCTCAAGCGCAACAGTGCCAGCGATTTTAAAGTGCACGTGGACAAACCCGGCCTCTATCAATTTGAAACCACCGGTCTGTTGCGCACCCAAGGCAAAGTCCGCACACGCACCAATCCCAACCTGTTCAGCAATGCCGAAAACGGCGTGGGTCGCAATTTCATCATCCAGAATTATTTGCGCGAAGGCGAATATCAACTCAGTGTATATACGCAAGGACAAACCGAAGGCGATCTCGGTGTGCAGCTGTCGCGTACCGAAGTGGTGGACGGCGGCGAGTTGCGCGCGGGGGAAGTGGCGCGGGCGCTACTGCCCAGCGCGCAGGCACTCGCCTACAGCTTCCGCATCACCGCGCGCGGCATGTATCACTTGCAGGCGATGGGGCTGGGACGCAACTTCAGATTGCGGCTGGAAGATGCCGATGGCTGGCCGATATTTGAGCCGGAACTCGATGGCGATTTGACCAACGAATTATTGCCGGGCAACTACCGCTTGATCGTGTTGCCGCAAACTTCCGAAGCGCGCGTGTTGACGCGGCTGGAGCGGGTCGCCGGACAGAAAATTTTTAAAGGTCATGGCCCGCATCACATAACGCTGGAATCAAGAATTGAGCACAACTGGCTAGAACCCGCCAAGGGCAAGAAGCGCGTACCGGATCAGTGGGAGTTTGAGCTGCCTGCCGCCGCCGACCTGACCATTTCGCTAGCCAGCGAAATGGAAGGCACGTTATTCAATGCGGTGGATTTGAAAACGCCGGTTGCAAAAATTGATGCCAAGTCAGGCTGGAGCGGTCGCATTGCGGCGGGGAAATATCTTGTGCTTACCCAACATAGCCGTTCCAACAACCACGTGCCTTACACCCTGCAAGTGTCGTCCAGCCAGCTGTTGGCGGGGCTGTCGCGCGAGGTGATCGCACCGGCTGTGATTCCGGTTGCGGTGGGTATCGACGGCTTGGTCGAGCTGCAATCGTTCGGCTCTGGCGACGTGCGCGCGCGGCTGGTTGATGCGTCTGGCGAATTGATCGCGCAAAACGATGACAGGGCGGACGATTGGAATTTCCATATCGCAAGGCGCTTGCGTCCGGGTGAATACAAATTGTTCGTTGATCCGGTCAGCGAGCAGCAAGTACAAACCAAAGTGTTCATGCATGCGCCCGGCGAAGTCACCGAAAAGCCGCTGACGCTTGGAAAAGATACCGAGATCAAAGATGACCGCGTGCACATTTATCCATTGGCCGTGCCGTCTGATCGCAACTTGTTGATGGTCAGCGCGCAATCCAGCGACACCGTGGGATTGGCCTTGGAAGGCGCATCGGCGCAGGGATGGATTTCTCTCGGCACGACGCTGGCGAAGGATGCCTATCTGGCGCTGCCGTTAGGCGCAGAGCGCTTCCAGACTTATCGTTTGCGGGCATGGTCGGCAGATAGGCGCAGCTTGAAAGTCCGCGTGAGAGCAGTGGCCGTGGCGTTGTCCGCCACCTCCGAAAGCAAATGGCTGCAAGGCGGCATGGCGATGGACAAGGTGGACGATGCGCGCGGCGAATTGCGTGCGGCGATGATCTCGTTGACCCGTCCAGGCACGTTCCGCCTCAGGGGCGATCTGGCACAACTGCAATGGTCGGATGGCGGCTTGTGCGCCGAGCAAGTGGGCAACAACGCGGTGCTGGGTGTCGGCGGCAAAACCTTGTGGCTGGTGTCGCAGCAACGCTCATCGGATCAAACCGCCACGGCGGAGCGCTTGAGCTTGCCCACGGGCGATAACGAATCGTTGCGCATCGAACTTCCGGCAGGGCGCAAAGGGGTGATCGACTTGCAGCCCAACGCCAAAGGTCCGTCGCTGGTGTTGGCGCAATCGGGTTCGGGTCAGCCCGGCATAGGCATGGGCGCGCGCAGCGATACCGACTCCATCGGGCTGGTGGTGGGCGGTGCGGTTAGCGTGGCATTGCCGGGCAGCAGCGAAGCGGCTTACGTGTGGAATGCCGGCGCGTTAAGCGCACCGATAGAGCTCGATGTGCGTCAGGTTTTACTCCAGCGCGGCGCGACGGAATCGTTGGCGGCGGGTATCCGCGACGGAACAATTCTTGCGAAAGCGGCATTGCCTTTCAAGTTGCCTGGCAGCCCGTTGCGTGTGAGTTTGACGCTGAACGCAATGAGCGCCGCAGTCTTTCTGAAACGCGGCGAGATTATTTCCACGCACTGGTCTGGCGCGGACAATTTGCACGAGGTCGTCCAGACGGATGGCGATGAACTCTGGCTGCTCAACGCCGATATGCACAACGCGCATTACGGCATCGAAATCGCCCAAGGTACGGACGGCGCAGGCACGACATTAAAGCCGGGCGAAATGCTGGAACACAACGTCAGCACCGCAGGACGCATCCGCGTGCCGGTCGAAGTGCCCAGGAGCGATAGCGATTTTTACCGCCTGCGCGTGAACGGCAACACCCAAGTGCTGTGGCAGGAAAAAGGCGGGCGCGTGGTCAGCGGCAACGACATCATGGTCAACGATAGCGGCGTGCTGTGGTTGCAACACCAGCCGGGAATTCTGGTGGCATGGCTGGAAGCGCCCGCGCATCAACCGGCTGCGCAACGCTTTTCGGAATGGTACAAATCGCTGCGCGAAACCACGGTGAGGCCGCCGCAAACCGTCAGCCTGAGCGGCAAATCGCAAGTGCTCAATCTGCAACTGGATCGCCCGACGATGCTGCATGTGCGCACCAGTGTGCCGGTGGTGACCCACTTCATGGTTGACGGGAGACCACCGCAAACCGAAGCGCATTTGCAAGGCGCAAATGTCAATCTATTCGCTCCCGCCGGGGCATCCAAACTGGTACTGCGCGCAGTGGGCGCTGACAGCTTGTCCGGCGTGGCGACGGTGATGGCGAGCGAAGTTGGCATCTTGAACGAAGGCGCGGGAACGGAAGTATTGTTAGCGCCCGGCAACGCGCGCCTGTTCACGTTTGAACTCAAGCAAGCCGCCCCCGTCGGTATCGGCATTCGCGCTTCATCCGACATCGTGAGTAGCACGCTGTATGACGCGAACGGCAAAGTGCAAGCGCAAGGCGTAGTGCAAATGCCCAACCTGCTGCCGGGGCGTTATTACCTCGCCATCGAAACACCGGCAGACAGCGCGCCCGTGCTGGTACAACCGGTGATATTCGGTCTGAGCAAACCCGACACCCGCCCGCCTTACGAAACACTGCACCGCTTCGTCGAAGGGCATGATGATGAACCGATGATATACGTGGATGCGCCACCTGCACCGCCGCCCGAAATCGTCTCCGAAGAAACGCCGGAAGCAGCACCTGCTGAAGGAGAAGAAGGCGAACCAAGCCCGCTGCCGGAAGAAAGTGAGTAGGGCGGGTCACACCCGCCGTGTACGAGATACACGCGGGATTTGTGAATGATTTTGAATTTTTAACGGCGGGTGTGACCCGCCCTACAAAACCGGAACACCATGCCCAACTATCGCCGCGCCAATGCCGAAGGAGGATGCTACTTTTTCACGGTCAATACATTAGGCCGACAACCCTTTCTGGTTGATGCGGATGTCCGCGCCGCCTTGCGCGCAACGATTGAATCGGTGAGAGCGACTTTGCCGTTCAGTATTGACGCGTGGGTGTTGTTGCCAGACCACTTGCATTGCTTGTGGACATTGCCGCCAGATGATGCCGACTTTGCCACGCGCTGGAAGCTGATTAAAACCGGAGTGACGCAACAATGCGGTGCGCGTTTGATGCGCGAAGAATTGATGACTATCCGCCGCAAGAAAAAACGGCAAAGCTCGCTGTGGCAACAGCGTTATTGGGAACATCAAATCCGCGACGAAAATGATTTTGCCCGGCACGCGGATTACATCCACTGGAATCCTGTCAAGCACGGCCATGTGAAAAACGTGGCCGATTGGCCGTATTCAAGCTTTCACCGTTACGTCAAAGCCGGAATATATCCAGCGGATTGGGTAGGGCGGGTCACACCCGCCGATGCGAAAGAGGAAACAAAAACCGAAACGGGGTTCGGCGAATGAGTTTGAAGATTGCAATGGCGAATGTTACCCGGCCTACAGTATTGCACCTTGTAGAACGCCTATTGACGGGCATCTCCGTGAGGTTGTGTTTTAAACAGCAATCGTAGGGCGGGTCACACCCGCCGTAGCGGAAGATGGATTGAAAACCGAAACAGGGTTTGGCGAATGAGTTTGACGATTGCAACGGCGGGTGTGACCCGCCCTACGAATGAATTAAACGGCGGGCAAACCCCGCTCCACGCATCGGGAGTAACAATGAAACGCGCACTGGGATTGGTACAGATTTTCTTCATACTCGCGGCACTGGGCGCAAGTTTTGTTTCTCGCGCCGCCACCGTCCCCGGCGGCACGCTGGTGCAGCCGCCCGGCGTATCTGTCATCCCCGAAAAATTTCTGCGCCGCTGGGATCCGGTCACATTTTTCTTCGATGATGCCAATGGTCCGGCGCAGGGTGGACCCGAGCATCAGCCCGCTCGTTTCGTGAACATGACTCCCGCCCATCCCGGCGTGTACACCTGGCTGAATGCGAAGACGCTACAGTTCCGTCCTGCCGAGCCGTGGCCCGCGTTGTCGCGTTTTTCGTTCCGGCTCAAGCAAAAAAATTACGATGTGATTACGCTGATGGAGGTGCCGACTAACACTATCCCTGCCGATCACGAAGAAGGGCTCGATCCGGTGGAGCGCATCACGCTCACGTTTGCCGAGGCACTCGACCCGAAAGCGTTGCGCCAGATGGTGCGCATCGGCGTGCGCCCCTTGCCCGGTATCGACGACAGCCAAACGCGGTGGCTCGATCAGCGCGACTTTGATCTGAAGGTGGTGGAGCGCGTGCAGCGCCATGATCCGGCCAGCTATGTGTTGTCGATGCTGCGCCCCATTCCGAGCGGTCAGCGGGTGATTGTGCGGCTACGTCTGGCGCTGGATGACAGCACCGCCGATTCGTTCAAGGACATCAGCTTCACCACTTCGGAATCGTTCCGTGTCACAGAGTTGGGTTGCTCAGAATTGCGGCTGCCGATCACGCCGGAAGGGGTGACATACGCCAAAGATCAGGCGCTGACATGCAGCGCGGATCGCCGTCAGGTGCAAGTGGGATTCTCTGCTGCGCCGAAAGAATTGGGGCCGGTCGAAGCGCGCAATCTGGTGCGTTTCACGCCTGCGGTTAAAGACCTGAATTTCCGCATGGCGGGTCGTATGCTGTTGGTGGACGGCAACTTCCAAACCGACACGCTGTACCGCGTGAGCGTGATGCCTATTTCCCTCGCCGACACGCGCGACCGCCCGCTGTTGTCCAAGGCCGCGAGCCAGCTCTATTTGCATTTCCCGCCCAAGCCAAAATATTTGCAAGCGCAAGTGGGACAAGCCATCGTCGAACGCTTCGGCCCGCAGCAAATTCCGTTGAATGGTCGCGGCTTCGAGCGCGTGGACTTGCGCGTGTATCCGCTCGATCCGCTGAGCCGTTCCTTCTGGCCGTTCCCCGAGCAACCGGTGATGACCGAGGAACAATCCGCACCGCCCGCGCCGGGCGAAGAACCCGAGCCGTTCACGGAAATTTATTCGCAAATCGACAGTTGGGGATTGTCGCGCCAGTTGCGTTTGCTGGGTTCGCCCCCGGTGTCGGCGATTGTGAAATTGCCGATGCGCGCATCGGGTTCTGCCGCGCGTTTCGGGCTGGATCTGGAGCCGCACTTCGCCGCCATTTCCGGCAAGCAACAGCCCGGCACTTATCTGGTCGGCATCCGCAAACTGGACGAAACGGGGCAGCGCAGTTGGATGCGGGTGCAGGTCACCGACCTGTCGCTGACCACAGTTGAAGAAGAAGGCGGCGTTAAATTCGCGGTCAATTCTCTGGCTACCGGTGCACCGGTTTCCGGTGCGGAAATCCGCGTGGAAGGCACGCGCGCCAAGCAGTGGGAAACCATACTGAAAGCGGCCACCGGATCGGATGGCACGTATCACTGGCAAGCGCCCGGCAGAAGCCGCGACAGCGTCGCCGTGCGGCGCATCGTGGTGCAACAAGGGCGCGATGTGCTGGTGATTGATCCTGCGCGCGCACCGGATCGTTTTGCCGATAATTTGTGGAGCCGCAACGGCGCAAGCTGGTTGCAGTGGACGCAGGAAGAAATCAGCCAGCGCGTCGAACCGGCGAAACTGGTGTGCCACGTGTTCACCGAACGCCCGGTGTATAGACCGGAAGAAAAAGTCTATGTGAAAGGTTATGTGCGCCAGCGCCAACGCGGCGTGATCGACATCGCGGGCGGCGAAGGCACGCTGGTGGTGGAAGGGCCGGGCGGATTGTCGTGGCGCTATCCGCTGAAATTATCCAAGGTGGGCAGCTTCGATCAGGTGTTCGATGAAGCCAATACGCCGACCGGAAACTACCGCATGTATTTTGAATACAGCGACCAGAGCCAGTGCGGGTCGGTCACGGTGTTGAAAGAAGCGTACCGCACGCCGGAATTCGATTTGCGTTTGAGCGCGCCGGATCAAGTGCCGTTGGACAGAGAATTCAAAGTGCAACTGGCAGCCCAATATTATGCGGGCGGACAAGCCGCAGGACGGCCAGTACGCTGGCGTGTGACGCAGTTCCCTTACGCATGGACACCGGCCGCGCGACCCGGATTTTTCTATTCTTCCGATGGCCGTTTTTCCGGGCGCGAAAATTTCAGAGGTAGTCCGGTGACCGAGCATGAAGGCGAAACCGATGCGCAAGGCGCGGCCAGTCTGACGCTGAATCCCGCCACCGAAACCACCGGACAGCCGAGGAGTTATGTCATTGAAGCCACGGTGACCGGTGCGGACGATCAGACCGTGAGCACGACCCAGCGCGTATTGGCGCTGCCCGCCGTGGTGCTGGGAATCAAAACGCCGCGCTACCTTGAACACGCCAAAAGCGTCACGCCAACCATCATCGTAGTGGGTCCCGATGGCGCGCTGGTGGCTGGGCAAAACGTGACGGTGCGGCTGATAAAACGCGAGTGGCATTCACATCTGCGTGCTGATGATTTTTCGCAGGCCGAGCCGAAATACATCACCGAAGTAGTCGATAACAAAATCTCCGAACGCCAGGTGAAAAGCACCGCGCAGCCGCTGCAAGTCGAGCTGCCGCTGGATGGCGCGGGCGTGTATGTGGTCGAGCTGGAAACGCAGGATAGGCTCGGGCGCGCGCAAGTGGTGGCAGTCGATCTTTATGCGGGCGGCGACGAGCCGCAGACTTGGTCGCGCCGCCCCAGCGACGTGTTCAAAGTCACTCCCGACAAAACCAGTTATGCGCCCGGCGACACCGCGCATCTGATTATCGAAAGCCCGTACCAGCAAGCGCAGGGATTTGCCATTATCGAAACGCCGGACGGCAACCGCTACCAGTGGTTCAGCGTGAAGAACGGTGCGGCGACGTTTGATGTGAGCGTGCAGAAAAATTTCGTACCGCGCTTGCCGGTTCATTTCGTGTTGATGCGCGGACGTGTGCCGGGCATGTTGCCGGTGGCGGGCGGACGTGTCGATCTGGGCAAACCGGCTACCGTGGCCGCGACCAGTTGGATTACCGTCGCACCGGTGGAGCATCAGGTGAACGTGGCCTTGGTTCACCCCGAACGTGCAAGACCCGGCGATACGATTGAGGTGAAAATTTCGCTCGCGGATAGGGCGGGAAAACCGGTCTCGGGTGAGGTCACTTTGTGGCTGGTCGATCAAGCGGTGTTGGCATTGGGCAAGGAGCAACGTCTTGATCCTATCCCGGATTTCATCACGCCGGTTCACTCCCGCGTGGGCGTGCAGGACACGCGCAACTGGACGTTGGGTATCCTGCCTTTGAGCGACGAACCCGGCGGCGACGGCAATGCCGCCGAAGCGGGCGATGGCTTGTTGGACAAGGTCACGGTGCGCAGAGATTTTCAATCCGTGCCGTATTTCAATCCCAAAATCGAAGTCGGTGCCAATGGCGTGGTCACGGTCAAAGTGAAGCTGCCGGATAACCTCACCAATTTCAAGCTGCGCGCCAAAGCCATCAGCGGAGCGGACAAATTCGGTGTTGGCACGGGGCAGATTTCGGTGCGCTTGCCGGTGATCGTGCAGCCCGCGTTGCCGCGTTTTGTGCGACCGGGTGACAGCTTCACCGCCACGGCCATCGGTCGCATTGTGGAAGGCGAAGGTGGTGCGGCCAGCGCCGAAATGCGCGCCAACGGGGTCGAAGTAAAAGGCAGCGCCAAGCGCGCGCTCAACCTCAAGCTGAACGAGCCGCAACGTATCGAATACCAAGTCAGCGTGCCCACGCCGCCGGTGTCGCCGCAAGGTGAAATCGGCTACGAGAAAGTGGGCTTCACCGTCGCGGTGGAGCGCACCTCGGACAAAGCGCGCGATGCCTTCGAAGTGCAAATTCCGGTGCGACCCGACCGTTATAAATTGACGCAACGGCAACTGATCGAAATCAAACCGGGAGCCACAGCCGAGTTGCCCGAAGTCGCGGAAGCTGTGCGCGCGGGCAGTTTGCGCCGCTCGTTGGTGGCCTCCGATCAACCGGCACTGGTGCGCATGGCGGCGGGTCTGAGTTTCCTGATGAGCTATCCGCACGGTTGCACCGAGCAGCGCGTTTCCAAAGCGCGCGCCTTCCTTGCCAGCAAGGAATTCAATGCGCGGCTGTATCGTGACGGGCAGGATAAAGAGCTGAAACGTGTGGTCAACGAAGTGTTGGTTTGGTTGCCCGGCGTGGTGGATAAAAACGGGCTGGTTTCCTACTGGCCGGGTTCGACCGGTTACGTGTCGATGACGGCCTGGGTGACCGAGTTTTTGGTGGAAGCGAAAACCGCCGGATTCACCATCGACCAAGCCATGCTTGATCGCATGATAGCCACATTGCAGCAGGCACTGCGTTCCGATTACACGCACTTCATCACCGGAGAAAGCTACACCGAACGCGTGATGGCCTTGCGTGCGCTAGCGGCGGCAGGTCGTCTCGATGCGAGCTACGTGGCCGAGCTGGCGCGCCGCACCGAGTATCTCAATCTGGAATCCAGCGCGCAGGTGTGGCGCTTGCTGGATACCGGCGGCAACGCCAGCGCCGCCACGCAAGACGCGCTGGGCAGAAAAGTGTGGGGCGGCGTGGTCATCCGCATGTATCAAGGCAACGAGATATACGGCGGCTTGCAAGAGAATGCCAGCTCGCGCAACGGCCTGATTCTGCCGAGCGAAACGCGCACGCTGGCCGAAGTGGTGCGCGCCTCTGCCGCCAGCAAAAAAGCCGACCCGCGTCTCACTATCCTGACCGATGCACTGGTCACGCTGGGGCAGGGCGACGGCTGGGGTTCAACCCAAGCCGATGCTTCCGCCATGCTCGCTTTGTCGGATTACCTCAAACGCAAAAATGCCAAGAGCGAAACGCAAAAGCTGAACGTGACCATCGGCACGCAAGCGCAAGTGATGGAGATAGGCGCAACCAGCCAGATCGTGCAGACCTCCACCAATAGCCCGGCCAAGATCGTCATGCGCTCTGCGGCCAGCAAACCGCTGATCGTGCGCGCCGAAACCAGCTACCTGCCGCAAGCGCTAGGCTCGCAAGCGCCCGCCGCCGCCAGCGGTTTTGTTGTCACGCGCGAGCAACTGCGCCAGCGCGCAACGGATGAACCGGCGGACAAAATCATCCTGAGTAAACCCGGCACGATCATTCAGATGAAAGTCGGCGACGTGGTCGAAGAACACGTGGAAATCACCGCCAACGCCGCGCACAACCACGTCGCCATCGTCATCCCGCTGGCCGCCGGTCTGGAGCCGCTCAACCCCAAACTGGCCACCGCCCCGCCCGAAGCCCAACCCAGCGGATCGCTCAGCCGCGAACCCAGCTACGTCGCCTACCTCGACGACCAAGTGACGTTCTACTACGATGAATTGCCCAAAGGGACGTTCCACTTCTACTTCCGCACCCGCGCCACCACCCCCGGCCAATTCACCCAGCCGCAGGCGCGAGCGGAGTTGATGTATGACGCGGCAGTGCACGGCGAATCGAACGGGGCGATGGTGGAGGTGAAGTAGGGCGGGTGGCACCCGCCGTTGCTGTCCGAAAAATGGAATCGGCGGGTACGAAAAACTCTTGTCCCGGCACCGGTGTGACCCGCCCTACCAAAAAGCGAAGAATTGAAATTGAAACCTCGCGGAGATGCCCGTCAATAGGCGATCTACACCGTGTGATAGATGGAGGTCGCCTATTGGCGGGCATCTACAATAGATTCTGAATTTGATATTTGAATGGCGGGCGCGACATGGCGGGTGCAACCCGCCCTACGCTATACTTAAGCCATGTTATGGAGGACAACATCATGGAAAATTTGACACTTTCACCATCCGATACCCGTCGATTGGAAAAACTTGCCCATGCGGCGGGGCGCACTCCGAAAGACGTGCTTAAACATGTGCTGCGCGACGGTTTTGATGCGACTGAATTTGCGGTCAAGGCGGTTAAAGCGCGTATGCAAAGTGACGAGAGAGTCCCGCACGAAGAAGCCATGCGGCAACTCGATAACCTGATCGAACACCATGCCGGGAATGAAAAAAAAGCTGCTTGAGTGGCATCCTGATGCAATCAATGAGCTTGCAGAATCTCTTGCTTGGTATGCCAAGCGCAATCCCGCCGCAGCCAAGCGCATGCGCAAGATCATCGAAGAGGCGGCGCATTCCCTGATCGCATCGCCTATTGCCGTGTCGGGCCGTCCGGGCGTTGTTGTTGGCACACGCGAACTACCGGTAGGTCAACACGTACCCTTCACGCTGATTTTCGTTCGCCAAAATCGCACGGGCGATTGCACTATTTTTCACTGCATGCACCAACGACGGAATTATCCTGAAGAAAAGTAGGGCGGGTCACACCGGTGCAGGGGCAAAAGCTTTTCGTACCCGTCATTTGTCGTGAAGTATAGTCTGGAGTAACTCGCCAGATTAATGGAGATGCCCGAATCTATTGGCTTGCGGGCAAGGTTGGTAAAAGTAACAGGAACGGGAAGCGAACCAAGTTCGAGGCGGTTAAGCGGATTGATTATGTTTGTGAATACTGTAATGCTTGTGGCGGGGTTGAACGGGCAGTATTGGTTGGGTAAGCGGCATGCGGCGTAGATTCAATAGTTATTGTCGTCGCATCAGGCTTGATAGTTGTCGGACAAACAAAGGGGTGAATGAAAATATGGAACAAATTGTAAACAGCAGTTTTACTGGATATACACCGATTTAGTTGGGAGGCACAATGACGCTACAACGCCTTTATCCACTGCTATTACTGCTCTTGTTGTCTGGCTGTGGCCTTCCGTATTTGGGAAAGGCCATAGAAGTTCCCTCACGCAAAGTGACTGTCACAGATACAACAGACAATCCGTTGTCAAACTTCAACCTTTATGTATTTCGTTGCACTTATCCGGGAAGCCAGTTCGATAAGGTCTTCGACTATGGCACCCAGAAATCCAGTGAGGTGATACTTGAAGAAAAAAGCAAAGTGACATGGAAACGTTCAGGGTATATCCAAGCAGCACCTGATTTCTATGTCCCCTACGAACCCGAACCATACTGGGTCGCCTGCGTTGAAAAAGCTGGTTATCAAAGTCGTCGTTGGTCCCTACGTACACGCGACAGCAGTGACGTAACGATCAAGTTACGAGCCTCGCTCGAATCAGGCCCGGACTCTTGTATTCAGGAAGAGTCAGAATGTGGCGTTTGCAGGTCATACGAATACTTTTTTTATGAAGAGATGCGCTACCGCCATCCTGCATGTAACCGCCCCCCAACCCAGCGCTCAAGCGGGATGCCGCAAAAGCGCGGCATCCCTTAGCTTTACGTTAGCCATTATGAGTGTGCCATTGGGGTCTGTGCCATTGGGCTCAGCATCGCATTAATATTTGCAATGAGAAAAAACGGAGCAAAGCGCCCTGAAAAAGGGGTGTTTCGCATCATGATTTCGGAATGCACAACCTCGTGAAGATGCCCGTCAATAGGCGATCTACACCATTCAATTGATGGAGATCGCCTATTGGTTGGCTTCTCCGAGAGGTGGTATAACAAAATCGGCGAAACCAAGGGTGGGTCGCACCGATGTCGGGACAAAAGCTTTTCGTCCACGCCGTTTGTTGGATGGCATCGGCGGGTGTGACCCGCCCTACGCAAACTGCGACGAAGCGCAAGGATATTTCTTCAGCCGCCCGGAGGCGGAGTTTGTGAAGCTGCTTTGAACGTGTGGTGTAGGTGCGAATTAATTCGCACACCAAACGCCAGTTCGTGCGAATTAATTCGCACCTACAAAAATCTAAACTGCCCGAAGATTCCCGTCAATAGGCGATCTGCAAATGATGGGCGGGTTACCCCACCCTTGTTAGACATATTCAAATTACCAACAACATTCCTTGAAAATCGCAGCGCAAAAAATTCAGATTCCTTCGCAGTTGCACCGCGCAATCAAATCCCGCCGCACCTGGGTCGTGCTGTCCATCACCATCTTCACGCTGCTGATCGTCGATGCCGCTCGCCTCGATTTAAACGGCTCTCCCCCTTCGTATTTATTGCTCGACCGCCACGGCGCGTTCATTGCGGAGATTGCCGACGAGGGGCGGGACTATGGTTATTGGCCGGTTAAGGAGTTGCCGCCGCGTGTGGTGGCGGCGGCGTTGGCGCTGGAGGATAAGCGTTTCTATAGTCATCCCGGGGTTGATCCTCTGGCGGCGGGGCGGGCTCTGTATCAGAACGTGACGCAGGGCAGGCGCACTTCCGGCGCTTCGACCATTGCCATGCAGGTGGCGCGTTTGCTTGATCCGGGCGAGCGCAGTTATTGGCACAAGCTGCGCGAGTCGTGGCATGCGCTGGTGTTGACGGCGCGTTACGGGCGCGAGGATATTCTGGCCGCGTATCTGCGGCTGGTGCCTTACGGCAACCGCATTCACGGCATCGCTTACGCGGCGCGGCGTTATCTGGATAAGCCGGTGGCGGATTTGAGCTGGGCGGAGATCGCGTTTCTGTCCGCGATTCCGCAAGCGCCGTCGCTGATGAATCCGTTTCGTGAAGACGGCAGGCTGCGGGCGATTGCACGCGGGTCAAAGTTGCTACAGCAATTGCGCGACAACGGTGTGATGTCGCAAGCGGAGTTCGAGTTGGCGTTGCAACAAATCCGCGACATCCATTTTCCGCAAATCGAAACGCGATCAGAACACAGTCTGCACGCCATTTTCAAACTCAGGCAGATACTGGCTGCGACTCCGCCGCGCAATGGCAGCGAGCCGTATCGCGTCACCACGTCGCTGGATTTAAATCTTCAAGACCGGGTGATGGAGCAGGCCGCTGCGGCGGTGAATCAGTGGAAGCGGCAGGGCGTGGGCAATGCCGCCGTGGTGCTGCTGGATAGGGAAAGCAACGGCGTGTTGGCGTGGTTGGGGTCAACCGATTACTTCGATAAAGAGCAGGCAGGGGCGCTCGATTTTGCGCAGACTTTGCGCTCTCCCGGCAGCGCGTTGAAGCCGTTCATTTACGCGCTGGCGCTGGATAAAGACAAGATCACGCCCGCCACGATTCTGGATGATTTGCCCGCTGTCAGTTTCGGCGTGGTGAATGCCGATCGCGCATTTTTAGGCCCGCTGTTGCCGCGACAAGCGCTGGCCAATTCGCGCAATGTGCCGGTGGCGCGGCTGCTCAACGAGATTGGTCTGGACGAAGGCTATGCATTCATGCGCGAACTCGGTCTGCATCACGACGAGCAGGATGCGCGGCGTTATGGTTTGGGGCTGTCCATAGGCGCGATGCCGGTGACGCTGGAGCATCTGGTGCAGGCGTATTCGGTGCTGGCGAACGACGGGCGCTGGCGCGCGTTGAATTGGTACAGCGGACAAGCCAGCGAGACGCGGCAATTGCTGTCGCCCGGTACGGCGCGGCTGGTGACGTTGCATTTGTCCGACCCGAGCGCGCGCCTGCCTTCATTCCCGCGCATGGGTAGCACCGAATACGCTTTTCCGGTGGCGTTGAAAACGGGCACGTCGGAAGGGCTGCGCGATGCGTGGACGATTGCCTATTCGCGCCGTTATTTGATCGGCGTGTGGATAGGCCACCCCGACGCGCGCCCCATGCACGACATCACCGGTGCTTCCAGCGCCGCCGAATTGGCGCGGCGCATCCTCGATCAATTGCACGGCAACGAACGTCATGGACAAACCGATTTGAGTTTTCCGCCACCGGACGGATACAAAAAAGTTGCGGTGTGTGCAATGACCGGTAAGCGCGCCACAGCGGCCTGCGACCCGGTGTTTGAAGAGTGGTTCAAACCCGGACAAGAGCCGCAACAAGACGACGATGCCTTTCAGAGTCTGGCGGTGGATATGCGCAACGGATTGCTTGCCCATGCAGGCACACCCGCGCACTATGTGGAGCGCCGCACCTTCATCAACCTGCCGCCGCGTTACGCCGATTGGGCCATGCAAGCCAACCTGCCGCGCCCGCCGCAAGAAGTCAGCACGCTGGGCAAAACAGCCGCCGCTCCGCAGCGCAAACGTATTGCCAGTGCCAACGTTGCTGTCGCACCGCCAGTGCTACACATCCTCTCGCCCAGCAACGGGTTGAGCCTGCTGCGCGACCTGTCGCAGCCCGCCTCGCGCAACACCATCGGCCTGCGCGTCGAAGTGACCCCGGCCGCGCGCGAAGTGCTGTGGATGGTCGATGGCAAACCCTACCAGGTCGCCGCCTACCCTTACACTGTGCGCTGGCAACTTCAGCCCGGCGAACATATCATTCAGGCGCGCTCGACGTTTACGCCGGAAGTGTCGGAGTCGGTACACATAAAAGTGGAATAGTTTTAGAAATTTTTCGGAGTGACGAAACCATGGTTAAGATCATCATCACATTTACTTTCATTTTTGCAGGATGGGTTGCCACGTCCGTCGCTTATGCTGAACCGGAATCTGTTAACACCAGAAGCGGCAATGAATTCGGCGTAACTTTTTCTTCCTACCGTTATGAAGAACCTTCCGCTTATGTCTCATTGACCGGAGATAAGTTTGGAGTGAGCCATACCGGTACGTTGGTGTTGGGCAACGATTGGTATATCAAAGATGACATGCGCTTTGCTTATGGAAATGTCGATTACTCGGGTTCGGGAATAAATCTGGGTGAGCCGGATTGGTATTACGAGGTCAGGGCTTTGATGGGCAGAGATTTTAAGGTGAACAGTTTTGTACTCTCACCTTATGTCGGGTTTGGCTATCGGTATTTGTTTAATGACAGTCGCGGATATAGCAGTACGGGTGCAATCGGTTACCGGCGCGAGAGCAATTATTACTATGTGCCGATGGGCGTTACGCACCGTGTTGAGGTGCAAAGCCGGGAAGCGTTGGCTACTACTCTGGAATTCGACTATCTACTGTTCGGCTCGCAGGTGACAAGGTTAACCGATGTACTCGGATACAACGGTTATACCGCTATTTCCGATTCCACCAATCGGCAAAATAGCGGATACGGATTCAGGTTGAATGTGATGTATGAAATGAGCGACTTCAGCTTCGGCCCGTTTGTGAACGTGTGGCATATCAATGATTCCGAAGATGTGCCACAAGCTGTGACTCATGGCGGGGTTACTGCTATTGAGTATTTGTATGAACCGAAAAATCAAACCATCGAATACGGCGTTAAGGCGGCATTCAGATTTTGATCTGTAGTATCACTGCTTGGTTTTTCTCAGGAACGGCAGCATCCGCGCCAGAATGTCGTCGTGCTGGATGAAGTGGTGCTTGAGCGCAGCGCCGACATGAGCCAGTACTAGGCCGAGCAGTGCAAGATTGAGCGCTTCGTGTATTTCATGCAGCAAGTCGCCCAGTTCCGCGTTCTTGCCGATCAGATCGGGCAGCGGCAATACGCCTAACCACACGGTCTGGAAACCTTTGGCGGAGCTCATCAGCCAGCCGCTGAGCGGGATGGCGAAGATCAGCGCGTACAGCAGGTAATGCACACTTTCGGCAGCAAGCTTTTCCCATGTCGGCATGGAGTCCGGTAGCGGCGGAGGCCTGTGCGTGACGCGCCACGACAGGCGCAGCACGGCCAGCATGAACACTGTGACACCTATCCATTTGTGGTAACTGTAGAGTTGCAATTTGGTCGGCGACAGCGGCAGGTCGTGCATATACACGCCCAGCGGCAGCGCAACGAAGATCAGCAGGGCGATCAACCAGTGCAGGGAGATGGCGGTGCGGGTGTATTGGGCGTTCATGGCAATTCCCGATGAAATTGGTCAAGGAATGCTAATGCTGCATGCGAGAATAGGCAAGCGAACTTATCCGGCTGATGTGAATCAGAAACCAAGCTTGAAAAAGCGCAGGTGTGCCCCATGTAGCGAACCGCGCGGTTGTAGTGCCGCGCACCAAAAATTTTCTTACGGAGAAAGCAGCATGAAACGTATCTTTTTATTCGTCCTGACCAACATCGCGGTGTTGCTGGTCATCAACATCACCCTGCGTTTGCTGGGGGTGGATAGGGTGTTGGATCAAAGCGGCGCGATCAATTTCAGGGCGCTGATGGTGATGTCGGCGGTGATCGGTTTTTCCGGCTCCATCATTTCGCTGCTGATGTCCAAATGGATGGCGAAGATGTCGGTGGGCGCGCAGGTGATCGAAAACCCGCAAGACCCGACCGAGCGCTGGCTGGTGGAAACCGTGCGCCGTCAGGCGCAAGCGGCGGGTATCGGCATGCCGGAAGTGGCGATATACGACGCGCCGGACGTGAACGCCTTCGCCACCGGCTGGAACCGCAACAACGCGCTGGTCGCGGTGAGCACCGGGCTGTTGCACGGCATGAGCAAGGATGAAGTCGAAGCGGTGCTGGCGCACGAAATCAGCCACGTGGCCAACGGCGACATGGTGACGCTGGCGCTGATTCAGGGCGTGGTGAATACCTTCGTGGTGTTCTTCGCCAAACTGTTCGGCATTCTGGTGGATCGCGTGCTGCTCAAGAATGATGGCCGCAACGGCCCCGGCATTGGCGCGTTCGTGGCCGAGATCGTCGCGCAAATCGTGCTGGGTATTTTGGCCAGCATCATCGTCATGTGGTTCTCGCGCCAGCGCGAATTCCGTGCCGATACAGGCGGAGCAAACTTGGCGGGTCGCCAGAAAATGATAGACGCGCTGGAGCGTCTGAAAGCCAACCACGAAGTGGCCGCGATGCCGCAGAACATGGCCGCGATGGCGATTTCCAGCCAGGGCGGTTTCTCCAAACTGTTCATGACGCATCCGCCGCTGGATGAACGCATCGCAGCGTTGCGCGCTGCGCGGTAACAGGCGCTTGACCGCAAGCCAATGAATACGGGAATCTGCGTGAGGTAGTGTATGTAGATCGCCTATTGGCGTGGCTTGCGGGGCAGGTGGCTTCAAATAAAAAACGGCGGGTTATCCCGCCGTTTTTTATCATTCATCCTCATCATATTTTTGTCGCGGCGGAGCGCCGTCATATACCAGGCTCTGCCGGTGCATCAGGTAGGCATCGCGCAAGAAGCTGTAGCGGTCTATGGTCGCGTCATCCAGCACTTTTTCCTGATCCAGCAAGTTGACGCGGATATTGAACGACTTGACCGCCCATGTCGAATTGCGCGTCGGCACGTGATTGGTGTTGCTGATGACGCTGAAATAGGTGTCCGTATATAAGCCCGCGCCGTCGCGCACCGAGCTGGGTCCCCAGAACGGGATCATCAGATACGGCCCGCTGTGGCATCCCCAATAGCCCAGGGTCTGGCCGAAATCCTCATTGTGTTTTTCCAGACGCGTTGTCACGTCGAGCAAGCCGAACACGCCGAACGTGCTGTTGAACAACACACGGCTGCCGTCGCTGGCGGCCTGGGCGAATTTGAGTTGCAGCAGATCGTTGGCGGTGACCGTGACATCGTCCAGATTGGAGAAGAAATTGTTCACCATCGTTTTAACCGGGTCGGGCATGACCTTGGCGTAAGTCTGCGCAACGGGTTTGAGAACCGCCTGATCCACCGAGTCATTCAAGGCATACACCTTGCGGTTGAACGGCTCGAACGGGTCTTTTTCCTGAGTGTAGGCGCTGAGATGGACGGAGATCGGAAGAGCGTCGTGTAGGGAAAGAGTGTAGATCTCGGTGGTCGCCGTATCATTAAAAAAAAA